>Ga0210392_10000798_pt1 | contig 17547 bp, 16 predicted proteins | sample IncBWC30OmetaG_FD_161057 | JGI IMG/M metagenome (GOLD analysis project Ga0210392, IMG submission 161057) | Forest soil microbial communities from Barre Woods Harvard Forest LTER site, Petersham, Massachusetts, United States - Inc-BW-C-30-O ...
CGCCACCAAGACCTGCGTGCCCTACAAGAAAGGCTTCTTCGGTAAATACAGTTTCGGCCAGCTGATTGCCTCGCTGGAAGAGCCGAAGATATTTGTGAACCCATGATCGTGGGCCGGTCGCCGGCTGTTTTATTCCCGCGCTTTCCAATTCGTCCCGCCAGCCCTAAACTTGGCCCGATGAATGCCAGCCCCGCCCGCAGTGACCACCGGATTTCGCTCCGGCTGGAATCCGCGTGTGAATTCACCGCCGTCCGCGCCGCCGTGTCCCAGGTGGGTGTCTGGCTCGCGGAAAAAAATCTGGGCGAGGCCGAACTCGGCGCCTGGGAGCTCGCGCTTGTCGAGGCCGCCAATAACGCCGTGAAATATGCGGATGACGCCGCCCGTCAGCTCCCCGTCATCATCGAGATCTCCGCCGGCGAACGCGACATCGAAGCACGCGTGACCGACCACACCGCGGGCTTTGACTGGCCCAAGGAAATCAAACTTCCCGCGGATGATGCGGAAGGCGGCCGCGGCCTCTACTTGATGAAGTCGCTCACGGACGCGCTCTTTTATCTGCGGCATCCCTGTCAAAACATGCTGGTCCTGCGCCGCGCCCGTCCGGCGTCCGGCAACACCATCTTTCCCGACACCGCGCAGTTGCAGCAGCGGCTGGCCGAGGCGGAAACCGCGTTGACCGACATGACTTCCGAGCTGGCCGCCAGCTACGAAAGCCTGGTGGCCTTGTTCCGTTACAGCTCCGAGCTCGGCACGCAGACGGACCTGGATGAATTTTCCCAACGCCTGCTGCATGACCTCGTTAAACTGGCCGAGGCCGATGGCGCAGTCTTGCGGCTGGTTTCCGCCGACGGAAAAAAGCTGGAAGCAAAGATTGTCCTCCCGGAAAAATCCACCGTCCTGCCGCCGGTGGCGCTCGGAGATGAGATTTTACGTTCGGTCGAAGCGGGTGCGGCCCGCACCCGGCAGGACATCTGGTTCAGTCCCGAGGAGCCGCTCGACAAGAACGATCCGCTCCGCACGGCCATGCCTGTCGGCACCGGCATCTGTCACGCGTTCCATGTCGCCGATCAATTGGTGGGCACGGTGACTTTGGGGCGGCTCGCGGCCAACAAGCCGTTCACCGCCGCGCAGGTGAACCTGCTCCACACGTTTGTCGATTTTCTCGCCATCCAGCTTGTCAACGCCCGCCTGCTCGAGGAACGCACCGCCACGCGCGTGACGCGCCGCGAACTGGAGATCGCGGCGGACATCCAGCGCTCGCTGCTGCCCGCGCGCCTGCCCGCGTGCGCGCCGTTCACCCTCGCGGCCTCCTGCCGGAGCGCGCTCCAGGTCGGCGGCGATTTCTTCGACGCCATCGCCGCCCCGGACGGCGCGGTGCTGTTGGTCATCGCCGATGTGATGGGTAAGGGCGTGCCGGCCGCGCTGTTCGCCGCGGTGCTGCGCACAACCATCCGCTCGATGCCGCAATTGTTTTCCAAGCCGGGCGAACTGCTGGGCACGGCGAACAAGATCCTGTTCCCCGACCTCTCGCGGGTGGACATGTTCATCACGGCGGCGGTGGTGTATGTGAACCCGCGTCAGGGCGAGATCACCTTCGCCAGCGCCGGCCACTGTCCGTTGCTGCTGGCCGGTGGTGGTCTCGCCCAGGCCGGCGACCCGAAGAATTCCGGCCTGCCGCTCGGCATCGAATGGAACGTGTTTTATCCGCAAATTGCCCGGACGCTGCCGCCCGGCGGCGTGGCCATGCTGTACACCGATGGCCTGACCGAGTCACCCAACACCGCCGGCGAGCAGCTCGGCGACAAAAAACTCCTCATCCTGCTGGCGGAGGCGATGCACCAGTCCGCCGATGCGGAGCGCGCGAAAATACTGCTGCTCGAACGGCTCGCGGCCTACCGCGGCGTCGCGAGCCTGGCCGATGACGAAACTTTCATCCTGATCCGGAATCAAAATGAACGCTAAAAAGATACTCGTGGCGGACGACGAGGTTTTCATGCTCCGCCTGCTGGAGATGACCTTCAAAAAAGGCGGCTTCACGGTCGTCAGTTGCCGGGACGGCAAGGAGGCGTTGGCCAAGGCCTCCGTCGAATTGCCACAACTTATCGTCCTCGACGTGATGATGCCCGGCCTCGACGGTCTGGGCGCGCTCCGCCAGCTCAAGGAAAACCCGGCCACGCGCGACATCCCCGTGGTGGTCTTGTCCGCCAAGGGCCACGCGTTGACGAAGGTCGAGGCCGAGGCCTCGGGCGCAGCCCTGTTCCTCGCCAAGCCTTTCAGCCCGAATGAACTGTTAGAGGCGGTGCAGAAATTTCTCGCCCCTTAAATCCGGCATTGGATTTTTGCGGGGTTGGTGCTAACAATTTGGTGCAAATGCAGGAAAAACCGCCCATCGCCATCCTTGGGGTACCCTTCGACAACATCACGCTGGCGGACACGTGCTCCCTCGCGGCGACGATGATCGAGTCGCGGTATCCGCATTACGCCACGACCGTCGGCGTGGATTTCTTGCTCGCGGCCCAGGAGGATGTGGAACTGCGGCGCATCCTGTTTGATGCACATCTCATCGTGGCGGAAGACGGCCTCGTGGTGTGGGCTTCCAAATTGCTCGGCAATCCCCTGCCCGGCAGCGTGACCGCGCCGAACCTCATCCCGCAACTCCTCATGCTGGCGGAACAGAAGGGCTGGCGCGTCTTCCTGCTGGGCGATGACGACGCGGCGGCGCAAAAGATCCGCGCCCGGCAGCCGAAGCTGCAGCTCGTCGGCGCATACAAGCCGGAGATCAAACCGCTGCTCGAGATGGACCATGCGGGCATCCTGCGCCGGTTGCGCGAGGCCAAGCCGGACATCCTGCTCGTGGCCTTCGGCTGTCCGCTGCAGGAGAAATGGATCAACATGAATTATCGCGAGGCCGGCGTGCCGTTTGTGCTGGGCGCGGGGCTGAATTTTGATTTCCTCACCGGGGAAGGCCGGTCACCGAACAAAGGCGGCCTCAAATTTTGGAAATTCACGGGCACCGTGCTGCGGCAATGGTGGCGGCTCCGTTCCCGTAGAAAAAAATTACCGGCCGCGCCGGCGGATGTCATGCCCGACCCGCAGGGCAACCTGGTCGTCCGCGCGCCTGCGCGCCTGGATGCCGCCGCGGTGTCGGTGGCCCAGTCGGAATGGCAGCGGGCCGTTGAAAGCGGCCACGTGATGTTCGACCTCTCGGAAACCACCTTCACGGACAGCACCGGCGTGGGTGCATTGATCCGGCTGCGCAAACGCGCCCGTGAGCTCGGGCGGCAGTTCATCCTCATCGCGCCGCGCGCGCCCGTCCAAAACGCCCTGAAGCTCATGAAGCTGGACGAGTTTTTTACCGTGCAGGCGAGCCTTGCCGGCGCGCGCATCCTCATGGAAAGCTCGGCCGGCGCCACACCGGTGTCCAGCGGCACGTCTGAAAAGGTGTTGTCGATCCGCTGGGCCGGCGAGATCACCACGCTCAACGCGGTGGAACTCGGCGCCTACACCGAATCCGAGCTGGCGCAGATTACCCCGGACATGAGCGTGGTCATCGATCTCGCCCGCGTGACCTTTGTGGACAGCACGGGCATCGGCCTGATGGTGCGGTTTAAGAAGAATCTGAAGCGGCGCAACGTCAACCTGGCGTTCACCAACGTGTCGGCCTCCGTCCGCAACGTCATCCGCGTCACCCAGCTCGAGGCGTTCCTCCTCGGGTGAAGGCGTTCAGGTGCTCGCCTGTTTCGCCGCCGCGATGAACGCCCGTACCTTCGCGGCATCCTTTTTCCCGGGCGCAGACTCCACCCCGCTTGAGACATCCACCGCAAAGGGCCGGACTTTCGTCACCGCATCCGCCACGTTCTCCGGCGTCAATCCGCCCGCGAGAAAAATGGGCTTGTTGAACTTCTGCGCCTCGATCGCGAGGTCCCAGTTGAACTTCTCGCCGGTGCCGCCGAGGCCGCTCTTGGAATGGGCGTCGAGCAGGAAGGCGTCGGTGTCATAATTCTCCAGCGTCTGGATCGACGCCGCATCGCGCACGCGCAGGGCCTTGATGTTGAACACGCCGAACCGCGTGCAAAAATCGGACGGTTCATCGCCGTGAAATTGCAGCAGGTTCAGGCCGCACTCGGCGATGGCACGCAGCACGAATGCCTCGTCCGGGTTCACGAACACCCCGACCTTCAGGACATAGGGAGACAGCGCGCGGGAGATCTCCACCGCCTGTGGCAGCGTGATAAGCCGCGGGCTTTGGTCATAAAACATCAGCCCGATCATGTCCGCGCCGGCCTCGGCCGCCATCTGGCCGTCGGCCACGCTGGTGATGCCGCAGATCTTTACTTTGACGCTCATGGACGGGCAGCATCGCATCCGGACGGAGATTTCTCAACCGCGGAGTGCGGCACCGGCCTATTTGGGGCCTTTTTTATGACAAAACTGTCATGCAGCGTTTATTGAACCTTCATCTCCATTTCGTTTAATGTCGGCTCAACATCCAAACAACATAAACAAAACAAAATCAAATCCATGAACATCAAAATGATCCTCAGTGTGGCGCTCGCCGCCGGGTTGCTCACCGGCTGCGAATGCGAGAAATGCGAAAAAGGCGGCGAAGCCAAGGAAGCCGCGCTCCTGTCCCAGGCCAAGATCTCCAAAGAAACCGCCCAGGCTTCCGCGCTGGCCAAGGTTCCCGGCGGCACCGTGAAGGAAGGCGAGCTCGAAAAGGAAAAGGGCAAGCTTATCTGGTCGTTTGACATCTCCACGCCTGATTCCAAGGACATCAAGGAAGTCGCCGTGGACGCGATGACCGGCGACGTCATTGGCGTGGACACGGAAACCCCGGAAGACCAGGCCAAGGAAGCCGCCGAAGATGCGAAGAAAAAAAAGGGTGACAAGGAAGACAAGGACTGATTACGTGATTTAAGCGAAGGCCGGGAGGCGGAAACCTCCCGGCCGTTGCCCCGTCTGACATGATTCCGGTCACCGCTGAAATCGCAAACAACACATTAAACAACGGCTGAGCCATGAATAAAAAAATCGCGGCAGTTTTGATGGTGATGGTCGGATGCGTTCTGGCATGGGTGCTGTCCGTCCGGCAACCGGCGGCACATCCCGGTGGTCCGCAAAATGTCGCGGCCAAGACGACATCAGCGCCCGCCGTTGACGTACCGACACCGGCTCCAGCACCCGTCGCCGCCGAACCGCAGGCGGAGTCCACCGCCAAGTCCGCAACAGTTGATCCCCAGCCAAAACCGCAGAACCAGAACGCCGGAAATTCTGCACCGCCGAAGGAACCGATCCAAGACCCTGCCGCCCGCGTCGCCTTGAGCCTGGTCGGCGCAGACCCTGATGCCGAGAACTACTGGCTGGGTGCGATCTCAGACCCGAACCTTTCCAACCAGGAACGCGAGGACCTAATGGAAGATTTGAACGAAGACGGCTTGTCCGACCCCAAACATCCCGGCCCGCAAGACATGCCGTTGATCGCGGCCCGCATCCGGCTCATCGAGGAGATCGCGCCGTATGCGGATGATTTCATGCTGGAACACCTTGGGGAAGCCCACAAGGACCTGAGCAACCTGCTGGCGGGCAATCCGGCGAATTAAATGCTTCTGTGCCGCGTGATAAAATTTTTGTACCGCCCCGGGTTCCGTGTCCCCGCGGGTTTTGCTCGTCGCCGGCCCGGCTTTCAATAGATTAACCCCATGCGCGTGCTTGTCGTCGAAGACGAAAAGAAAACGGCCTCCTTCGTCCGCAAGGCGTTGCAGGCCGAAGGCTTCGCCGTGGACGAGTGCCACGATGGCGAGGCCGCGCTGGCCGCCGCCGCTGCCACGCCGTTTGACGTGCTGGTGCTCGACATCATGCTGCCGGGACGCGACGGCCTGAGCGTGCTCCGCCAGTTGCGCGAACGCAAAAACACCACGCCCGTCCTGTTGCTGTCCGCCCGCGGCGAGGTGAACGAGCGCGTCGAGGGCCTCAACGCCGGCGCCGACGATTACCTGCCCAAGCCGTTTGAACTCGTCGAACTCGTTGCCCGTGTCCGCGCCCTCACCCGGCGCAGCACGGAAAACAAATCCACGACGCTGCGCGTGGCCGACCTCACGCTCGACACCCTTACGCACAAGGCCCAGCGCGGCGGCATGACCATCGAGCTGACCACCCGCGAGTACCGGCTGCTGGAATTTCTCATGCGCTCCGCCGGGCGCCCGTGCGGCCGCATGATGATTTTGGAAAAGGTCTGGGATTACGATTTCGACCCCGGCACGAACTTGGTGGACGTTTATATCCGTCGCCTCCGTGAAAAGATTGACGAGGGCTTTGAACCCAAGCTGCTGTATACGGTTCGCGGCAGCGGCTATGTATTGAAGGAGGCGGCATGACCATCCGCGCCCGCCTGACCATCTGGTACGCCGTGATCTTTTCCATTTCGCTGCTCATCATCGGCGTGTCCATGTATTCCGAACTCGTGGTGGAACAACGCGACAAGATGGCCCGGCACGAAAGCCGCGCAGTGGACAATGACGCCGGCAAGGACATCACTCAGATCATCCTCCTCTACGGCGGCACGGCCGTCGCCATCGGCGTGCTGGGCGGCTGGTGGCTGACGCGGCGTGCGCTGGCGCCGGTGATGTCTCTGACCGAGGCCGTGGAAAAAATCCACGAGAACAATCTGGGTGAAAAAATTTCCCGGACCGGCAACGGCGACGAACTCGACCGGCTCACGGAAGTCTTCAATTCCATGCTCGCGCGGCTGGACGATTCTTTTCACCGCATCCGCGAATTTACTTTGCACGCCTCGCACGAATTGAAAACGCCGCTCACCGTCCTGCGCGGCGAAACCGAGACCGCACTGCGCGAAAACTCCCTTTCCCCCGCCGAACACGACCGCGCCGCCAGCCAGCTCGATGAGCTGCACCGGCTCACGCGCATCGTGGACGGCCTTACGCTGCTTGCCAAGGCGGACGCGGGCCAGGTCGCTTTGAATCTTGAAACCGTCCGCCTCGATGAGCTGGTGCGCGATAATTTTGCCGACCTGCAGATCCTGGCCGAGCCGCACGGCATCAAGGTCGTGTTGGACCTCTGCGAGGAGGTTTCCGTGCGCGGTGACCGCCATCGTCTCCGCCAGTTGCTGCTCAACCTGGCTGATAACGCCGTCAAATATAACCAGCCGCAGGGCCTGGTGACCATGGGCTTGCGCTGCGCCGGTGGCCTGGCGGAGTTCACCATCAGCAACACGGGCGCGGGTATCCCGCCGGAGATGCTGCCGCGCGTCTTTGACCGTTTCTATCGCGGCGATGCGGCGCACGGCAACACCGTCGAAGGCTGCGGCCTCGGCCTGAGCATCGCGCAATGGATCGTTTCCGCTCACGGTGGAAAAATTCAAATTGCATCCACGCCCTCACAATCCACAATTGTCACCGTGCAACTGCCGACCGCATGAAATTTTGGCCAATCGTTTTAGGAATGACTTTGCTCGCCGGTTCCGGCTGCGTGCATTACCGGCCACACCCGCTCGTGCCGGAAAAATCCGCCGCCCAACTGGAATCGCGCCGCTTGGATGATGCCGGGTTGAAGGCTTTCGTCAGCACCAATTCCAACCCTGCGCCCGAAACTTGGCCGCCGGTAAAATGGGATCTGAATTCACTCACGCTCGTCGCGTTCTATTTTCATCCCAGCTTGGAAGTCGCGCGGGCGCAATGGCTCGTCGCGCAGGCCGGCACAAAAACAGCGGGTGCGCGGCCCAACCCGTCGGTCTCGTTCTCACCGGGCTACGATTCGCAAATCCCGGGCAATTACAGCCCATGGCTGGTGCCGGTGACGTTTGACGTGCCCATTGAGACCGCCGGCAAACGGAGCAAACGCATCGCGGAGGCGGAAAAAGTGTCCGAGTCCGCCCGCTGGAATTTTGTTTCCGCCGTGTGGCAGATCCGCAGCGGTGTCCGCTCGGCCCTGCAGGATTTCAGCACGTCCACGCGGCGGGCTGAACTGCTGCAAAAGCAGCTGGACGCCCAAACGCAGATGGTGACCCTGCTCCAGGGAAGTTTTGATGCCGGTGAGAGTTCCCGGCCCGAACTCACGACGGCACAGATCGCACTGAATAAAATCCAGATCGACCTGGGTGATGCGCGGTCCAAAAAGGCCGATGCGCATTCACGGCTGGCGGAGGCGCTCGGCTTGGGCGAAGCCGCGCTGGACGGTGTGGAGCTGGATTTTGACCTGCCGGCTGTTGACCTGGACACGCTGACTTCTGCCGAGGCACGCCGGGTGGCGCTGCGGTCGCGGTCGGACGTTCTCGCCGCGCTGGCAGATTATGCCGCAGCGGAGGCGGATTTGCGCCTGGAGATCGCCAAACAATATCCCGACCTGCATTTCGGGCCGGGTTATGCATGGAACAACGGCAACGCGGGCGACAACCAGTGGAGCCTGGGGCTGACGCTGGAACTGCCGATTCTCGACCAAAACCAGGGGCCGATCGCCGAAGCCAAGGCGCGCCGAAAACTGGGCGCCGCGAAATTTGTGGAGCTGCAGTCGAAAGTCATCGGCGAAATTGACCGCGCCGTGGCCGGCTGGCAAAGCGCCCAGGCGCAGTTGAAAACTTCCGGCGAACTGTACCGGGCCGCCGAACGCCAGCATAAATCTGTCGTGGCGCAGGTGGAGGCCGGGGCCGCGGCGAAAATGGATCTGGCGGCGGCGGAAGTCGAGTTCGCCTCCACCCGGCTCGCGCAGCTTGATAGCGAGACGCAGGTGCAGTCCGCCCTCGGGGCGTTGGAAGACGCGCTGCAAAGCCCGGCGGATGACCTCGCCGGCGTCATCAAAAAAATTTCTACCGTCACCCCGCAAGCAAAGGCATCGCACCCATGAAACTGGTTCCCAAAATTATTTTTCCGCTGGCGGTCGTGTTCGCCGCCGGCCTGGCCGGCTGTTCCAAGCCCGCCGCCGACAAGCCCGCTGACGCCCCGGAAAAGGCCGGCGTCACCATCGATGCGGAAACGCAGACGCGCATCGGTTTAAAGATCGAATCACCCGTGGCGGCACTATGGCAGCCCGAGGTGAAAGGGTATGGCGTGGTGGTTGATCCAGCCACCGTGGCCGCGGCGTTGATGAACCTGGAAACCGCCCGCGCCGCCGCCGATGTCTCCGGCAAGGAACTGGACCGGCTGAAAACCCTGGCGGACAATGTTTCGGCCCGTACCTTGGAAAGCGCCAAATCCGACGCGCAACGTGATGCGCTGGCTTTCCAGTCGGCCCAGACAAAGTTTAAGCAGGATTGGGGTTCGGCGCTGGCGGCCGATGGTGAACTTGCGAAAATTCAAACAGCGATTGCGGATGGTTCTGCCGCCCTTGTCCGGGTGGATCTGCCCGCCGGGGAAACCTTGTCGGCGCCGCCGGCTTCGGCGCGGATCATCGCCCTGTCGGACGAAAGCAAGGCGGTGACCGGGGATTTTTCCGGCGTAACGGATGGCGTGAACCCGCAGACGCAGACCCGCAGCTACTACTTCCTCGTCAAAGGCCAGCCGCTGGCGTCCGGCGCGGCGGTCACGGGCTATCTGCGGATTTCCGGTGACCCGTTATCCGGCGTGGTGGTGCCGCAAAGCGCGGTCTTGCGTCACGAGGGCAAGGGCTGGGCGTACGAGCAGACCGGCACCAATCAATTCCAGCGCGTGGAAGTCCCGCTCGACCGGCTGACGGCCGACGGCTGGTTCGTCCCGGACAATCTTTCCACCAACAGCCATATCATCACCAGCGGCGCCCAGACCGTGCTTTCCGCCGAGTTGAGCGGCGGCGGCTTTAACACCGGCCAACGCGACTAAAATGCTCAAACGACTTGTAGAACTTGCGTTGGGCTCGCGCGGCGTGGTCATCACGCTGGCGGTAGGTTTCATCTGCTACGGACTGTTCGTGACGTCGCACGCGAAGCTCGACGTGTTCCCCGAATTCGTCCAGCCGCAGGCCACGGTACAAACGGAAGCGCCCGGCCTCGCGCCGGAACAGGTCGAGTCGCTCGTCACGCGCCCGGTCGAAGGCGCGCTCAATGGCGCGGGCGATCTGGACTCCATCCGCTCGGAATCCATCCAGGGCCTCTCGGTCGTCACCGCTGTTTTCAAGGAAGGCACCGATATCCATATCGCACGGCAGATGCTCACGGAACGCCTCGGGCAGCTTACCGGCGAACTCCCGGCGGGCGTCAAGGCACCCATCATGGAGCCGCTCACCTCGTCCACCATGGACCTGCTGAAGTTCGGCCTGACCTCGGACAAGATTTCACCCATGGCGCTGCGCACGTTTGCCGATTGGACGGTACGTCCGCGCATGTTGTCCGTTCCCGGCGTGGCGGCGGTAAAGGTTTTTGGCGGCGAAGTGCGGCAGTTGCAGGTCCAGATCAAGCCGGACCGGCTGCTGGCCTACGATATCTCCGTTCAGGATGTCTCCAGCGCGGCCACGGCGGCGACCGGTGTGCGCGGTGCCGGCTTTGTCGAAACTGCGGCGCAACGGCTCGTGCTCCAGACCGAGGGCCAGTCGCTCACGGCGGAACAGCTTGGTGAAATCGTCGTCACCCAGCGCGATGGCCGCAGCATCCGCTTGCACGATGTGGCGGATGTCGTCGAGGCCGGCGAACCGAAGTTCGGCGATGCGCTCATCAACGGCAAACCCGGTGTGCTCATGACGACCGCCAGCCAATACGGCGCGAACACCATGGAGGTGACACGCGGTGTCGAAGATGCGCTGGAGGAATTGAAGCCGGTCTTTGAATCGGTTGGCGTCGACTACACGCCCGCGCTGCATCGCCCCGCTACTTTCATTGAGATCGCCATCCACAACATGAAGACCTCGCTGCTACTTGGCGCGGTGCTCGTGGCGATTGTTTTGTTTTTATTCCTGCTCGACCTGCGGACGGCGTTGATTTCCTTCACCGCCATCCCGTTGTCTCTGCTCGCGGCGGTCGTGGTGCTCGACCGCATGGGCGTGACGCTGAACACCATGACGCTCGGCGGCCTCGCGGCCGTTCTCGGCGTGGTGGTGGATGACGCCATCATCACCGTGGAGAACATCCTGCGCCGCCTGCGCGAAAATTTGACGCTCACCCCGCCGCGTCCGCTGTTTCATGTGGTGCTGGATGCCACGCTTGAAGTCCGAAACTCCGTGGTCTATGCGACGTTCGTCGTCGCGATGGTTTTTGTCCCCGTGTTGACCATGAGCGGGTTGCAGGGCCGCTTCTTCATGCCGCTCGGCGTCGCCTTCATCTTGGCCAACCTCGCGTCACTCGTCGTGGCGCTGACGGTCACGCCGGCGCTGTGCTTCGCATTGCTCTCCCGCTCCAAGCCTCACGAGGAACCGAATTACCTCCGCCGGTTGAAAACCTTTCATCGCAGTGCTCTGGAAAAACTCAGCCAGCGGCCCAAGACCATCATCGGGGTCGCGCTGGTTGCTTTCATCATCGCCATGGCCACGCTGCCGTTCTTCGGCGGTGAATTTCTGCCGGATTTCCGCGAAGGCCATTTTGTCATCGGCATCACCATGGCCCCCGGCACGTCGCTGCCGGAAATGAAGCGGCTCGGCGCGAAGATTTCCGCGGATCTGTTGGCCATTCCCGAAGTCAAAAGCGTCGAGGAACAGATCGGCCGCGCGGAAGGCGGCGAGGATACCTGGGGCACGCATCGTGGCGAGATGCACGTCGAACTGAAACCAACGGCGGGCGAGGACCAGGAAAAAGTACAGGACAAGATCCGTGATGTGCTGTCAAAATACCCCGGCCTGGAGACTGAGGTGCTCACATTTCTCGGCGACCGCATCGGCGAAACCATCTCCGGCGAAACGGCCGGTGTGGTGGTGAACATTTTCGGCGATGACCTGGATGTGCTGGATGCCAAGGCGAACGAGGTCGCGGCGGTACTGAACAAGGTTCCCGGTGCGGCGGACGTGCAGGTGGCCGCGCCTCCGGGCGCACCCCGCATGATGATCCAGTTGCGCCGTGACCGGCTGACACAATTTGGTTTCCGTCCGGTCGAAGTTCTGGAGGCCGTCCGCACTGCGTATCAGGGTGATGTTGTCGCGCAAACGTACGAAGGTGACAAGGTTTTTGACGTGTCGGTCATTCTTGAACCGTCCGCCCGGCAGCAGCCGGAAAGCATCGGCGACCTCCTGGTCAGCAACCCGCAGGGCATGCGGCTGCCGTTGAAGCAGTTGGCGGATATCTATCTGACGACCGGGCGTTACGCCATTTTGCATGACGGCGCGCGGCGGCGGCAGACCATCACCTGCAATCCTGCCGGTCGCGATGTGCAGTCCTTTGTGGCTGATGCGCAAAAACAGATCGCCGCGCAGGTGAAATTTCCGGCGGGTGTCTATGCCGAATTCAGCGGGGCGGCGCAGGAACAAAAACAGGCGCAGACCGAATTGCTGCTGCACTCCTTGGCCGCCACGGCGGGAATCATCGTCCTGCTCGCCATCGTCTTCCGCAAAGCCGGTCACTTGCTGCTCGTGCTGGCGAACCTGCCGTTCGCCCTTGTCGGCGGCGTACTCGCAATCTTTCTTGTCGGTTATTTCGAGGAAGGTCAGGGCTCGTTGTCACTGGGCACGCTGGTCGGCTTCGTCACGCTGTTTGGCATCACCATGCGCAATTCCATCATGATGATTTCGCACTTTGAACATCTGGTGAACGTGGAAAATCTGCCGTGGGGCATCGAGACCGCCCTGCGCGGCGCCACGGAGCGGTTGATCCCGATTCTGATGACCGCCCTTGTCACCGCGCTCGGCCTCCTGCCGCTTGCGCTCGGCAGCGGCGAGGCTGGTCGTGAGATCGAGGGCCCCATGGCCATCGTCATTCTCGGTGGTCTGGTGACCTCGACGTTGTTGAACCTCCTCGTCCTGCCGGTATTGGCGTTGCGTTATGGCAATTTTCAGAAGCCCGGTCCGGAAAAATAATTTCTCCGCACGTTTGAGCTTGTTGCTCGGGCGCGTGGGGATATAGGCTTTCCGCACAAAAGAGAGCGCCAGTTTTTCAACCATGAAAACAACCACGACCGCCGACCTGAACCAGTTGCTGACCGGCCTGATCACGAGTTCCGAGGGCATTTCCGACCTGCTGTTCGTGGCCGGCAAGCCGCCGCAGGCGGAAGTCCACGGCCGGCTCGGTCCGGTGGCGAGCGTGCCAGAACCGATGCTGACCAGCGAACGCATCGAGGGATTGGCCGGGGCGATCATCGATGGCAAGCAGCGGTTGCTCGATGACCTGGTCAAGGCCGGCTCCTGCGATTGCAGTTATTCGTTGGAGGGCATTTGCCGTTTTCGCGTGAACATCTACCGGCAGAACGGAAATTACGCCATGGTTTTGCGCCGGCTGTCGTCCCAGATTCCCACGATGGAGAAACTGCGCCTCGCGCCCGTCTTCCACGAGATCATCAAGGAAAAGAACGGCCTGGTCTTCGTGACCGGCGGCACGGGCAGCGGCAAGACGACGACGCTGGCGGCTTTGCTGAACGAGGTGAACCAGACGCATGAGTTCCACGTCGTAACGCTCGAGGACCCGGTGGAATTTTTGCATCCCCAGCTCAAGTGCACCTTCAGCCAGCGCGAGATGGGCCGCGATTTCTATTCGTTCCCCGACGGCCTGCGCGCGGCCTTGCGGCAGGCGCCGAAAATTATTTTGGTCGGTGAAATCCGCGACCGTGAAACCATGGAGATCGCGCTGACGGCGGGCGAGACCGGCCACGTCGTCTACAGCACGCTGCACACGATCAGCGCCGGGCAGACCATCAACCGCATCCTCGGCATGTTCAGCCGCGACGAGGAACAGCAGGTGCGCGAACGGCTCGCCGGCAGCCTGCGCTACATCGTCAGCCAGCGGCTCGTGCCGAAGCGCGAAGGCGGCCGCATGCTCATCACCGAGCTCATGGGCAGCAGCTTGCGCAGCCGCGAGGCCATGTTGATCGGCGAGAGCGAGAACCGCCGGTTTTCCGACATCATCGAGGCGGGTGTCACGATGGGCTGGCACAGTTTTGAACAGTCGCTCATCAAGGCCTATGAGGAAGATCTGATCACCGAGGAGTCGGCCCTGCTTTACAGCATCAACAAATCACTGATGCGCCAGCGCGTCGACACGGTCAATAAACGCGGCAAGGTCAAGGCGGAGGCGCATTCATTGAAGATGGCCCCCGCGCCGGAACCGCCGCCGGCACCCAAGCCGCCGCCGGCACCGATGCCGGTGCCGAAGATGCCGTCAGCGCAGTAAGGGTCAGGGCCGGGCAGTGTCTTAATTCGACCGGAGCGCGAGTTGTCCCAACTCGCAGCACTCCGCAAGCATGGTGGTTTAGCATTAATTAATGCGTCTCCGTCTTGTCACGCGCTGCGGATTGGGACAATCCGCGCTCCGAAACAGTAAATTAAGATTCAGGGCCGTGGCGGATGGAGCAACAGGCACACCCAGCCCACCACGAACGCCACGCCACCGAACGGCGTGATCATTCCCAGCCATCGCATGTCCGTGACCGCGAGCACGTACAGCGAACCGGAGAACAACACGATCCCCGCCAAAAAGCCCCACCACGCGACCGCCGGCGGCTTCTTCATCTGCGCCAGCACGAACAGCATCACCGCATGGATGAAATGATAGAAGACCGCCTTGTCCCAAATCGCAACGGTGCCGTTGTGGCCCAGCAAATCTTTCAACCCATGCGCGCCGAACGCGCCGAGCAACACGGCCAGCAAACCCAACGCGGCGGCGATGCGCGCTTGCATCATTGCGTCATGTGCAGATTGGATGGTGCGGCCGGGGCGTTGGTCACCGCCGCCGCACGCTTCTGCAAATCACGTTCCAGAAAGGTGTCTTCCGGGGCGGTCGCCCACGCGGTGTACCAGAGATTGCCCAGCAACTGGCCGCTCTTGACGAGCTGACCCTCGAGGAACGCGCGCCCTTCCGCGCCGGCATCGCCCTTGTTGGACAATTTGCCGTCGTGGTCCATCTGGTAGAGCGGCTCGACGAAACGGTTGGCAGCCACCACAAAATCCACGGACGTGTGAAAAATTCCGTCCGGATCGGTTGCCCCCGCGATTTTTTCCGCGGGATGAATGTTGGCGGCCAGCTTTTTCACATCGATGCCGCCGGTCTTGTTGAAAAAGCCGCCATCGATCCAGGAATGAAAGCTGGCCGCGGTGGTATAGTGGTTTGGATTGCCGATCACCGCATTGGTCACCCAGCCGTGATGATGCATGGTCGTGTGCAGCGGCTGGCTCGCGTCGCCCACAAAATGGCCCATGAACCCCATGACATAGATGATGTCCTGTTGGGCGTCGGCGATCTCCGCCGGCGTGCCTCCGTGGGTTTCCAGCGCGGCGAGCGTGCTGAAACTGGATTGCAGCTTTTGATAATTTTCCGTGATCGCCCACGGCAGGAAGCCGCTCAACTCACGCGTGTGGTCCGAATCCTTGGCCGGATCGATCGCCGGGAACCGTTCCGGATGCGCTTCGCGCGCCTTCACGATGGCCGCCACAAAATCGTAGCGCAGCGGCGGCAACGTCGCCGGCGTCAGGTCGTACAGTTTCAAGTCTTCCAGGTCCAGATAATGATCCGGCCCGCTGACGTGCCCGAGCGCGAGGCCCGTGCCATTTTTCAAGCTGGTTTCGCTGCGCCACCGGTCCGCCTCGCCGGCGAGAAACGCGATATGCTCCTGAACCTCCGGTTTGAGCAAAAAAGCCGGGAAATTGGACGGCAACGACACCAGCGCCAGTTCGTTCACGGCATGATGACCCTCATAATCCCACGCTTGTGAATTTAAGGCCAGGGCGCCGAGCGCGACAATGACTGCGAGACATTTTTTCTTCATAATCTAATTCCTTGTTTGCGGCCCAATCTACCGGACGCCGCCGCCTTTGCAAAGACTGTTTGGAGGGGTGGAACTTTTTACAGAAGGGATCCGCCTACGCCAAAGCTGCGGCGCGACAGGCCGGAGGGGGCGGAAATTTGCGTGAGCAGCTTAAATTGAACAAGCACCTTGATTTGCGAATCCGGCGACGCTGAATTTCTTCTGACAGGTCAAATCTCTTCCTCAGCATTCAATGTTGATACAAATTCATACGATGTTGCGGCAACTTTCAACCTGCAAATACCCTGCCTTTTTCGTTTCCCTCCACCCTCCATCTGTTTACGATTTTTTGTACAGAGGAATAATAAAAGAATCCTATGAGCGATCCATTGCCCGCCCCCGCTGCCACCAACACCTTCGAGCGCATCAAGCTCATCAGCCCCGAAGGAAATGAGTCCTGGTCCGCCCGCGATTTGGCGCGGGTGTTGGAATACTCAGTATTCCGCAATTTCCAACCGGTCATTGAAAAGGCCAAGGAAGCCTGCATAAAAAGCGGCCACAATGTCCCCGACCATTTTGCGGAAGTGCGCAATATGGTTGGCATCGGCTCGGGTGCGCAGCGACCGCTGGAAGACTGGGTGCTCTCGCGTTACGCAAGCTACCTCGTCATCCAGAATGCCGACCCAAGCAAACCGCTGGTGGCATTGGGACAAAGCTATTTTGCCGTGCAGACGCGTCGGCAGGAACTGGCCGACGAACACGCCCTCAAGGAGGACAAGACACGGTTGCTGCTGCGCAGCGAGATGAAGAAGCACAACAAGAATCTGGCAGGAGCGGCCAAGCAGGCCGGTGTGGTGCAGCCGCTGGATTACGCCATTTTTATGGATCACGGCTATCGCGGGCTCTATGGCGGACTGACGGCCAAGGGCGTTCACGCGCGGAAGAAACTCAAACCGAAAGAGCCGCTGCTGGACTACATGGGCAGCACGGAACTGGCGGCGAACCTATTCCGCGCCACGCAGACGGCGGACAAACTGCGACGGGAAAACGTGCATAACAAGGACCAGGCCAATCGGATTCATGAGGCGGTTGGCCGGACCGTGCGTAACACCATCAAGGAATTGGGCGGCGTGATGCCGGAGAATCTGCCATTGGCGGAGAACATCAAAAAAGTGGAAAGCCGCGAGAAAAAGCGGATTAAAGCCGAGCAGAAGAAGTTGGCAGGGAAAGAACCTGAAACCTGAAATGGGGAGAAGGGAGCGATGCTCGTTGCTGGAAGCGAGCGCAAGGCGGGGGAAGGGGAAGACATAGGGTTTACCAAAACAACTATTGGGTTGACAAACTCTAACTATTTTAGTATAAATACTGCCAACGATGGTGAAATACCAACATAATGAGAGACGCGAAGACAGTTGGGAGTGGATGGTTGAGAGTTGAGAGGATGGCGTATCGGGTCTGGGCGGCAGCGGGTGCCGGGTTCAGGTTCAAGGGTTCAGTTCCGCAAACGATTGTGGGGCAAGGTCCGTTGGGCTTTGTTGGACCAAAAAGTCTTTAAAAAATATGAAAAAAGGAGTCATCCGCCTTTGCCAAAGGCTACGGCGCGACAGGGAAGACGGGACGGGGTTGCCCCCTCATCCGCCCTGCGGGCACCTTTTCCCCCCACCGGAACGATTCAGTTGAATGTCGATTTTCATGAGTTGGCGGCGGCTTAGATTTTGGACCATTCAACTGCATTGCAGTTGAGCGGTGGCAG
>Ga0210392_10000801_pt1 | contig 17537 bp, 15 predicted proteins | sample IncBWC30OmetaG_FD_161057 | JGI IMG/M metagenome (GOLD analysis project Ga0210392, IMG submission 161057) | Forest soil microbial communities from Barre Woods Harvard Forest LTER site, Petersham, Massachusetts, United States - Inc-BW-C-30-O ...
GTATGAACACCTGTACCGCTCCGACCGTCGAAACCGCCGAGACCGCCGCCCCCGCGGGCGCCACGCCCCAGGCGTGGGATTGGCAGGGCAAGAAGGGCGCACCCAAGGCCCCGGTGCCGAAGGCGCAGGACCTCTGGAAGCGTTACCACCAGCATACTGCGGACGACACCGACACGGAAAATGCGCTGGTGCAAAAATACATGCCGCTCGTGAGCGCAGTGATGAGCCGGCTGGCGATGACGCTGCCGGAGCACGTGAGCCAGGACGACCTGTTCAGCGCGGGCCTCGTGGGCATGCTCCAGGCGTTGAGAAATTTTGACCCGGCCTGCAACACATCCTTCGAAACGTATGCGCGCGTACGCATCCGCGGCGCGATGCTGGACGAGCTGCGCCGCATGGACTGGGTGCCCCGCACCATCCATGAAAAGGCGCGCAAGATGAAATCCGTTTTGCTGGAGCTGGAACAGAAGCTCGGCCGCACACCCACCGAGGCGCAGATGGCCAAGGCCATGAAGCTGTCCGTGGACGAATATCAGGAATTGCTGGATGAAGTCCGCCCAGCCGCGTTCGTCTGCCTGGACGCCGTGAGCGCCAGCGAGGAAGGCGATGGCGGCGCGCTGTACGAAATCATCGCGGACAGCGGTGGCGACAATCCGCTCGAAAACACGTCCAACAACGAGCTCAAGCAGGTGGTTTTTGAACGGCTCAAGGAATTGCCCGAGATGCAGCGGAAGGTGCTCGCGCTGTATTACATCGAGGACATGCACCTCCGCGAGATCGCCGAGGTTTTCGGGCTCACGGAATCGCGCATCTGCCAGATCCACGCGCAGGCCGTCATCGCGCTGCGCGCCTTCGTCCAACGGTTTGAATCCGGCGTATCCGGGAAGACCGCAACCGCCGCGTTCAAATGATCATCATCGTCGGCGCCATCATAGTCACCGTCTGCGTCTTCGGAGGATTTATCCTCGAAGGCGGCAAGATGGAGGTCATCTTGCATGCGACCGTGAACGAGGTGCTGATCATCGCCGGCGGGGCGCTGGGCTCGCTCATCATCATGTCGCCGAAAAAAGTTTTGATGGACATCCTGAAGGGCCTCGGCGGCTGCCTCAAGGGTTCGCCCTACAACCGGGCCGCGTACGATGACCTGTTGAAGGTGCTTTACGAACTGTTCCTGCTCGGCCGCCGCAACGGCATGATCGCCCTGGAAGAACATGTGATGGAACCGGCGAAAAGCTCGGTCTTCAAAAAATATCCCCGTTTCACGAACAACCCGCATGCCATGGAATTTTTGTGCGGGGCGCTGCGCCCGATCATCGACGGCAAGATCAAGCCCGACCAGCTGCGTCTGCTGCTGGACGTGCAGCTGGACCGCGCGGAATCGGAGCATCATGCCCCGGTCTCGGTTTTGCAAAAGACGGGTGACGCGATGCCGGGTTTCGGCATCGTGGCGGCCGTTTTGGGCATCGTGATCACGATGGCGTCGATTTCCGGCCCGGTGGAAATGATCGGCGAACACGTGGCCGCCGCGCTGGTGGGCACGTTCCTCGGCATCCTCCTGGCCTACGGTTTCATGGGCCCGCTGGCGACGAACCTGGAGTTTTTCGGCACGGCGGAACTGGATTACACGCGGTGCATCGCGGCCTGCGTGACGGGTTTTGCGAACGGCATGGCCCCGGTGACGGCGGTGGAGCTGGGCCGGCGCGGGTTGAGCAGCGAGTTCCGCCCGAGCGCCGAGGAACTGGAAGCGATGTTCAAGGCGATGAAGAGCGGCAAATAATTTCATGGCAAAAAAACAGCGTCATGCCCATCACGGCGGTTCGTGGAAAGTCGCCTATGCGGACTTCGTCACGGCGATGATGGCGTTGTTCCTGTGCCTGTGGCTGACGTCGCAGGACCAGAAGATCAAGGACGCGGTGGAACGCGCATTCCGCAACCCGTTCTCGTCCATCACCAAGGAATCCTCCGGCATCATCCCGAACAAGGAGGCGTCCAGCACCTACCGGCAGCAGGGGAAATTTTCGTCCATCTCCGCCATCGAGATCGAGGCGATGCACCACCTGCACGAGGACCTGGAAAAGCTGTTCAAGGACCAGAGCCAGGGTGACAAGAGTTTGAAGATCGATGTGACGGCCGACGGGTTGAGCATCAACATCTACGACCGCTCGCAGCAGCCCATCTTCCATCCGGACACGGACGTGTTCACCGATTACGGGGCGTGGATCTTCAACACGCTGGCCTGGGAGATCGCGCGCTACAACAATTTCCGCATCGAGCTGGAGGGCCACACCGAGACCGCCACCAACGCGGTGCGCGAGGCGACCCGTAAATGGGAATTGTCCACCGAACGCGCCAATGCCGCGCGCCGCAAGGTCGTGACCGGCGGCGTGAGCGGCGAGCAGATCTGCAAGGTGTCCGGTTTTGCCGACACCGCGCCGATGCCGGAAACGCTGCCCACCGACGAGGCCAACCGCCGCGTGACGGTGCTGGTGAAGATCAAGGAATCCGTCAACGCGCCCGACGCGCTCCAAGCCGATTTGCCCCATGACGCCGCTGCGAACTGAATCTTTTGTGCCGCTGACCGCCGCGCCCGCGCCCGCGGGACGGCGCGAATTCAACGTGTCGGTCATCCGCCGCGACGACCAACCGAAGCCGTTCCATTCGCTGGAACCCCTGCGCGCCGATGCCCTGGCGACCACCGCATCCACGGAGAAGAAAATCTGCGAACCGCGCGTCTCCGTCCAGCGCGACAACGGCCGGGTGACGCATCTGCGCATCCAATGCACCTGCGGCCAGGTGATGGATCTGGCGTGCAGCTACGACGACAGCACGGCGACCGCGGCGTAAGGCCAAAGGCCGCGTCCCCTTCAAGCTCTGGCTACAAGCGGGTAGTCTGAAGAAACATTCAACGCTCAACATTTAACACTCAACGCCGAAGGCGTACGTACGCTTGGCGCTTGGACGTTGAAAGTTGAATGTCGAGCGTTGAATGTTTTTCCGGTCCTGCCTTGCCAATCTTGCCTAGCCGCACGGGGTAACATTTGCCCCGGACCGCCTAAAAATCATTGAAAACCCCAATAAAAGCCGCATGGCATGGTCGTTGCTAAGCACGTCAGTGTATGGAAGTCAGCCTATATTCTGCCGCCTCCGCGATGAATGCCACGGAGCAATGGCAGGATTTGATCGCCGATAATCTCTCGGCGGCGAACGTCCCCGGCGCCCGCCAGCGCGTGGCGGTGTTCTCGGCCATCCCCGTCGGCGCCACCGGCCAGGGCGCGGACCGGTTTGTCATTCCCTCCGCCGGTTCGACGATCAGCTTCAAGCAGGGTGAACTGCTCGCCACGGGCAACAGCATGGATTTTGCTGTCGAAGGGCCGGGCTTCCTCCCGGTTCAACTCCCGGACGGTTCCAAAGCCTATACGCGCGACGGCCAGTTCAAGCTGAATGCCCAAGGCCAGCTCATCAACAAGCAGGGTTACGCGGTCCAGAGCGCCAGCGGGCCGTTGCAATTTGACCCGGGCAATCCCGCGCCCATCACCGTTACCGCCGATGGCCAGGTCAGCCAGGGTGTGGATATCAAGGGAAAGCTGGCCATCACCGAGTTCAGCGCCCCACAGTCGCTCACCCCGATCGGCGGCGGATTGTACCGCGACGACGTTCCCACGATGCCGCCGCAGCCCGCGACCACGACCTCGGTCCGTCAGGGCTTCATCGAACAGGGCAACACGTCCCCGACACTCGCCATGGCGAGCATGATCACATCCATGCGGATGTTCGAATCGAACGAAAAAGTCATGGCGATGCAAAGCGACCGCATGGCCAAAACCATCACCGATCTCAGCGGCACCACCTGATTTGAATTATGCTTCGCGCCCTTTACTCCTCCGCCTCCGGGATGCAGTCCCAGCAATTGAACCTCGACGTGATCTCGAACAACCTCGCGAACGTCAACACGACGGGCTTCAAGGAGAGCCGCCCGCAGTTTCAGGATCTGCTCTACGACACCACGAAGGCGGCGGGTTCCCAGCAGGGCGGCGGCAACCAGCTCCCGGCCAGCCTGCAGGTCGGCCAAGGCTCCGTGCCGGTGGCGACGGAACGGATCTTCACGCAGGGCGAACTGTCGCAGACGGGCGGCAACCTCGACATGGCCATCCAGGGCAACGGTTTTTTTGAAGTGCAGATGCCGGACGGCACGCTCGCTTACACGCGCGATGGCGGATTCAAGACGGATTCCCAGGGCCGCGTGGTCACGAGCGAAGGCTATCCCGTGCAGGGCGGCTTCCAGCCCGTGCCGCCCGGGACCACGAACATCACCATCACGGCCAGCGGCGCGGCGACCTACACGACGGCCAGCGGCAGCACCAATTTCCAGATCCAGCTGGCGAATTTCAACAACCCCGGCGGTCTCGATGCCATGGGCCACAATCTTTACAAGGAAACCAGCGCCTCCGGCACGCCCGAACTCGGGACGCCAGGCGCCAACGGTTTCGGCCAGATCGAACAGGGTTCGCTCGAACTTTCCAACGTCAGCGTCGTGAAGGAAATGGTCAATCTCATCCTCGCGCAACGCGCGTACGAGGTGAATTCCAAGGCCGTGCAGGCCGCCGACGAGATGATGCAAACCAGCAACAACCTCCAGCGCTGATGAAACAATTTCCGGCAATCCAACTCCTGACCCTGCTCGGTCTCCTCTCCGGTGCGGGCGACATCTCCTCCTCGATTGCCGGCGAGCCCGCACCGCTCCAACTCAACGCCGTCGCGCCCGTAAGTGGCGACGGTGTTTTTCTGCCTCAGATATTTTCCGCCGCCGGGCCCCTGCCCGCCGTCAGGCTCTGCGACGCCCCGGCCTTTGGCAAAAACCTGAACCTCACGCGCGAACAGGTCGGCGACCTGCTCGCCAGCAACGCGCCCGCGTTCGGCACCAATTTTTCCGGGGCCGATTCGGTCAAAATTTCGCGCCGGGCCCGGACCTTCGGCGAATCCGACGCGCTCGGCCTGCTCACGGAGCGGCTCCAGCACGACTATATCCGCGACAAGGGCCAGCTGGAGCTGGAACTGGCGCAGCCGTGGAGCCCGCTCGTGCTGCCGGATGAACCCCTCACCCTCGACGTGGTGGAAATGCCCAGCATGGGCGTCACGCCCGGCTTCATCGTCCGCTTCACGTTGCGCACGTCGCACGAGACGCTCGGCACCTGGACGGCCAACCTGCGCGCGCATGTCTGGCGCGAAGTCTGGATCGCCAGCACCCAGCTCAAGCGCGGCAACCCGGTGAGCATGGACACCCTGGCGCAGGAACGCCGCGACATCCTGAATGTGCGCGAGCCGCTGGCGGACATCTCCGCGAGCACGGATTCACTGGAAATGGCCGAGCCGGTTCCGCCGGGCGCACCGTTGCTGGCGCACATGGTCAAGGCGCGGACGGTGCTGCACCGCGGCCAGCGGGCGGACGCGCTCGTGGAAGACGGCGCCTTGAGCATCAAGACCAAGGTGGAAATTTTGGAAGACGGGGCGCCGGGTGAAACGGTCCACGCCCAAAATTCCATCACCCGCCGCGAACTCACCGGCAAGGTGCTCGACGACAAAACAATCCTGATCTCACTATGAAAATAAACCCCAGAATCCAAGTCTTTACCGTCTTCCTGCTCGCGCAGTCCTTCATCCACACGGCGGCCGTCGCGCAATCGCTATGGCACGACGACGCCTCACGCATGATGTTTGCCGACAAACGCGCCGCCGGCGTTGGCGACATCCTCACGGTCGTGGTGCAGGAAAACACGGTGGCCAACAAGAACAACGAGACGAAGACCGAAAAAAGCTCCAGCTTGAGCGCGGCCATCACGTCGTTCCTGTATCCTGCCGGCGCCACCAGCCTGCTGACCAGCGGCGGCAAGCTGCCGGCCATGGCGTATAATTCCGACCTGAAGCACGACGGCAGCGGCGCCATCAATAATTCCGAATCCATCGTGGCGCACATCGCCGTCAAGGTGATCGCTGTCCTGCCGAACCGCAGCCTGGTGGTGGAAGGCAAGCGCGAAACCTCCTTCAGCGGCGAAAAACAAACCATCCTCCTGCACGGCCTCGTGCGGGCGGAGGATGTCAACACGGACAACACGGTGTTGAGCTATAACATCGCCGATGCGACCATCCAGATCATCGGCAAAGGCACGGTGAGCAACGCCCAGAACAAGGGCTGGTTCACCAAGATCTACGAGTTCGTCAACCCCTTCTGATCATGCCGCTCGTACCCCGCCTGCTCCGTCCGCGTTCACGTCCCGCCTCCGGGGCGCGGGCGCTGCCACTGGAACAGCCTTTGCGCGCCGCGGACGGAAAAACCCCGGCAGCGCAGCCTAAAAAATGCTGTTCCCTGCCCGCCGTGCTGGGACTCATTCTCGCGCTGCTGGTGCCAGGGACATTGTTCGCGGGCGGCGTGCAACTGCGCGATTTGGTGATGGTCGCCGGGGCGCGTGACAACCAGCTGGTGGGCTACGGCCTCGTGGTCGGCCTCGCGGGCGACGGTGACAAGGACCAGATCTACACCAAGCAGAGCGTGGCGAACATGCTCATGCGCTATGGCGTCAACATCCCGGCATCCACAATCTCCGCCAAGAATGTCGCGGTCGTGATGATCACGGCGGACATCCCGCCGTTCGTCAAGAACGGGACGCGGATCGACGTGACGGTGGCCTCGATGGGCGATGCCAAATCACTTTCCGGCGGCGTGCTGCTGCAGACGCCGCTCGTCGGCGCGGACAACAAGGTTTATGCGGTGGCGCAGGGCCCGCTGGTGCTCGGCGGATTCGCCGCGGGCGAAGGCGGCGCGGGCGGCTCCAGCGTGACCAAGAACCACCCCACCACGGCGCAGATCATCAACGGGGCGCTCGTTGAAAAAGAGATCCCCACCCAGTTCGTCCACGACAACTCCGTGCAACTGCTGCTGCGCGACCCCAGTTTCAATTCCGCCTCGGCGATGGCGACGGCGATCAACGAAGTCTTCACCAACTCGGCGCGGGCGGTCGATTCCTCCACCGTGCAGGTGCAGATGCCGGAAGGCACGGAAGGCGCACCGGTGGATTTCATCGCCAAGCTGAACAAGATCGAGGTCACGCCGGACATGCCGGCACGCATCATCATCAATGAACGCACCGGCACGATCGTGGCCACGGCGGCGATCCACATCTCCAGCTGCGCCGTCGCCTGCGGGAACATCACCATCAACATCGCCTCGACGCTCGATGTTTCGCAGCCCGGTCCGCGCAGCGGTGGCACCACCGTCGTGACGCCGCGCACCGACACCCAGGTCACGGAAGTCCGCTCCGGCCTCATCCCCCTGCCGGAACTGCCGACCGTGGAAAAGGTCGCTTCCGCGCTCAACGCCCTCGGCGCGACCCCGCGTGACATGATGTCCATTTTCCAAGCCATGAAACAGGCCGGCGCGTTGCAGGCCGAACTGATCACCCGCTGATGAACATCTCCGCCATCCAGCCAAAGACCGCGACCGACGCCAAGACGGCGATCGATACGGCCCACATTCCGCTGGAGTCGCTCGCCAACAACAAGCAATTGACGGAAGATCAGAAGATCGGCGAGGTCAGCAAGCAATTTGAGGCGATCCTGCTGCGGCAATTTTTGTCGGAGTCGCAAAAGCCGGTCGTCCAGTCGGAATTCACGGACAACTCCACCGCCGCCGGCATCTACCAGGATTTCATCACCAACCAGATGGCCGACAGCCTGTCAAAATCCGGCGGCATCGGCCTGGCCAAGACTTTTGAGCACCAGCTCACCCATCATCACACCCCCACCACTCCTACGAAGACGTCACATTCATGAAAGAGCTTTTGTCCAACCTGATCGAATCGCTGCGCGAAGAGTTAAAGCAGTACGGCGAGATGCTCGCCCTGCTGGACCAGCAGCAACAGTTGGTGACGCGCCGCCAGACGACGGCGCTGCCGGATAACGTCAACCACATCAACGCGCAGGCCGAGGTGCTCGCCGGTGCCCGGGCCGAACGTGAACAGCGCCAACGCAACCTTGCCCGGTCGCTGGAACTGCCCGAAAACACCGGTTTCAAGGTCCTCATCCCGAAACTGCCGCCGGATTACCAGCCGCTCATTGATGCGCTGGTCGCAGAAAACAACGAGCTGCTTGTCCGGGTGCAGGCGCGGGCGCGGCAGAACCATTTGTTGCTGAGCCATTGCGTTGACCTGATGGCACAGCTGATCCATTCCATTTTTCCGGCGACCAAGCCGGTGATGTACAACGGCAACGGGCAGGCACCCGGCATCGTGGTGCCGGCACAATCCCTCTACCAGGCGGTAGGCTGAAATCTTATGCTCGGACTTTTTGGAACATTGGACCTGGCGCGCCGCTCGCTGCAAACGCAGATGACGGGCGTGGAAGTGACGGGGCAAAACCTCGCCAACGTGAACACGGCGGGTTATTCGCGCCAGCGCGTGAACATCTCCTCGTCGCCGGACCTGCTGACAACCGCCGGCCCGGAAGGCACGGGCGCCAATGCGACAGGCATCCAGCAGATCGTCAGCGACCTGTTGAACAGCCAGATCCAAAGCCAAGCCAGCGCGAGCGGGTACGCCAACGCCCAGCAGACGACGCTGCAAACCGCGCAGAACGGGCTGGATGAATTTCTCAACGGTTCCGGGGCGACGACCAGCACCAGTGCGACGGGCGCCAGCACGTCCGATTCCGGCCTGTCCGGCCAACTGACCGCCCTGTTCAATGCGTTCAGCAGCCTCGCCACCTCGCCTTCCCCGAGCAGCCAGCAGGCGGTGGTCGGCGCGGCGAAAAACCTGGCCACGACCTTCAACAACATCAGCAACCAGCTCACCGCGGCCGGCGCGGATGCCGACAAGTCCCTGTCCAATGACGTGGCCTCCGCCAACAAGCTGCTGTCACAGGTCGCGGACCTGAATTCAGAGATCGCCCAGGCCCAGGGCGGCGGCGGCAACGCGAACGACCTGCTCGACCAGCGCGAACAGGACCTGGAAAACCTGTCCCAACTCACGAGCATCACGACGAGCACCGGCACAAATGGCTCGGTAAATGTGAGCATCGGCGGCCAGACGCTCGTCTCCGGCTACAATGTGAGCGACACCTTGCAGACCTATGCCGGCAGCAACGGACATCTGCTGGTGCAGACCGGGACCGGCGTGAACCTGTCGCTCACGGGCGGCTCGATGCAAGGCACGATCGATGCGCGCGACGGCACGCTGGCGACAATGCAAGGCAACATCGATTCACTCGCCTCCAACCTGATCACCGCGGTCAACACCATCCAGAACAGCGGCTATAATTCCACCGGCGGCACCGGCAACAGCTTTTTCACCGGCACAAACTCGGCGACGATCGGCGTCAATGCCGCGCTCACGAACAACCCGGCGCTGATCCAAGTCTCGGGCAGCGCCACCACGGGCGGCGACACCTCGCTGGCTTTGCAGATCTCACAACTGGCGACCTCAACGCAGGCGGGCCTCAGCGGCCAGACGTTTGGCGACTATTACGGCGCAACGGTGACCGGCCTTGGCAGCGCATTGTCCGATGCCAACACGCAGGTGGCCAACCAGACGGCGGTGACGAACATGCTCGCGACGCAACGCGGCTCCGTCAGCGGCGTCAACACGGATGAGGAGATGACGAATTTGATGACGTTCCAACGGGCTTACGAGGCGTCTGCCCAGCTGATCACAACCATCAACACCATGATGGGCGACACGCTGGCGATGAAGACTTCATAATTATCATATGCGCATAGCCACCAATGCCTATACGGATTCGATGCTGAACCAGTTCAACCTGCTGGCATCGACACAGCAAAATCTGCAGAGCCAGGTTTCCACCGGCTTGCGGGTGCAGGCGCCGTCGGACGATCCGGTGGCCATGCAAAACACGCTGGGCTATCTCGCCAACCAGTCGGTGCAGGCGCAATACAGCGCGAACATCGGCCTGTTGCAAACGCGCGCCGCGTCCGTGGACACCGTGTTGCAATCATTGCAGACGATCTCCAGCCGCGCCGGAGAGATTGCCACGGGGGCGGGCAGCGCCACCAACTCGCAATCCGACCTGAACAATTACGCGGACGAGGTCAATAAGCTGATCAACCAGGTGGTCAGCGCGGCGAACACGAAAGACCCCTCGACCGGGAAATACCTTTTCGGCGGCACGGCCTCCGGTTCCGCGCCGTTCACCACGGCGACGGACGCCAACGGCGATGTGACCGGCGTGACTTACAATGGCAACAGCACGGTGAACCAGGCGCAGATCGGCGCGGGCCTGACGGCCTCGGCGGACATCCCGGGCGCAAACACCAGCGGCACCGGCGCACGCGGGCTCATCACGGACAGCCAGTCAGGCGCGGATTTCCTGAACCATCTGATTTCGTTGCGCGACAACCTTCAGGCGGGCAACACGACCGCGGTCACAAACACCGACGCCGCGAACCTGCAAAAGGATGAAAACAACATCTCGTACCAGGTGGCCAACAACGGGGTGATGCAAAACCAGCTGACGGCCGCCGGGACGTTTGCGACGAGCAGTTCGCAGTCGCTGAGCCAGATGATCTCCAATTCGTCGAGCGCGGACCTGATGACGACGATGGTGCAGCTGAACCAGGCGCAGACCTCCTACCAGGCGGCACTGCAAAGCGGCGCCAAGATCATGCAACTGTCGTTGCTGAACTACATCCAATGAAAACCGCCTTTGATTTCCATTCCCGGCTGGTGACCAGCGGGGAAAATTTGGCCCAACCCGTGCATTTTTTGCCGGGCGGACGGGTGATAAACACCCCGGAAGCAGGTGTTTTCACGACAGAATTGACCTATCTGCCCATATTTTCGGGGGTTTTGAGTTTTAATGCGGAAAAATTAACCATGGCACAACCGTTGCTAAGAGGAGAACTGCGATGAAATGCGCTGAATTGATGGAACCAGAAATCACGGCACGGACGCCGCACACAAACATGGTGCGAATCCCTACCGGACTGCTGGGTTTCGAGCAAATCAAGGATTATGTCCTCAAGACAAATCCTGAAGAGGCGCCGTTCGCGTGGTTGCATGTCGGGGACGACTCGGGCCTGGCCTTTGTGGTCGTTGACCCGTTCATCGTGATGCCGGCCTACCTGCCGGACATACCGAAGGTGGACGCGGACTTTTTGCAGCTGTCGGAGCCGAAGGACGCCCTGCTGCTGAGCATCGTGACCATCAAAGACGGCGAGCAGCCGACGACCAACCTGAAAGGGCCGATCGTCATCAACCGGCATACGCACGTCGGCAAACAGGTGATCATCGCCAATGCGGCGGATTACTCGTTGAAACACCCGCTGCCCGTGGCGGCGGAATAACGGAATAAGAATAAGAATTTTTATGCTGATCCTATCGCGAAAAATCGGCGAGAGCATCGTGATTGATGGACGTATCCACGTCAAAATCATGCGCGTCGAAGGCGATGTGGTGAAGCTGGGCATCGAGGCGCCATCATCGATCCCGGTGCACCGGCAGGAAGTGTACGAAGAGATCCAGCGCAACAACCAGCAGGCGCTGACGAAGCAAAGCACGTCGCTGCCGAAACTGACCAAACTGCCGAAGCTGGCGGGCACGGTCAAACAGGTGATTTAGAATTTTGCGGTGAAAACCGCCACAGTTGTCCAGTGATTCAAGCCGCCACTAACCACGGCGGGGAGACCACTGGCTCCTTCCCCGGGCGGGCCGGATTTCCGGCCCGCCCGGCAACAATGTAAAAACGAGTCTGCGCAAAACCAGGCCAAACACGCGGGGTTCGCCAGCGCAGAAATGGCTGCCCTGAGAATGAACAACTCTGACCGCCTTATGACGAACCCCAATGTTCCGGAACGGCCCTGTCCAGTTTGCCAGTCGGCAGCGCCCGTCGTCTTGATCAAACAAGACCATGCTTACCAGCAATGCCCGGCTTGCGATTGCGTTTTCACCCCCCTCATTCAGGCTTCGGCCCTGGTCACCGCGAACAACGGCCATGTGGGCCGGCATGAACAAAATCAAGATCGTGTGCGCCTGGAACGCCTTACCAAGGCGCTCGGTCGTGAGGCCCGGCAGATCATAGACTTCGGCTGTGGCCAGGGTGAAACCACGCGGTTTCTCCAGTCCCAAGGCCTCCAGGCAACCGGCATCGATCAGGACACGGCCATCCAATTGAAGGATATGGCTGATGGTTCGGTGGATGGAATCATGATGGTCGAGGTCATCGAGCACTTGTACGCGCCGCAGGCCATTTTCAGCCAGTTTAACCGCGTCTTGAAATCCGGAGGCGTGGTTTATGTGGAAAGCAGTTTCGCGGATAAAAAGGAACTGGCGACTTGGAACTATTTGGATCCGGCCATCGGCCATTGCACCGTGCACACGCTCCGCTCCATGGAACTTCTCGCGGAGAAAAACGGCTTTGCCATTTCCTGGGTCAACCCCAATGTCTGCTGCCTTGCTAAAAAAATCTCCGTGGCTCCGGCCACGGAAAATCCGCCGGCCCAGCCCCCCCTTCCACGCATGCTGGCCCTGCAACGCGTCAAGTCAGCCGCCGGCCCGTTGGAACCCGCCTTTTTGGCCGAGTTGACGGCCCTGTTCGGTTTGCGGGCATTTGTGGAGACAGGCACCTTCCTCGGCAATACCACGGCCATCGCCGGCGGAATTTTCGAGGAAGTCCACACGATTGAACTGTCGACCGAACTCGCTGCGAAGGCACGCGCACGATTCGCCAACACGACGCACATCCATGTCCATCAAGGCGACTCGGCCGGGTTGCTTTCCCAAATCCTCGAACAGCTTTCCGTGCCCGCGCTTTTCTGGCTCGACGGACATTACAGCGAAGGGGTCACGGCCAAGGGCCAGGGCAATACGCCGATCCTGGATGAAATCGCCGCCATCGTCCGCAGCGGACGCAAGGACGCGGTGATCATGGTGGATGATCTCCGGTTGTTTGAACGCCGCAAGCTGGCGGTGGCAGATTCATCGTCATTGCACGGTTATCCCACGGTGGCCGAATTGCACGCCGCCGTGCAGGAGATTGATCCCGGCTACCAATTTTTTGTTTACGGCGACATCGCGCTCGCTTTTCCCGCGACCGCCAATGTTTCGGTCTCGCCGCTGGTGCTGGCGATGACGATCAGCCGGCTATTCAACGGCAACAATCTGCCGGTGGAGGAAGTGATCGGCGCTGAAAGCCTCCTGGCCCAGGCGGAGGGCATTGAGCGCGAAGTTCTTTGTGAATTGCCGGCGATCTCGGCAGCCATCGAACAGTACGGTCTTGGCCTCCACTACCGGCTCTGGCAGGGACATGTGCTGCTCGGCCAAAATGATTTTGCCGGGGCCAAAAAGCAGTTTCTGGAAATCCAACGGCTCGGATTCAAACATTGGCGCGGCCACTGGTATCTGGCCCAGGCCAGCGTAGGAGCGGGCGAACACAGCCTGGCGCGCATGTTACTGGATGCCTTGGTCGAGGCTGTTCCTAATTTTACCGCCGCCCGTGAATTGCGGCAGAAGCTCCCGACGACGGCCCCGGTTACGGTGGCCGCCCTGCCCCGCCCCATGTTGACGCCCGGCCAAAACGCCATGCAGCACCTTTGCACAATCGGCGTTTACCGTCCCGGCCAGCCGCTCCGCCTGCATCTTGGCTGCGGTGAGCAGCATTTCGACGGCTATGTAAACATTGATTACCCGCCGTCGGAGCACTCCTGCCAGACACAGATCGGCGCGGACGTTTTTGCGGACATCACCAAATTGCTGTTCCCGCCGCAGAGTGTGGATGAAATCCGCCTGCACCACGTGTTTGAACATTTCAAGCGGTCCGAGGCGCTGGCGCTGCTGATCCGCTGGCATGAAGCGTTGAAGGTCGGCGGACGGCTGCATCTGGAAACACCCGACCTGGATGGCTGTGCGCGGCAACTGGTCTCCAACATCCCTTTTCAGGTCAAGCAGGTGGTGATCCGGCATTGTTTCGGGTCACAGGAAGCCGGTTGGGCCAACCATTACGATGGCTGGACCGCCGAACGCTACTGCCATGTGCTCGGGCAGCTTGGTTTCAGCGTGCAGACCAAAAACTGGAGTTGGCCACACCCGCCGCACCTTGCCAACGTCGAAGCTTTTGCGACCAAAACCCGGAGCCTTTCACGGGCCGGGCTGCTCGCCGCCGCCGACCGCATCTTGAGCGAATACATGACCGTGGACGTGCCAAGCGAACGGGGCATGTGCGAAGTGTGGCGCAAGGCGATGCGCGATTTCCTCGCGGCCACCGAACCCGCTCCGGCACCAGTGGCGTTCAGGCCCATCGAAAAGGCAGCGCCCGCGGGCGATGTGGTGGTCAAGCTGCAAGGCGGCCTCGGCAACCAGATGTTTCAATTCGCCGCCGGCCTGGCGCTGGCGCGGCGCAACGGCTCCCGGCTCAAGCTAGACCTGAGTTTTTTGCGCGACCGGACTCCGAGGGTTAATTTTACCCAGCGCGACTATTGCCTCGACCTCTTCCGACTGCCGGCTGATTGCGAAATCGTGGCCGACGGGTCGGCGTACGCGAAGCGGCTCCCCTGCCACGTGGAGCAGCAGTTTCATTTTGACCCGAAGTTCCTGGCCCTCGGACCCAATGCCTACCTGGATGGTTATTTCCAATCAGCCCGTTTTTTTGAGCCGGTGCACGCGGAAGTGCTGCGGACGTTCCAATCGTTTGTGACGCCCCTCAACGCCGAACAACAGGCGCTGGCGGAAAAGATCAAAGCCTGCCCGGCGGTCTGCCTGAACGTGCGGCGCGGCGATTATGTGGCCAATCCGGTCGCCAATGATTTTCACGGCGTCTGCGATGAAAGCTATTTCCACGCGGCCGTCGCGGAAATTCAGAAGCAGGTGCCGGGAGCACACTTTTTCATCTTCTCGGACGATGTTGAATGGTGCCGCACGGCGAACCTGACCAACGGCGCTCCTTTCACGCTGGTGCCGCATGAATTCGCGGGCGACCGCTTTGCCGCCTATCTGCAATTGATGGCGGCCTGCCGTCATTTCATTCTGCCGAACAGCTCGTTCGGCTGGTGGGCCGCGTTCCTGGGCACGGCACCGGACAAGATGGTTTTCATACCCGTTCCGTGGTTTGACAATCCGTTCAACAACACCGTGGACATGCTGCCGGCCGGTTGGCGGCGGCTGCCCAAAAACCGCGCGGCGGCACCGCAGGTTTCCGTGGTCATTTCGTGCCACAACTACGTGCAACACCTGCCGGAGGCCGTGGCCAGCGTCTGGAACCAGACTTACCGGAGTTTTGAGATCATTCTCGTGGACGACGGCAGCACGGATGATTCACCTGCGGTCGCGCAACGGCTCGCAAAGGAGACGCCGGCGGATATTTCGTTCCGCATCATTCGTCTCGAAGATGTCGGTCCCACGGCGGCCCGCCGCTCCGCCATCGGACAGGCGCGGGGAAAATATATCGTGCCGCTGGACGCGGATGACCGGATCGCACCGGAATTCCTGGCCCAGACGGTTCCCGTGCTGGAGGCCGATGCGAAACTGGGCTTTGCGTACGTGGACACGGTTTTTTTTTGCGAAAAGCAGCAGCGCCATCAGCAGCCGGAATATGATTTCGCGAAGCTGTGCCAGGGCAACTTCATCAGTCATTGTTCCTTGATCCGCAAGGCCGCCTTCGATGACGTGAGCGGCTACGATTCCGAAAACTGGGGCTATTATGAGGACTGGGATTTGTGGATTCGGCTCGGCACCAAAGGCTGGTTCGGCAAGCACGTCGGCGAGCCGCTCTTTTTCTACCGGCATCATTTTAATTCCTCGCTGAGCCTGTTCGCCGGCCGGCTGGATCCCATCTACAAGGCCTTTTTGCAGACGCGCCATCCCGGACTTTTTCCGAAGAACGTGATTGCGGCAGCGCAGGCGACGCTCGCGGAAATGCCGCCGGGCTGGAACCTCCAGCCGCCGATGCGGAACATCGACCAGCTCAAGTCCCTCCTGATCCGGCATCCGGGCAACCGTCATGTCCTGTATTTTCTCGGCTGCGCCCTGATGAAAGGCGGCGCCAGCACGGAGGCGGAAACTGTTTTTAAAAACTTACTGGCCATGCATCCGAACGATACGCAAGCGCAAGAGGCATTGAAGCAGTTGACCTCAACGGCAGTGAACGGCCTGGTCTCGGTCATCGTGCCGACATACAACCGCCCCGACTGGCTGGGCGAGACGTTGCAGAGCATCCTCGCGCAGACGTATCGCAATTTTGAGATCATCGTGGTCAACGACGCCGGGCCGGATGTCAGCCACGTCATCGAGCCGTTGAACGCCGACGGGCAAATCCGACTGATCCGGCACGAAAAGAACAAGGGCCTGGCCGGCGCCCGCAACACCGGCGTTCGCGCCGCACGCGGCCAATACATCGCCTATCTGGATGATGACGACATTTATCATCCGCATCACCTGGCCACGCTGGTCAGTCATCTGCAAGCCACCGGGGCGGCGGTCGTCTACTCGGATGCCCACCGCGGCACCCAGCGCAAGCAAGGCGACCGCTATGTGGTGGTCGAACGTTCGGTCCCCTACTCGCACGATTGGGACGGTGACAAGATTCTCGTCCACAATTTCATCCCGGTGCTCTGCTTCCTGCACCGGCGGGAATGCGCCGGGGCGGCCGGCTGGTTCGACGAAAGCCTGACGACCCACGAGGACTGGGATCTGTGGATGCGCATGTCGCGCCTCTTTGAGTTCAGCCACATCAAGCAGGTCACGTGTGAATTCCGCTGGCGCGACGACGGCTCTTCCATGTCCAGCGAGCGGCAGGCGGATTTTGCGCGTACTGCAAAAATCATTTACGCGAAGAACCCGGAGTTCGTGGCCAACCGCCCGGACCTCCAGGCCCGCCGGCAACAATACATCCTTGAACACACCCGCCCGGCCACGCCGGCTCCGGTCAAGCCGGCGGCAAGCACGTTGCCGGTGTCCATCGTCATCCCCGTGTTTAACAAGGTGGAGTTCACGCAAAAATGCCTGGCGCGGCTGGCGGCCAATCCGTGCGCCGTGGAGCATGAGATCATCGTGGTGGATGATCATTCATCGGATGAGACCGAGGCATTTTGCCGCGGGCAACTGAAAGTGATGCCCAATCTGCGCTATCACCGGCTGCCGGAAAATCGCGGATTCGGGCGCGCGTGCAATCACGGCGCGGAACAGGCGCGCGGACACTGGGTGGTTTTCCTGAACAATGACACCGAACCGGAAGCGGGCTGGCTGGAGGCCGCCGTGGCACGGTTGCAGAGCGACCCGGCGATCGGCATTCTTGGGGCCAAGCTCCTTTATCCCGACCGGACGGTGCAGCATTGCGGCATTGAATTCTCGTGGGCCGACAATCCGGACCATAAGATCTGGCCGTTGCACCGTCATCCCGGCGTGACGGAACATGATCCCAAGGCCAACGTCGCCGGCCAGGTCATCGCCGTAACGGGCGCGTGCCTGTTTATCGAACGCAGCCTGTTCCAAAGCATCGGCCAGTTTTCACCGGAGTATGCGATGTATTTTGAAGACGCGGACCTG
>Ga0210392_10000802_pt1 | contig 17521 bp, 20 predicted proteins | sample IncBWC30OmetaG_FD_161057 | JGI IMG/M metagenome (GOLD analysis project Ga0210392, IMG submission 161057) | Forest soil microbial communities from Barre Woods Harvard Forest LTER site, Petersham, Massachusetts, United States - Inc-BW-C-30-O ...
GTGCCGCTTTTGGTGCCACTTTGTTCCAGCTTTGCTACGATCACCTTCAGGGGGCATGCCTCGATGCCAAGGAGAGTGACGCGCAAAGAAAAAGGGGTTTTCGAGAAGGTGCCAGGCTCGGAGATCTGGTGGATTCGCTATAAGATCGCGGAAGTCGAGCACAGGGAGAAGGTTGGGCGTCGGGGGGACGCGATCAACCTCCACAAAATTCGCAAGGCGGACATGCTTCGCGGCATCAAGATGCCGGCCAACATGCGTACCAAAGGAATAAGTTCTCTGTGCTTGCCCAGGAAGCAATTGATTGGTATATCAACTATGATCGACGGGACGTTCGAAACCTCCAAGGGAGAATGAAATTCATCCTGGAGGCGTTCGCGAATCGTGTTGCAGACGAAATTAAACCCTCCGACATCGACTCGTGGATCAGCGCCCACGATTGGTCCCCTGCCACAAAGAATCGTTACAAGAATATGTTGGGGAAGACGTTTAAGATCGCGCTAACGGATGGAAAAGTTACATCGAACCACACGGTGCATCCTTGGGGTGGATTGGACCGTTGCCACGGCGGTCGCGTTTCACCGCCGCAAGCATCCGAAGACGATCCCCATTCTGGTTCGTAAGCTGCGAAGAAGACTGATGCAAGAGGGAGCTCAACCTCCGCGGCGGCCGCCCCAGTCCGCACCGGTTTCCAACGTCGAGGCTAAGAGCTCAGACCGCCGATTGCCTGTGCAGTTGCCATTGCTACGGTAGATCGATCACCACAAACTGCTGAGACTTCCTCTACCCCATCCATACAACACATCGCCTATGCCCCTTGGGCATGAGCATTTGACCAATATTCGTTCGCAAAGAGCCTCCATTGACACACGATCGACCGCTCGAGAGGCACTCGTATCTCTAGGCCAAAACGCGAGATGCGCGAAGGTGATAGATACGAACAATCACCTACCTGAAACCCGATAAATAGGAAGTATTAGACGCCGGGGGTTGGTCGCTTCCATGATCACGGCATATCTCGGCTGATCACAGTCGATGGAGGTGCCAATGCCGTGCAAGAGCCGTTCTACCATGCCTCGTAATACGTCCCTCACGCCCTCCCGTTTGACACGGAAGCGAGCCGGATCATTTTTCAAACGAAGGCTTCTCCGCGCGGCGCACGTGATGGGGCCCACACTCGTTGCACTCGCATTCGCAGGTGCTGCGAATGTCGCCCGAGCGCAGGGAACCATCAGCTTCAGCGGTGCGCAAACCTTTATTCAAACAGTGCACGTGCGTACGTTCGTCGTTGAGATCCAGGTCGAACTCCCTGATGCCGTCCAGTTCGTAGCCGAAGAGCCGGTAGGCTCCGTCGGTTGTGAGTGAGCAAGCTTCCGCCAGGTCTCGGACCATATTAGCTGTGGGGCGCGTCGCTGCTCGTCGGAGGTTTGAGATGAAGTCTTTTAGTTTGCGTTCGTGTTGCGTAAAAACAGCTCTACCTTGATCGCCTGTTGCTCGAATCTGCCGATGCAGTTCCCGAATGTGGTCCATCCGCTCAATCACTTCGCTCGAACTGACAGATTCATACATGGCGAGGCTTCTCCTCTAAGTGCTCGACATGGGAGCTGCACAATCGCAAGAATTATAGCAACGAAGGATGATGCGGAAGATAGGTCGATTCCATCGGCCTTCTACTGTACTAAAGAAGAGCGTCCTCCCAATGAACTCTTTTGGGGCGGCGTTTACACCGCACCCCGCCACTGGGAGTGAATGTTCATGCGAGTCATATCAGAAAGAGTGTTCCGCTTCAGATTATCAGCCTGTCAGATCTGTCATTTCTACAACAAGATTGTTTTCGGGTGTGATCAGAGGGAAGCCTGGTGGTGAATCGTCGTACTAAATTCGAGCAGGGTATCCCTGCCTCCCAATCTCTGGAGAAACCATGTGATTTTGGGACAAATCGCCGAGGCGCTGGTTGACGGTCGAGCCCCTAAGCGACAGGATGCTTGTGGTTCGCGCGGCGGTTCCTTGCTGAATCGACGCCCTTGTATGGCGCACGCTCAGCCGAATCTGGATTCCTAGATAAATTAGCGATACTGTCGCGGCCAACCCACTAACCGTACTGACAATGGATGCAATCTGTGAAGGCAACACCATACCTTCTTATAACGTCTCACACGTTGGCAGCCTAGCACCGTCGATTGTCTTGCTACAACACCAGCTAGAATTCGCCATCGTGGATGCTATTGCCGGCAAGATTCACGCCGGGACGCGACCTTTTGCTTCGGTTGCATCCTTCAGTTCAACTTTGCGAGATCGCCTTATCGGCCGGCTTGCTTGCCGCTCGACTTCGTAATTAAGTCAGCATGGAGGCGGAGGCCGCTCACCGAAGCTGCGAGCGACCTGTTTCCCCAAGTTGTACGCTTCGGGACGATGTTCAATTCGTGCGCTCAGCGGTCCATGGAGCCGTCTGGCCATGAACTCCATACATGCCGGACATGCCGGTTGCGGTAATCTGGCCGCGGAAGGTCAGCACGTCGTTCGTATCAGTGCTGAATTCCACGTGGTTCCCGCTGACCCAACCTTGCAATTTGCCATGTTGATGGGGACCATGGAAGGTTCCCGAAATGATGTTGCCGTTCTGAAAGAGCTGGATCTGCTTGAGCGAACTACCAGGCTGGTTCGTGTTGTAGGCATAGATGGTCCAATTGCCAGACAGGTTCGGCGGCGGAGGTGGGGGTGGGGCAGAAGTGGGGGCGGCGTTGTTTGAAGGAGGCGCAGCGAGCGCACCCTCCTGGTGACTATCCGCAACGGCAGCCGCTGCACTGATCTCATCGTTGGCCTCGCGGAGGAGTTCTTTGGCCCTGCCGGCATGGCCACCGAGCTGATCGTCGTTGGCTCGCTGGGAGGCACTGATGAAATTGAATGCTTCGATGATGGATTGCTGGGCTGACGCGAGATTGCCGTGAGCCTGGGGATCAACGGTGGTGACCGGTGCCTGGGCCGCTGCCAGGGTCGCCATCATGGTTGTGCTCGCGAGCAGGATCAAGAGCTTGATTGGGAATTTCATCTTTGTTCTACCTTGAAGTGGATTGAGAGGTCCGAGGAGTTGCATGTGCAGTCGTCAACACTTGCCGGCGGACTTGGTCTCGATTGGCATGCTTGAAGAGTACGGGACCAGACAAGCCGTTGAAATAGAGGTCGCTACACGGGACGGGAGTGTGGTGCCACACACATAAGCTGTGAACGGCGCTGTGACATGAGGCAAGGGATAGGCAGAGATCGCCCGGCCCCTGTGCGGAGCCACACGGTCCGCGGTGTATCCTCCTCTATGTTTTCCGTCGTAAAGTCAGGCTACTGTGACATCACGGCCAGGAGAGTTTCTCCGCTTTGTAGAAGGATCCCAAGGAAGGCTGGCTGTTGCCTTTCCCAACGCTCATCGATCAGGATTTTTTATGTCAACTTCTATCGCAATTCTTGGCGCTTCCGGCATGGTTGGAAGCTCGCTGGCAGCCCAACTACTCCGGAGTCAACTGCTAGAACCCGGGGATCGTCTTCAACTCGCAGGACACGGCTCACAGGAGACGCAAGCGAAGTTGCTTAGCACACGCATCGATCTTCTGGACGCATTTGATGAAGGAAGGGTGGAGCTCGACGTCTTACCTGGTGTCGCAGACCTGGACGCGGATATCGTGGTTGTCGCGGCGGGCGTTGGTATGTCGGCAGGATGCACCAACCGCCGGGACATGGGTCTTGCGAACCGCAAGGTGTTTCAGGAGATTGCCGAGCAGTGCGCGCTTTGCGTTCCGGATTCGCTATTCATTGTGGTCAGCAATCCGGTCGAACTTGCTGTTCAAATTCTGTGCGAGAAACTGGATCGTAAACGCGTGTTCGGCATGGGCGCGCAACAGGATTCGCAGCGCTTTGCTCGCGCTATCGCGACGGATCTGGGCACTTCGCGGAAAGATTTGCGGGCAAGCGTCCTGGGAGAGCATGGTCAGGCAATGGTCCCGCTCTGGGGCACCGTGGAACTGATGGCGCACACTCCCGAACTGCGTCGCGCTCTCGATCTGCTGATCGACAGAAGCCTCGAGATCCCGCTGCAGCAACGCGTTCGCAGCGTGCAGGAGGAGGTCACACAGTTGCTGCGCGACGAACGCATCGCGGACGCATACGACGCCACACGTCGCGCACTGCCGGACGCCCGTATCTTCGTCGAACCGTTCATCACGGCTCATTCCATGCACTCCACGCCCAACGCGACTTCCAACGCTATCCTGCAATGCATCGCAGCGGCTCTGGCTGGAGACCGTCGACGGGTTCATGGCCAAGTCAAATTGGAAGGCGAGTTCCAGGGTATCTATGGGACGTGCGGAGTTCCGGTTACACTTAGCCGCGATGGTTGGCACGAAGAGAGTTTGGATGGCCTGACTGCGCCGGAGAAGGAGCTGCTCCTGGACTCGGCCGCTTCTATTCGCAACTTTCTCTCGAGCATTCTGGATTCCGCTGCGGCTAGCGTCGGGGACATTTAATTCGCGGCCCTCTCGCGTCGCGGAGTAACGTGCGGCAATGGAGATCGTGTAGCAACCAATTCATCAGCGATCTGGTCATTGCCGCAGTGCTGCGCGGCCTACCGGTGGTGTAGTCGTAGTCGGCCAGTTGCCTGCATTGTCGGTGGCTGGCTGCGGGTTCTAGGTGGACAGCCCGCTGGAGTTTAGAGGAAGCATTGTTACGATCGAAAGCAGGAAGAGCAGGACGCGTTTCAGTTTCATGAGAGTTTCTCCTGGGGCCTAAGGAAAATTGTGATTCATTTCGTCCTTGGCTTGTTTATGACTTGGGCTTAGAAGTTTGCGGTGCCGGGAGAGATGGGGTCTGTACGCGCCCATTCTCCTTGATGCAAGAGAATCGTGTCAGGCGTTGCTTTGCGCTGTACGATAGGTCGGCGTAAGTTAGTTCCAAATCGCCATGATGATCTCGCCCTTCTCGTTCAGCAACAGCGTGATGCGATTCGGATCTGAGTCAAAGGTACCGAGCCCGTCGGACTCGCGGATCACGCGCAACTTGGCTGGCAGTTCCTCTTCGCGAACGATGGATTCCTGCGAACGGCCGGCCGGCGCGGTCTGTCCCTTCGGAACAAAGAGCTTGCCCGCGCAGTCAGTGCAGTTTTTCGGCGGAGCAGTGGATTCGGTGTAACCAGGCATAGACTTCACCACAACTCGGTTGGCCGCACCGTGGACTCGCACCCCGTTGAATGGGTGTCCCGGCTCAATCGTGAAGATCGCTTCGACCTCTGGATAGGTGGTGGACGGTGAATCTTCGGTGGGAGCCTCTGCGATCAGCGCCAGGTCAAGAATGCCATCCGAAGGCGTTCCCTTGGTGAGAGGCACGAGTTCGACAGACTCCCATCCTTCCGTAGTCACGAGGCCGCGCACCCGGACTACATCGAGCTGCGGAGCGTGAGCACTTCGCAAGACTTCGACGCTCTTGACCCAAAAGACGGGCGCCGTGTTCGGAGCTTCATTCAGGGAAGGTGCAGCCGTCAGTTGTGGCGGGGGCGCTGCCTCCTGCGCGCTGGGCGGGTTGACGGCATGCGGGGCGCTGGTTTGAGCATGGCTGATGCCAGCGAGCACCAGCGCAGCCTGGAGAAGTGCGGTTAGCTTCGTCGTGTTTTGCATAATGTTGTTGCTCCTTCTTCTTTGGAGATGAATTGGGTCATGCATAGGCAGCTTCGGCGAGTTCGAGCTCTACCGCGGTCGCGCCGGGAATTGTGAATGGTTGGGCCAGTTGGATTACGTCGTTCGTCGTTGACAGCATCGCTTCCATTCGGTCATAGGCCGAGAGGATCAGGTTGGTCGGCGTAATCTGTACCAGGTTGCAGAATGAGGTCTGCGTGCTGGCGAAGGTTCCGTTTTCCGACAGCTTGTTGACCGGCGCGCCGCCGCCACAGAGCGAGAAGTATCCGCACTCCTTCCTGCATGCTTCAACCCCGGCGCGGATGTCGGTGGCCATGGCTTCCATTGCCTTGCTCGTGAACATCTGCTCGATGGTGTGCTCGTGAACATTGCCCACAACGAAGTTGTTGTACCGCTCGTTCTTGTAGCCAAGCAGTTCGGGGGAGAACGAGGATACGTTGCCCTTGCAATCGACATTGAGCATGGCCAAGGGTTCGACCTGCTCGTTGCTGAGGGGCGCTTCTTTTGGGCGGAAGATGCGCGGAATCAGCCCGTCAATTTCACGAATGTAAGTGATACCCGGATTCTGGCGGGAGATAGTCCAGAAGCGCTGCAGGAACGTGTGGAACTTGTCGCGCATGCTCTCGCGCGATAGCGTCATCAGCTCCGAGACATGGTCGTTCTCGGACTCTTCGACATTGAAGCAGACATCCTCGATTCCTTGCTCTACGTAAAAGGCGTGCAGTTCGTCGGGACATTCGAGGGCTTCTTTGGAAAGCACTGAAATGACGTGGAACTGGATCCCCTCTTCCTTCAGAATGCGCGCCCCGCGGATTGCGCGGTCAAAGGTTCCCTTGCCCGAGCGGGTCACACGGTTTGCGTCGTGCATGCGCCGGGGGCCGTCAATGCTGACCCCGATACCTACGTTCCAACGGCGGATCAGGTCGCACCACTCCTTCGTTACCAGGGTTCCGTTGGTCTGGAAAGAGTGGCGAATCGCTACCGAGGAAGGCCGAAGCTCTTCGATCGCCCGAAACGCGGATTCGTAATACGACACCGGCAGCACCAGCGGCTCCCCCGCGTGCCAGATGACGGTGATCTGACCTCCCACACAGGGAGAGTCGAAGACCTTCTGGAAAGTTGCGATCACGGTATCGATGTCCATGACCGAAGTGTCATCGCGAGTCGGCAGATAGCAGTATTTGCATTGAATGTTGCAAAACGGCGTGGGCTGCAAAACGATGGTTTGAATCCGCGGTTCCGAGGTTTGCATGATTCCTATGTCCTTTCGCGTGAACAATTCAGCCAGGGGCTACCAGTTTTGCCAGAAGTTGTGCCAGTTGTGCCAACCGCCATTGCCCCAGTTGTGCCAACCGCCATTGCCCCAGTTGTGCCAGCCTCCATTACCCCAGCCGCCGTTGTGCCAGCCCCAGCCGCCGTTACGCCAGCCAAACCCGCCATTCAGCCAGTCGGCAAGCATGAGATGGGCACCGGATGGACTCTTGAAAACACCGTCGCCGGCTGAAGAAACCTCAGAGCGGATTTCGCTAAGCCGGTCGGCGACCGAAACGTTGTTGGAGGCGGCGTGCATGGTCGCTTCCGCCTGACTTTGCGTCGCGGCGAGTGCGGCGGAAATGCCGACTACGCCAGCGGGTAAGAGTAATGCCAGGGCTTTTGAAGTGCGCTTTTTCGCGCTCATAGTGTGTCTCCTTGTGGATTTAGGTTAGGCGGCCGCGATCCATAAGGAAATCCGTGACCCTACACGCCCTCATGTGCGGCGCTACATGAGAACCCATGTGGTTCCGCATGGATCGAGGGTAGAGCGGACTTGGCAGAACGGTTACAATTTCGACACCGCCCGCGCCCAGTTCTGGATCATGTCGAGGAAATGTGCAGCATGACGCAGTGGCCACACGATCGCGATGCTAGCAAGGATGGAGGCGTTTCTGCTCGCGCGCTGTCGATCGCGTTCGTCGTGCTGTGCGTTTTCTCCCTCACTCGCGTCTCGGCGCAGTATCGCTCAACACAGTGGACGGCCGACTCCGGCCTCCCGCAAAACAGCGTTCGCGGCCTCGTCCAGGCTACAGACCGCTACCTCTGGGTTGCCACGCTGGATGGAATCGCAAAGTTCGATGGCATACGATTTACGGTCTTCAACAAGAGCAACACGCCTGGCATCACATCGAACCGCTTTGTCGCGATGGCTGAAGGAGATGGCGGCGATCTCTGGATGGCGAGCGAAGATGGCAACCTGATTCGTTATCATGCTGGCCACTTCGATCGGATGGTAGAGACAGCCGGGCTTCGTCCCTATTCAGTGGGTGCCATCACTTACGATCACCAGGGAGGCGTCTGGGTGGACTCTGACAACAGGGTTTACCGTTGGTCACCACAGTCCAGGCGCTTCGAGAGGGAAAGTTTCGACCGAGATGACACGCGATTCATTCCTTTGTGGTGGGGCGGAACAGGATTCTGGGCGCTGAAGAACGGCGAGCTCGTGTGTTTCACGCGAGGGCACCTGACCAGCTATACGCTACCGAAAACATTGACGCCGGCACGCATTCGAGGTGTCGCCGTAGGAGGGGATGATGTCGTTTGGATCGGTACTACGGATGGCCGTCTGGGAAAGCTGGTAAATGGATCTCTGGTCATGGAAAAAGGAACAGTTACGACCGACTGGCTGAGCTCGACGAGGGAGAATTGGAAGGAAACAATCGCACCGGACTTCAGACGCACGGTCATCTTTCCGTCAGGCGGAATAGAAAAGGGAATCCCCTACAACGTCGTTTCTGCTGACGACGAAGATAACCTGTGGGTGGGTTCAGAGGACGAGGGGTTATTCCGCGTACAGCGACAATCGATCAAGTCGTTGTCTTCAACGCAAGGCCTTGCGAGTGACGGTGTCTATCCGGTAATGGAGTCCAGCACAGGCGACATGTGGGTCGGAAGCTGGCCGGCGGGTCTATCGCGCATTCACGACGGCCGGGTAACGGCCTTCACGAAAGCGGACGGCGTTCCTGGACTGGTGACAGCGCTTGCTGAAGATCGATCGGGAAACATCTGGGTGGGATCGCATAACGGGGTACGGATTTTTTCTCACGGACGGTTGATGGTTCCTCCCGGCATGCCCGAAGAGACACTTCCGGTCATTCAAGTGATCCAACAGATGCAGGATGGCACCATGATGCTGGGGACTCCGAAGGGGATCTACATGTTCGCTGGATCTAACTTCCGCTGGATGACGGCCCATGATGGTCTGGCGTGTGACGATGTTCGTGTAATCCTTGAAGACCGCAGTGGAGACACATGGGTTGGTGGATACGGCGGCCTTACGCGCATCCACAACGCAGTGATGACGCGCTGGACAGAGGCCGAGGGTTTGCCCAGCAATAACATCCGCGCCATCGACCAGGACAGCGCAGGCGAGATCTGGGTGGGAACTTACGACGGTGGAATCGGCTGGCTTCACAACGGCAAATGGGTCGTTTTCAATCAGAGTTCAGGGCTCTACGACAACGGCGCCTTTCAGATCCTTGAAGATGACCAGGAGCGGTTCTGGATAAGCTCCAACCGGGGGATCTACCGCGTAAGCCGGAAGCAACTGATCGATGTCGCGGAGGGGCGCGAGAAAAGGCTCGACTCTGTCGCGTATGGAAGAGCGGACGGTATGTTGAGCATGGAATGCAACGGCGGAGTCTGGCCTGCTGGGGCCAAAGACGCGCATGGATTGCTTTGGTTTCCGACCGAGAAGGGTGTCGCCATTGTCGATCCAACATCTGCGTCCGTTGACAATCTGCCTCCGAAGGTCTTGATTGAATCGGCCTCCGTGGAACATAAGCTGCAGACCGCGGTCAACCAGGTTGTGATGCGGCCCGGCCAGACGAACCTTGAAGTGCAGTACACGGCGCTAAATTACTCGAGGCCTGAGCAGATCTCATTCCGCTACAAGCTGAATGGCGTGGACGAAGATTGGCAGGAAGTAGGGCACAGGCGCACGGCGTACTACACTCATCTTCCCCCTGGCGACTATGTCTTCCGTGTGTCTGCAAGGAACAGCGACGGGGTCGAAAGCCTGGCGGACAGTACGCTGGGCGTGACGGTAGTTCCACCGTTTTATCGCCGCTGGTGGTTCTTCGCCATCATCGGCCTGATAACATTGTCGATTGTGTGGCTCCTTTGGAACCGCCGCGCGCAACAAATGGCGAGGGAGCAGGCGTCGCAGCAGGCATTCTCACGGGAGCTGATTGCTTCTCAAGAAAACGAACGGAGACGCATCGCTGCGGAGTTACACGACAGCCTTGGCCAGCGGATGATCATCATCAATAACCTCGCACTCTTCCTGCTAAAGACGAAGGGCAAACCCGTCACCGATGAAGACAAGCAGCAAACGGTTGAAGAGATCAGTGCGGAGGCCACGCAGGCGATCGAAGAAACCAGGGCGATCTCGTATGCGCTGAGGCCGTTCCAGCTGGACCGGCTGGGACTATCGAAGGCCGTTCAGGCGATGTTGACAAAGGTGCAGCGCGCGTCTGGGATTGAACTCAAGGCTGATATCGAGGACATTGACGACGCTTTCCCTGAAGACTTGCGCATCAACTTTTATCGCATCGTGCAGGAGGGCGTGAACAATATCGTGAAGCACTCTCATGCGACTCAGGGCTGTGTGACGGCGCACCGGACGAACTCTGCCGTAGTACTGACAATTTCCGACAATGGCTTGGGGTTGCCGAGCGAACCACGCAACCCCAAGCCGTGGGGCGGTGGATTTGGTTTGACCGGCATTCGCGAACGCGCGATGCTGATGAAAGGAACGCTACAGATTAAGAGCGAGAACGGGAGCGGCACCTTGCTTGTGATCCACTTCTCGCTGGAAAGCGAGCCCGTAAAATGAGCAACGTCATCGAAGTATTGCTTGCTGATGACCACCCGGTTGTACGTCGAGGGCTGAAAGCAACTATTGAAGAAGATCTGGACCTGCGCGTGATTGCGGAGGCAGCGGATGGTGACGATGCGTTGCGCCAGATTGTGGAATTGCGGCCCGCGGTTGCGATTCTCGATATTGATATGCCAGGCCTAAATGGGTTGGGGGTGGCGCGCGAGTTGTCTGCGCAGAAGATAGCGACCCACGTGATTTTTATGACGTTCCATGCTGACGAGGACTTGATGCGCGCCGCAATGGATGCCGGCGGCAAGGGCTATCTGCTGAAGGGGAGCGAGACCGACGAGGTGGGCGCAGCCATACACGCGGTGTACGCGGGCAGGACTTATATTGGTTCCAAGATGGCAGCGGTTCTGCTAAAGCAGAAAGACGAATCATTAGGAAGCGAGGGGCCGCTGGACATCACTGTTCTGACTCCCTCGGAGAAGAAAATTCTTCGCCTCATCGCGGATGGTCTTTCGAGCAAGGAAATCGGTGGCGCACTCTCGATCCATTACCGAACAGTGGAGAATCACCGAACGAATATGTGCCGCAAGCTAAACATCGAAGGCGCGAATGCGCTCGCGCGGTTCGCGCTGCAGCATCGCTCTGTGCTGCATGAGCGACTGCTTTAGAGCGCACCTGGCTTAGGGTTCCCAGCGCGGCAACTTTTCAGCGCGTCCCGGAGTACGGTGTCGAGTTCGGTGAGATTGTTCTTCAGTGCGTAGGCGCATGCTCCCGCCTCTCGAGCTGCGCTCCGAAGCCCGTCGTCGTTGTAGTCCGTTACAATCACGATTCGCGCCGCGGGATGATGGCTCAAAATTTGCCTTGTGGCTGCAAGACCGTCCAGGCGTGGCATCTTTACGTCCATCAGCACAGCGTCGGGGCTATGCTCTGCGTATGCGACCAAAGCATCGGCTCCGTCTTCACATTCGAAGATGGTATCGGCAATGTCGCTAATCGCGCGCCGGATCAGTCTTCGAATGCTCGCGTTGTCTTCCACAATTAAAATTGTCATCAGTTGCTTTTCAAGCCGTCACTTGAATCCGATCATAGGCGTTAGTTGCTTTCATTAGCATCCGTATCGTTACATGGCGAACGCGTGTACCACTGCACGGTATACCCATGTGGTTCCACACGGTCGAGGGTTGTGTGTGATGACATGGTGATGCGCTTCGGTAGGTTGCTTCATTCAGCAGGTAACGCGTGTGGAAACACACAGACCGCTTGTGTAGCGATCGTTATTGGTTTCCGGATCTCGCCTCTCTAGAGTTGAACGCCGGCGTACTCAATCGCTAATCCTTTGCGACAGATGACATAGAAAAGAAAGGAAGATCATGCTTTCAGGAACTATACAAACGACAACGCTCGCTGATGCGCCAGCCTTTTGGTTCCTCAACGCGGTCCATCTGCTGCTAGCAAGAATCGAATCTGAGGGCGGCTCTTATTCCCTGGTCCACCTCACGATATCTCCCGAGTTCTCGACACCATATCACGTTCATCACACCGAAGACGAAGCGCTCTACGTGTTGGCGGCCGAACTCACCTTCATTTGCGACGGCCGAAAAATCATACGAGCAGCGGGCTCGTACATCTTCCTGCTGCGCGGAGTACCCCACGGCTTTCGATGCACGGGGGGAGAAGATTCTCGCGTTCTCATCCATGTGATGCCGGGCGGAGCCGTGGGAGTTATTGGAATGATGCTTGAGATGGGGATCCCCGTTCGAGGCATCCCCGCAGATGGTTTCTACGAATGGAAGAAGTTGGACGATTCCCCTAAGCATGCGAAACAGCCCTATGCAATCTCACTGAAGAGTGCTCAACCGTTTGCGTTCGCCGGTCTATGGGACGCGTGGAAAGAGCCTAATAGTGACAATTGGCTCCAATCATTCAGCATCATCACAACCGAGGCGAACGCCATCACGAAGCGTATATGTCATATAGACCCTGTGTATGCCTAAGCATCTGTCGCATCGACGCTCACCTCCCGGCCAATTGCCAAGGTCAAGTGCAAGGTTTATTTTTTCAGTGCGCCTCTCAGAGGCATCAGTATTTCTTTGGGTTGCTACGTTGCAAGTATCGCGCTATCGCGGGTCTGACACTTCGCTCAAGGAGAACAGCCCATCACCTCCTCCCAGATGTAAACAGCCTCTGTCGGACGGCTCGTCAATTTCGCAGGCCGTTGTTTCAGAAAACCCCGTTTTTCTTGCACTTGAACGCAAACAGTAAGGCAAACTCCGTTCCTAGGGGTGGAATCCCTCGGCGGACAACTGGTGTGAAGAGAGTTGGCGGCCGTCATTGTCGGTGGCATATCCGCCTGGTGACGATCAGATTGGCTCCTGGCCGTGATATTCAGCGTCAAAGAAGGGAACTCGACGCTAGGCAGCGATCGATCAAGAGTGAGGCGAGCGCCGGTGAATCAGAAACCGCGGTTGTTCGAAGGCATTGAGGTTCAATCGTCTTACCTCAGCCCTGTAACAGCAAACCGGGATTGGTGGTGGTTGGATGCATGATCTTTTAAAACAGGCTGTTTCGCTTTCGTTCCTCGACAAGTGCGTTGCCGCAGTTATCGGAATCCTCTGTATTCACGCCGTGTTTCGCGTGCTCGAACAAACACTGCCTCGGCGCTTTGGCCGAGCCGATGCACGTTATAAGGTCCGCAAATTCGTTGTCTTTTCGGGATACCTCTCGATTCTCCTGTTCCTTGCCATCCTCTTTGAGGATCGGTTAGGCCGCCTCAGCTTTGCCTTCGGCGTCGCGGGTGCAGGTGTGGCAGTAGCCCTGCAGGACGTGCTTGCCAGCATTGCCGGTGCTTTCTCGATCGGTTTTTCAAAACTGTACGCCATGGGAGACAGAGTTCAGATCGGCGATACGCGAGGTGACGTGATCGACATCGGGCTTCTGCGAACCACCTTGCTAGAAACGGGGAACTGGGTCAGCAGGGACTTGTACAACGGCCGGATCGTTCACATCCCCAACAGCGCCGTCTTGAAAGGGTCCGTTTTCAACTACTCGCAAGGATTCCATTTCATCTGGGACGAGATTAGGGTGTTATTTACAACCACCAGCGATTGCCAGCTTGCCAGGGATATGCTTTTGCGCGTAGCTAAGGAAGCGATCGGCGAGTACCTAGTCGAGGCGCAGACCTCCTGGAAAGCGATGAGCGACAACTATCGAAGCGCAAACCCTCAATTGGAACCTACCGTTGCACTTGCTGTAAATGCGGGATCGTTCGAATTTACCGTCAGTTACGTGGTGGACTATACGAAACGAATCGCCATGCAAGATCAGTTGTTCACAAAAATTGTAGAGGAAAGCGCCAATAGCAAGGGCCGGCTCCAATGGGCGTCACCGCCAGGTGCTATCGTAAGTCGGCCGGGAACTCAGGACGCGATCGACGAGCACCCGTCATCTTCGACCCACGGAGCGGGCCATACGGCAGATTCCCGCTAATACTCCTTCACACTCGCACTTGCCACCTCGCCGACATGATCCAGGGTCAAGTCCTGCCTGTGACAACAGCCCACGCCCGATACTCGATGGCAAACGAGGGAGCAAACCCCATGATGTCTAGTCCGCAAGTCTTCACTGGATAACAGTCGACTCTGAAGCAATTCGCGATGCGCCTGAAATGTCGCATTATCGCCAACTTCTGGCTACTCAGTTGGCGGAGACAACCTCGACGTGGGCTCGCTTGGTAGCGCCTGTCGCGGAGTGGGCCATGAAAGAGATTGCCTCAACGACCCGAACTAGAAGATCGATTTTGCCAACTCGGCTGACGCAGAATCACAAGCGTGCTGTGTCCGGTGGGGAGTTTCAGCCTGAGCCAAAAGCCACGGTCCGTCAGCCAAATATGTGCAATGTGTGCGGCAGTAAAATTGGCCGCCGCCAAAAGAGCTGTGGTGTCTGCGCGCTGGTTCCATCGACTCGGCGTCTCGTTGCCGTCGCAGCCAACGGGCTCATTCAATCTCACTCTCCCACGGCGCAGACGAAACGATCTAAGAAACAACAAGCGGCTAGCCATTTAGCCCGTCGCAAGTGGTCGACTTCAGATCAGCCCTCTTGGTTGACTGAAAATTCTACCTTTCGAAGATGCAGCCTAAACTTGCTTCATTGACCAGTCGGGGTATTGCCCGAGGTCTCAATGTTTCACGTAGCTACGCGACTCAGATTCGGCATGGTCGCGTCGTACCGCATCCACGGCATTGGCTGGGACTCGCAAAGGTCATGGGCGTTCCAAGTTAGGCGACTCTGCGGCACGGACCTAATTTGGACCAACGAGAATGGGCGGCCCGAAGGCCGCCCATTCTGTACTCTTCTAGGTATCAAGCTTTTTCGATAAAGGATTTACGGCGGAGTAATCCGGCTCCTGCAAGCAGACCGGTAGAAAGTAAAGCAAGCGCTTCTGGTTCGGGTGTGGGTGTTGGGGAGAGGTTCGTGGAGAAGACATCGCTGCCACTTGCAGAGCAGTTGGTGATGTTGTTGGTGTCGAGAGTGACAGCGCCGGTAAGCGCGATCGCACTGCCACAGGTGATGTCGGCTCCGGTGGTTAAGGTGACTGTGGTGCGGAGCAAGTTTCTATTGGCGGAGGGCATTCTGCAAAATCAGGATGGCGTGATTCACATAAAAGCTACGCGGCTCACGGCGTTGGTCGATAGCGCAATGGAACTGCGTTCCCATGACTTTCATTGAGCGTTGGGTTGTGGGTAATTTCCGGTTTGAGGGATTCGCAGAGGACTCAATATTTGGGGTCTTTATAAGGGAACAACTCGATGAGTGAGTTGGCGATTATGCGTAAATCGAGATTCCATACTCGTCTAGCACGCATCGCAGGACGGAAGCGTCTGTGAGGACTGATTGGTTCGTCGTCTATTGCGCTTTGGTTTGAAGTTGCGCTGGCCGGATTACCAGGTCAAGAGCTCTACCCATCCTGAGAACGATCGGTAGCAATGCTTCGATATCTGAGAGCGACGTGTGAAAGTTCACGATGCAGGCACGCAGAGCGAATTTTCCGCGTACCACAGCGTTTGAAAGATAGACCTCGCCGGTCTTCTGCAATTCCGTCAGCAACGCAAGATTCAGGTCGTTAAGATAGTTCGCCGTTTCGTCAGCACCCGAATCGAGGTCCGGGGGCACAAACCGAAAGGTCGTGATACTGAGGGAATGTGTCAGAGCTTCAAGTTCGGTGTTCTGCGAAATCAGCTCGAAGAGAATTCGAGCCAGACGGATATCCTCTGAGATCATCTGTTCGTAGCCATCGCGTCCAACCTGTTGTAGAGCGAGCCACACTTTTAGCGCGCGAAAACCGCGCGAATTTTGCGGACCGAGGTCAAAATAATTGGTGGCTTCGACTCCGAAATGATAGTAGACGGGATGATAGGCGAAAGCAGCGCGCAGCGTTTCCGGATCGCGCACCAGCGCGCAACCGGCCTCCAGCGGCGCATAGAGCCACTTGTGCGGGTCGACGGCGATTGAGTCTGCCTCTCGTAATCCAGCTAACGCGCCTGGGGCATCCGGTAACACCGCAGCCAGGCCCCCGTACGCCCCATCCACATGAAACCAGATACCGAATTCCCGACAAAGAGCCGCCAGCTCCGGCAGAGGATCCACGGCTCCAGTACTCACCGAACCGGCATTTCCCACGACCAAAGCCGGCCTGTCTCCCGCTTCAATATCAGTAAGGATTTGTTCTCTGAGGGCGGATATCTCTATCCGCATCTGGTTATCCACGGGTATCCACCGAATTGCGTCCGTTCCCATCCCTGCAATGTCAACTGCCTTCTGAATCCAGGTGTGCGTCTCGTTCGAGCAGTAAACGCGCAGACGCGTGCCGTTCATTCCTTTGGTACGCACATCCCATCCCGCTTTCGCTTGCCGCGCGGCGAGAAAACAAACCATGTTCGCCATATTGCCGCCGCTGACAAAAAGCCCTCCGCATTCCGGGGGATAACTCAGCATCTCGGCAATCCAGCGAACCGTCTGCCCTTCAATCTCGCTAGCCATCGGCGAAAGCAGCCAAGCGCCAACGTTGGGGTTGACCGCAGCCGCCAGCAATTCGCCCAGTGCGCCGAGGGGTGATGGCGATGACGTGACGTATCCCCAGAATCGAGGATGCCCATTGAACAAGGAGTGATCGAAGAGCAGGTCAGCGGCATGATGGAGCAGCTGCGCGGGGTCGGCACCCTGTTGCGGCAAGGTTCGCTGGCTCCCAAGAGCATGCCGAATCTCGGCGGGAGATTCGGCGGGAGTTACGGGTCGGCTGGGAAGTGATTCGAGAAACTCCCCGATGCGCCCGACAAGTTCGGTGCCCAGCTTGCGAAATTCCTCCGAACTCATCGCCAACGGTGAGATGCGTTTCTCCAGTCTGTCGTCGTTGTTCATTGAAATCCTCAGCAGAATTCTATCCGGAGAAGGGTGCATGATTATTGATGTACTCTCTGACCCCGGATGCTGAACCGCGGTGGTGGCCACCACGGGAGCAAATTAGGAATCTGAATAACCGTATTATTTTTGGCTCGTTATTGGTCTCAGGCAGTATTACTCCCGGAAAGTTGGCAAATGTGCGGCAATCCGTCACCGACCTCGAAGGTAGACTCCAGACTGATGCATTCATCGCGGAATGGTTTTACCCGAGCTGAGGACGCTTGTCCCGTGAGATGCATTTGAATCGTTTCGACCGAAGATGCTGAATAAGCTCCTTTTTCAGCATGTCTAAGGAGGGAAAAGGGAATGTGATGACAGGTGGCGCTTGTGCGAAGCGACGGCCGCCCCAATTAGGAGGATTGAAGCTTCAGACCGTACTTGCTGATTCCGAAACGCCTGATTTTCGATTCAAGCGTCTGCCGCGGAATTCCGAGTTTTGCAGCGGCGCCTGAAGGTCCAGAGATTCGGCCATGGCACTCAGCCAGAGCCGCCTCGATCATCTCCACTTCACGATCCTCCAGCATCGAAAGCC
>Ga0210392_10000803_pt1 | contig 17518 bp, 21 predicted proteins | sample IncBWC30OmetaG_FD_161057 | JGI IMG/M metagenome (GOLD analysis project Ga0210392, IMG submission 161057) | Forest soil microbial communities from Barre Woods Harvard Forest LTER site, Petersham, Massachusetts, United States - Inc-BW-C-30-O ...
GCGAAAGCAAATTCCATATCTTCGTCCAGCTCGCGATGATCCTTTCGATCATCACCGGCGTGGAGATCATCATGGTTTACCTGCCGTTCGCCCACTGGCTGCTCTTCGGCACGCTCGCCATCCTCTCAGCCGTGAAGTTCATGTTCGTTATTTTCTACTTCATGCACCTGCGCTGGGACAAAGTTTTCTGCACGGTGCTCTTTTTCATCGGCCTCATCCTGGCCGGCGGTACCATGTGGGCGCTGCTGAAAATTTTCGGCGCCGACGCCAGCAAGCCGCTCACGATGGGTTATCTGCACCAGGCGCCCGGCAGCAGCATCGTGCGGTCGGTGTAGTGTATTTTTTGTAGAGGCAGGGATTGGCCCGCAACATTGGTAGGGCCCGTTGACCTCAACGGGCCGACTTGTCCGCCGTAGCCCTGAGCTTGTCGAACGGGGCGAAGGCGGAAACTAACGGGCGGCGACAAGTGCGAAGCCTTGGCGGCTGAGGGCAGCCGCCCCTACCTCGAATATCAACCGATGTCCCAAGCGCGTCAGGGACGACGCGCTCCACCATGCTTGTCCTTGCTTGGGCCATCAACTAACGCTTGGCTGAAAATCGATGACCCGATTTTTGATCTTCGTTATCGTAGGTTTTGCTATCTTTGATCCCTCGCCAAAGTTGGTTGCGCAAAGCATGCTCATGCTCCGGCCGACCCAGGTCGATCGCAGGCACGACTATTTTAAAAAATTTCCCGAGAAATTTATCAAAGCCTTCCGGAAATACGGCGAATGCGACTTCAAGCAACATAGCTGTATTTACACCGCCTCTACAGGATACATCTTTGGGGCAGCAGGAGCCAAGGCTGGTTTGCCTAATGAGGCGATCTTTGGACTGGTCAGGGCCGCTACTCCCACGCCAGACGACATCACCCTGATGAAGTCCCTAAATCTGAAGGCCACGTTTGCGACAAAAGGAAAGGACTTGGACGAGGTGTTAACCATGGCGAATGAAGATTCGCACCTCGCAAGGATTTCGAATGAATATACGGAGGTCGGGGAACACTCGAATTGGCCAAAAGACAAGGAACAGATTTCAGAATCGCGTTGGAAAAGCTACAAAGACCGATTTAAAGATATCGGCCTGAGCGATGGGATTGTGCGAAATGCGGATTATCCTGACGCGGTTTTCCTCATCGTTCATTCCGAGGGATTAAGTGTTGCAGGAGCCAGTTGTGGATATGTCTATTCGACGAAGGCGTTGACGCCATTGAGTGAGGATCCGACTGCAGAGCTTACTAAATTGGCTAGAAATAATCCGAAAAGCGGAGGCGTCTCAGTCTTTCAACCACTTGGCGATAGCTGGTACCTCTTCTATGAACTGGATTGGGCGCCAGGCAACTAACGCCATCCCCAACGCAGACAAATAGCGCAGTCCTGTCATTCCGAGCCGTGCGAGGAATCTCTGCCCGGAGTGTAACCCAATAGGTTGCACTGGGCCAAAGACCGAATACGGCATTGTTAATTTGGAAGCGATGAAGCTTGGAATTTAAGGCTCGAGTCCGGCCATTCGGAATTCGCCATTCTGGTTTCGTCATTTCTCCTCCCCTGATTCTTGACGAAACTGAAGCGCTCACTAGGGTGTCCACATGACGGCCACGGCCATTCTCGACCTCAAGCAGCGGCTTTCCAAGTTGTCTGAGTCCGATCGGCGCATGGCTTCGGCCTATCTTCTGCGCTTGAAGCATGAGTCACCCGCTGGGCGCCGCGAAGCTTCGCGCATCATGCGGGAGATGGACGCAGGGAAGAAAGTGCGGTTGAAGGATCTGACGGCACGACTCTGACATGCATGGGTCGTCAGGATACGATCCTGTGCTCTCGAGCAAAGCCTCGGCGATTCTCGTCGGCCTGCCAAAGGCAAAGCAGAAGAAGATTCTTACCCTGCTCTTTCGGATCGCCGAGCACCCTAGCCAGCTTGGTGACTATGCCACGAGGGAAGAAGACGGCCGCGAGATCCAGCACCTGATGGTTGGCGACTGGCATATTAGTTTCTGGGCCGATGACGCTGTGCGTGAGCTGCGAATTACAGACTTTACCGAGCTTTAGATAGGATGACGAACGCCAATCCAAGCGCGTCGGGACGACGCGCTCCACCATGCTTGTCTTTACGTTGGGCATCACAAAGACTGGAGAAAATATGCGTTTCCTAAATTGGAATCAACGAAAAGTAAAAGATCTAAGCCCATGGGAAATTTGGGCATTCATAGCCGGTCGTGTTCTCATGTCCTTTGGCATTGGCGTTCTAGCGATGTGCTACTTTCCCCAAGTCGCATTTCCACTCGCCTCGCCAATGATAGTCATCGGTGTCGTTCTTCTGCTCTTTGCTTTTAAGGGATTCTTTCGCAGAAAAGACCTTCCGCCTAAATAAGACAGAGAAACCTCTGTTTCTGCGATTCTTCCGTCCATGATCGACTGGCGCCACTGGCACAACGAGCCCTACCTCATCGGCGGGTTGATCCTGCTGGGCTGGCTCTACGCGATTTTCACCGGCCCGTTGCGCGCATGGCTCGAACCGGCCGCCCCCTACCCTCGTCGCCAGGCCATCTGTTTCTACTCCTCGCTGCTACTGTTCTACCTCGCCGTCGGCTCGCCGTTCGACCAGATCGCCGAGCGCTTTTTGCTCAGCGCGCACATGCTGCAGCATCAGGTCATGATTTACCCGTGTGCCGTGCTTTTCCTCACCGGCCTGCCTGAATGGCTGGTACGACCGGTCACCGCCGCGCCCTCGCTGAAAACCCTCCTGCGCTTCTTCACCAGCCCGGTCATCTGCGCCATCATTTACACCGTGACCTACTCGGTCTGGCACGCGCCCACGCTCTACGAGTTGACCCTGCTAAACAAAAACGTGCACGTCATCGAGCACCTCATGTTTTTCGGCGCGGCGTTGTTTTATTGGTGGCCGGTGCTCAGTCCTTCGCGCGAATTCCCGCCCATCAGCTATCCCGGCCAGATGCTTTACCAACTCGTCATCGTCATCGGCATGACGCCCGCCTTCGCCTACATCACGTTTTCCGACCGCGTGCTCTACCCCGTCTACGAATACGCCCCGCGGCTCATCTCCGGCTTTTCGCCGCAGGAAGACCAGCTGCTGGCCGGCTCGATGATGAAGATCGTCGGCATGGCCGTCGCGTTGACCTCGTTTGGCTGGAGTTTTTATCGATGGCAAGCGGCCGACAAACGGAACGGGCGGCCGCAAGCATCCAACATCGAACATCCAACATCGAACATCCAACGTCCAACGCCCAACGATTGATACTTTCAGATCACAAAAAAAGAGCGCGCCGTGGCGCGCTCCTGAAATTGTCCGGACTTGGATGTTGGGTGTTCGATGTTGGATGTTGGGCGTTCAAGGCGGTCACGCTTTAGCGGTGACCGGCAAGAGATCATCCAGCGAGTCGCTTTCGACGCTCAGGTCGGCGAACAGCCACGACGAGAGGTAGCGTTCCGCGGACGACGGGATGATTACGACGATCTGCTTGCCCTTGTTCTCGGGACGCTTGGCGACCTGCAAGGCCGCCCAGACCGCCGCGCCCGAGGAAATGCCGATCGGAATGCCGTCGAGCTTGTTCACCTGCTTGCTGATGGGGCCGGAGTCGTCCTCCTTCACCGTGATGACCTCGTCATAAATTTTCGTGTTGAGGATCGCCGGGATGAAGCCCGCGCCGATGCCCTGCAACTTGTGCGGGCCGGGCTGGCCGCCGGAAAGCACGGGCGAACCGGCGGGCTCGAGGGCGATGATTTTTAACGACGGCTTGCGCGGCTTGAGCACTTCGCCGACGCCGGTGATGGTGCCGCCGGTGCCGATGCCGGAGATGATGATGTCCACCTTGCCGTCGGTATCGCGCCAGATTTCCTCGGCGGTCGTCTTGCGGTGGATTTCGGGATTCGACGGGTTGGAAAATTGCTGCAGGATGACGCTGTTCGGGATCTTGGCCGCGAGTTCCTCGGCCTTGGCGATGGCGCCCTTCATGCCCTTGGGCCCCTCGGTCAGGATAAGCTTGGCCCCGAGAACCTTGAGGAGCTTGCGGCGCTCGATGGTCATCGTCTCAGGCATCGTGAGGATGAGCTTGAGGCCCTTCGCGGCGGCGACGAAGGCCAGGGCGATGCCGGTGTTGCCGCTGGTCGGCTCGATCAGGACGGTGTCCTGGTTGATCTTCCCCGATTTCAACGCGTCGTTGATCATCGCGAAGCCGATGCGGTCCTTCACGCTCGAAAGCGGGTTGAAGAACTCGAGTTTGAGGAGGATGTCGGCGAGCGCGCCGTGGGCGGCGGCCGTGCGGTTGAGGCGCACGAGGGGGGTGTTGCCGATCGTTTCGGTGATGTCGTTATAGATGCGGGCCATGTTCGGATGGGTTTGAGTTTTGTTGTGTGTAGAAATTTAGAAACGGCTTCGAAGGTTTTTTGACCACTGATGTACACTTATAGTCACTGATAATAAGAAATTGGGTTTGAACTCATTTTCTATCTGTTTCTCCAGATCAGTGATCATCAGTGGTTAAGTCGGTCTTCTGCCTGCTTTGAAAATATTAGTGCCCATTAGTGTGCATTAGTGTGCATTAGTGGTTAACACGGCATAGCCGTCAAATGGCCGTGCCCCAGCGGCGGCGCAAAAAGCGCTCCCACGGGGAGAAAAGGATCTTGTCGGCAATCAGCCCGATGAAAAGCAAAACCAGCATGATCCCGATCACCTGGTCCATGGCGTTGAGCTCGCGCCCGTCGTTGAGCAGCGAGCCGAGGCCGAAGCCGCTCAGGATGGTGACGTAGATTTCCGCCGCCATCAGCGAGCGCCAGGCGAAGGCCCAGCCTTGCTTCATGCCGCCCACGATGAACGGCAGCGCCGCGGGCAGGATCACTTTCAGCCAGGTGTGGAGGCCGCGCGAGCCCATCGTTTTCGCGGCGCGGACGAAAATCGGCGAAATATTCCGCACGCCGTTGTCCGTCGCGATGATGACCGACCAGAGCGTGCCCATCACGACGACAAAAAGCATGGCCATCTCGGTCTGGCCGAACCAGAGGAGCGCGAGCGGCACCCAGCACACGCTGGGCAGCGTCTGCAAGCCAAGCGCGAGCAAACCCAGCGTGTCGTTGAGCAAGTTGAAGCGGGCGGTCAGCAGCCCGAGCGGCAGGCCGATCACGAGGCCGGCCGCGTAGCCGAGCAACAACCGCTTCAACGTCACCACGACGGCGCCGCCGAGCGTGCCGTCGAGCACCGCGCCCCAGAGATACCGGCCGACGTTGGCCGGCGACGGAACCAGCACGGGCGACCAGATGCGCGCAACGCATAAGGCCTGCCACACCGCGACGAGCCCGCCAAAAAACACGATGACTTTAAAAAAACGTTTCATTTTATTCAGACTCCTTGGTTTCCGCCAGCGCACGGTTCTTCAACGCCGCGGTAATGGTCGTCGAATATCGCGCGAGTTCGACGCTGTTGATGTCGCGCGGCCGCGGCAGGTCGACTTTGAATTGTTCACGGATGCGGCCGGGATGCGGAGAAAAAAGCACCACGCGGTCGCCGAGGCAGGCCGCCTCGCGGACGTTGTGGGTGACAAAAATGATGGTTTTCTTCCGCTTCTGCCAGATGTTCTGCAAGTCCCCGTAGAGCTGCTCGCGGGTGAGCGCGTCGAGCGCGGCGAACGGCTCGTCCATCAACAGCACGCGCGGGTTGGGCGCGAGCGCGCGGGCCAGGGACACGCGCTGTTTCATCCCGCCCGACAGCTCGTGGATGAACGCGTGCTCGAATTTTTCCAAGCCGACCAGTTTCAAATAAAATTTTGCGACCTCGAGGCGTTCCTTCCGTTTCAGGCCGGGCTTCAACCGCAGGCTGAACAGCACATTGTTCAGCACATCGAGCCACGGGAAAAGCGCCGGCTCCTGGAACAGCATCATGCGGTCGCGTCCGGGCTTCACGATCGGCGTGCCATCGGACAACACCTGGCCGGCGTCGGCCTGCTCGAGGCCGGCAATGATGTTGAGCAGCGTGGATTTTCCACAGCCGCTCGGCCCCACCAGGCAAACGAACTCCCCGTCGCCCACCTCAAGCGACACATTGTCGAGCGCATGCACGGCGCGTGCGCCCGAGCCAAAGTGTTTGCTCACGCCCTGAATGGAGAGCTTCGAACAGACTTCGTTCTGAATTTCGGTTTGGAGCGTCATGGGGTCTTGCTAAAAAGTCGGTCGAGGGGAATGGCATTGCGGAGAAACCCGACGCTCTGCGCATCGGTGACGAGCGCGGCGAACTGCGACGGTGCCACCTGGTCGGTGAAATGCAATCGCCGCCACGCATTTTCCACGAGGGCGGCGGGCACCTCGTGCCGGATGTCGGCCTTGAGGCCGGCGCGCACCAGCGCTTTCGCCTCGGCCGGATGCGCGTTGATCCATGCGGTGAGTTCCGCATGCGCGGCGCGGAATTTTTCCGCCAGCTCCGGGTGTTTCTTCAACAAACCCACGCTGGCGACCAGCACGGTGGTGACCGCGTCGTTTTGCTCGAGGTAGACCTTCCCCTTGGCCTCAAGTTCGAGCCGCGAGACCCACGGCTCGACCGTCCAGGCGGCGTCGATCCTGCCGGTTTCGAAAAGCCCGATCTGGTCCGCGTTGGCCGTGGGCAGCACCTGCACGTCGCCGCCGGTGAGCGTGATCCTGAAACCTTGCTTTTTCAGCCACGCCCGCGCCGCCACGTCCTGCGTGTTGCCGAGCTGCGGCGTGGCGAGGCGCCTGCCCCGGAAGTCGGCGGGCTGCTTGATGCGGCCGTCGCCCTGGACGACGAGCGCCGCGCCGCCCTCGGCTGAACCGGCGAGCACGCGGATCTCATCGCCTTCGGAGCGGATGTAGGCATTGAGCGCCGGGCTCGGCCCGACGTAGGTGAGGTCGATGCTGCCGGCAAAAATCGCCTCCATCGCGCTCGGCCCGGCGTTGTAGGCAAACCACTGGATCGTGACGTCGGGCCCGAGCCGTTGCTCGAACCAGCCGCGGCCTTCGCGCGTGGTCTCGCTGCCGATGATGCCCTGCGCATGCGTGATGTTGGGAAAATAACCGACGCGCAGCGTGATTTTTTCGGCGCGCACCGTCGCCACGCCGAGGATGAGAAGAAGAATAAAACGGAAAGGGTTCATTGCGAAAAAATTTGGGAAGTTAAAGTCACGGTCAGATGTTTTGTCCCCACGCCAGGAAACCCCGGTATTCGGTGAGGATGGCAATCAACGCGGCATGGGCGGCTTCGACCTGGTGGTCGAGCGGAGCGTGCGCGGGAGTTTCAAAGATGATTTCAAAAGGTCGTGGCTGCTGTTCCGGCGGGGGCGCCAGCACCCCTTTGAAACAATCGCTGACCACGCCATCGCGCGCGGCGAAGCCGTCGATCATGGCCCGGCAGTCTCGTGGCAGATATTTTTCGGAGGCCCGCAGCGCCGGCACGAGCAGCTGCTCGTTGAGCAGGCGGTCATGCGCGTAGCCGTAGAGCCCGTCGCTCGTATCGTCCGCATGCAGGGCAATGATGCCGTCAAACGCCTGCGCGCGGAATTCCCCCTCGAGAATCCGGACTTCCGGCTGGCGTGAGCCGCGCCAGAACTCCCGATTCAGGTCGGCGCCGTCGCCGTTGTGCCGGGTGTCGTCCTCATAGCCGGTGGGATTGCAAACCGGGTAGCACACGAGATCGTACCCGAGCGCCAGTTCCGGCTGGGCGGCCAGCGTTTGGAGCAGCTTCAGCAACGCGCCAGCTCCGGCCGGCTCATCACCATGCACCAGGGCAAACAGGCCGATGCGTTTTTGCGGCAGCGCGCCCTCGGGACCGAGAAAGGTGAACCGCGGAATGGTGTAACGATGACCTTCCCGGCCCTTGAACGAGCCGGCCACCGTGCCAATGACCTCGCGACATGACTCCGCCAGGCCCAGGAACGGCCAGTAAAGCCGCCGGAGCTTGTGCGGATAAACTTGGGTTGGATTTTCGAGCATCACCATGACGGTAAGATTTTTTAGAGATGCTGGCCGTAGGCGATCAGGCTGCGGTAGCGCAGCACGAAGCGCTTGAGAATCGAGGCCGTGGCCTCGCGATGCAGTTGGGCCGGCCACGCGCCGGGCAGGCGCAGCGTGAGTTCAAACGGCTGGAACGGCAGGTCGTCCGCGGAGGCGAGCGGCCCGTCCTCCGATGGGCTGACAGTGCCACTCTCCCATCGCACGGCGAATGGCGCGATGTCCTCCGAGGTGATCAGCTCGACGCCCGGCGTGGGATTCTTGACCTGTGCCGCTGTGCGCAGACGCACGGTGACAGCGTCGTCGCCCGAAGCGGTCTCAAGCCGCACAAATCCGTGGTAGCCGCGCACACGGGCGTCTTTTTCCAGCAGTGAAAGTTCGGGTGCGGTCGTGCGCGCCCAATTTTCGTGCCCGAGGTCGCGGCCCGGCGCGATCCCGGCCAGGCCCAACACATCGACCAGCGGGAAGATCGAGAGATTGAGGCTCTGGCCGAGGTCAGGCCGGCGCGCGAGGTGCTCGATGAAGTGCAGCAGCGAGAGCGTGCCACGCAGGTCGCGATGATCGAAACCGGTGAGAAACGCGAGGCGCAGCGATTCGTCCGTGGCTTGCGGCCCGAAATAGACGAAACGTGGCAAATGCCGGCGGTTCGACTGGTGGTAGAACGGCCCCAGCGGCGAGCCGAACACGTAGTCCGAGCGTTGCACAAGGCCGTACAGGGCCTCGAGCTGTTCGCCGAATGCAGCCGGCAGGGAAAGAGACGGTGGCGAGGACAAGACCCGGGCGACCGTCGCGAAACGGGAGGAGATTTCTGTGTTCATGATGGATGTCATGGTTGATGAATCCGCCGCGCGGCGTGCGCGCCTTCGCCCGGTAGCGGGCGCCGGCGGCGGATGATTGGTGCGATTCGATGTAAATCTGGCCGGATGACCTCGATTAAAATGAAAGTTGGACGCGCGTGATGAGCGTCTTCTCGTTCTGTTGGAGGATTTGGGTGGTCGGCACGGCCGGGCTGGCCTTGGTGAAGCTCGTGTCGAAGAAATCCTGCGAAATTTTCACGACGTTATTGAGGTACCAGTTCACGCCCACACCCCACGAGGAAGCTTCCTTGGCGTTGGTCGCCGTCGAGGCGAAAAGCGGAAATGCCTTGGCATCGACCTTGAGGTCCCCGTAGCGGGCGACGACCTGCCATGCGCCCCAGGTGCCATCAGCCCAGCTGAACGGCTCGGCCGGTGTGACCCCGGTGTAGCTGGCGTCCTCGCCCGTGAGCACGTAGCAGATCGACGCCTGCCACGCCTTGTTTTCCAACCGGGCTTTGGCCCCAGTCGCGCTGGGACGCACGTTGACTGTCGAGACGACGTATTCATCAAGCGTGCCAAACGGGCCGTAGTAATAATAAGCCTGCGGCGAGACGCGCCAGACCTGGCCATCGGCGACCACGGTGCTGGCGTATTTGAAAAACGTCTGCTGTCCGTCGGTCTTGTAACCAGCTGTGAGGGCGGGAGCACCCTTTTCGCGGCCGAGGCTGCCGGCGACGCCGGCGCCCAGGCCATGCAAGGGCGAGTCCTTGGCGTTGACGAAGGGCCGTGAGAACAGCCGCGCATCCACGTCCTTGTCATTGTCAAAATCCACGTTGGACGAGTTCGCCCCGTCGGCCACGCCGTTGAAGATTCCGGCAGTGCCGGTGAGAACCCCGCCGTTGAGGGTGTAGGTAACTTGCGCACCGAGGTCGCGGCTGGGCACGAGGTTGTTCACGAGCGAGCGCTCGACGAAAGAGGTCGCGGGATCGCCCTGCAATTGCTCGAGGCCGATCGGAGCCTTGAACTTGCCGAACTTGAACTGCAATTCCTTGGTTGGCGCGATGCCGATGTTCGCGTCGAAGATACTTACCGGGTTCGTGCCGCCGAACTCGGGCACAAACTGGAAGGTGTAGATTTTGTCGATCGTGCCATCGAGGACGGGACGCGCCCGGCGCAGGAGGAACGTGTTGTTCAGGACTCCGCCGCCGTCTTTCAGGTACTCGCGCGAATCAAACTGCACGAGCGCGCCGATGTGCAGCGAGTTCGCGCCATCGTTCGAGGCGAAGACAAAGCCTTTTCCCGTAAGCGAGATTTTCGGCGCGGCCTTGGCGGCGGCGGCGGTTTCTTGCTCTTGGATTTCCTGCTTTTTTTCGAGCACGTCGAGTTTTTGTTCGAGGGAGTCGATTTGGGCGCGCAGGGCCTTGATGTCATCGCGCTCGTCGGCGGCGAGCCGCGGAAGCGCGAGGGCGGTCGATGCGAGCAGCACTGACACGAAACGAAGTGAAAGGTTTTTCATTGGTGAAGGATTTTTGTCGTGGAACCCGCCAGTGGTCCGGCTGGTGCAACGTGGTTTGCTTGGACAAGGGCCTTCGGCGCGCGCCGGTCGGCAAAAATTTCAACGGGCCGCGATCTCGTCGCGGTTCGCCGGCAGGCGGGTTTTTTCGGTGCGCTCGATTTGCGTGACGCGGCCGTCGTGGACAACCAGTTGCACGACGCCGAAGCGCAGCGACTCGACTTTCTGGCGCACGAGCTCGATCCAGTCGGGCGCGGCAGCCAGGGTGTTGGTTTTGGTTTCAGTGCTCATGACAGAAAGAAGTTAAATGGAATAGTCGCCGAGAAGTTGCTGGACGATGCCTTCCACTGGGTGGAGGCGCGGATGAAGAGCCTTCGCCGCGCGGGAACGCACAGCGGGCACGGGTTCGCTGAAGGGCGGTGCAATGCCGTCGCGGCGCATTTTGCGCAACGTGACTTCGACCACGTCGGCCAGCGAGTAACGGTCGAGGATGCCGGCGATGGCGTTGCGCACGTCGAGCATGAGCATGCGCAGGCCGCAATGCGTCTCGTCCGGGCACGAACATTTTTCATAGGCGGTGTGGCTGACGCAGCCGATGGGCGCGAGCGGACCGTCGATGAGGCGGACGACCTCGCCGATGAAAATCTTGTTGGTCGGCCGGGCCAGCCGGTAACCGCCAAACTTGCCGCGTTCGCTTTCGACGAGACCCGCCTCCTTCATCGCCTGCATGATTTGCTCGAGAAACTTCACCGGCAGCTTTTCGGCCGTCGCAAGCTCAGTCACGCGCACAAGCGGCCGCTTCACCTCGGCGGCAATGCCGAGATTGATCAAGGTGCGGAGGGCGTACTCGCCTCGTTTCGAGAGCTTCATATATGGCGACTGCTTTAATCTACATTAGTTTAGTATGAATTAAGCAAGAGTTTTCGCTTCCGCGTCTATTGCTCACTGTTATCAAGCTACTTGCGCTGTTTTATGGGATGCCAACGCCGCAGTTTCTACCTCGTAATTGGTAGTTTGTAGTTGGTATTGGTCGCTGAGAAGTATCAGGTCCCAAGTTTCAAGTATCAGGAGTCCGTGCGCAGCACGCGCTGGTTACTTGTCACTTGATACCTGTCACTTGGTACTTGGTTCAGGACTTGGATGTTGAGTGTTGGACGTTCGATGTTCGGCTCCGGCTTAAAGCCGGAGCCGCAGTCCATCATGCGCCGGGGCGATGCCCGGCGGGAGCTCGGCCGCCAGTTCGGCGTGATCATGGCCATGGGTAAGGTGCGTGAGGTAGGCCTGCGGCGCACCGATTTCCTGGGCGACGGCAACCGCTTCGCCAATGCTCATGTGCGAGGCGTGCGGCTCCGTGCGCAGGCCATCGAGCACGACCACGTCGGCGCCGCGCGCGAGCGCGACAGCCTCGCGCGGCACGCGTTTGCAGTCAGTGTAATAAACGAACTTTTTTCCGCTGCTGCGCTCGGTGAAGACAAGGCCGAGCGTGTTCACGCCGCCGTGCGGCAGCAGGGTCGATTGGATCGTGCCCTGCGGCAGCTCGAGCGACTCCGGCATCTGCGTGAGCTGGAATGCCGCATAACCCCTCGACACCGGCCGCTCGGCGATCGCGTAGGGAAACATCGCAAGGACGCGCGCCATGCCCTCGTCGGAGGTGTAAACCGGGATGGCCTTGCCGCCCAGCAGGTCGCAAAAACGCCGCAGGTCATCCATGCCCGCGACGTGATCGGCATGGCCATGGGTGAGGATGAAAAGATCGAGCCAGTCGATATGCTCACGCAGGCATTGCACCCGGAGCTCGGGCGCGCCGTCCACCTGCACATGCAAGCCGTCCATCACGACGTGGATGGAGGTGCGGGTGCGCTGGTTGCGCGGGTCGGACGACGTGCAGACAGCGCACTTGCACGCAATCATGGGCACGCCCTGCGACGTGCCTGTGCCGAGAAAAATGATTTCCATGGCGGGGAAACCACGGATGACACAGATATCACGGATGTGAAGGCCAGAATCTCTATCTTTGTGGGCGGGGTGCCCTCACCCCGCACCGAGATCAATCGCGGGGAGAGGGCACCCGGCCTACATCTTGAAATTTCAGATCCCCGCCCGATCAGGCTGCATCCACCGTTGGAGGCGCGGAGGCGGCAGCTTTTGCATCAAAAAGATAGATCGCGAGACTCTTTTCCTGGACCAAACCTTTAAGCTCGTGGCCTAAACAACGGGCCTGTTCCAAGTCGTCAGGCTTTTCAAAGGAAGTCCCCAAGCGGATCTGCATTTTCCGCAAAAGCGTGCGCTTGCGAATAATCTCATGGGAAAGATCACACGCCCGCGCCAGCACGGGAGAAATAGGGTCACTCGGTGTCATTGATTCCTGCATGGATGGAGACGGCCTTCAGCGGGAGGAAAAGTTTGGGAAAAAGTGGCTGGAATCACAAGCTATAGTTGTGCCGTTTATGGGACGTAAAAAAATCTGCAAAAATTTAGGCGGTGGAACGTGAGGAAGTCATTGGTCTGCAAGTTTTCCGCAGATGATACCCCTCCCTCGCCCGCTACTGAGTGCGGGCGTACCTCCCGTCATCCACTGTCTCCAAACCACCACGGATTGCGCGGACCTACACGGAGGTAAAACCCAAATCCGGTATCAGTGACAATCAGTGGTTAACGTTGCACCCGCCACGTCCCACTGTTTCAGAGCGTCCGTCCCACCCATTGAATGGTATCATCCGTATCAAAATCCGGAGGCCGGCCTCCTTTGATTCCTTTGGTTGGCATCGCAGGAGCGGGAGATTTATTGTCTGGAAGACAATTCGTGAACTTCGATTTCTGGGCCAAATTCCTAAGGGCATGGGCCATTTCGCGTACTCGCTCAAAATCGCCAGGCAATTCAAAGGGCGTGCCCAAGCGCCTTTCAATTTCCTCAAAAGTTGGCTGCTTGTGGATCATTTCTCGGGCAGGATTACGCGCGCGCTGGCGCGGGAAAATGGAGCTGCTTGGCGTCATTGATTTTTGCCTGGAGGGATGTTCTTCCCCGCAGGCGGGCTTCAGCGGAGGACGAGAAATTTGCAAATGGCCATGGGCACCACAAGCAATTTTGCCGCATGGCTGGGTTGCCCGGTCTTGTATTAGTGGCGTTCATTCGAATCGAAAAACTATCCAAGCCCCATGGATCGCCGGGGCTCAGACCACCCGCCCGACCCATTTGATTGCATTATCATCAAAATTCGGAGGCCTATTTTTTTTACTTCCTTGCGTGGATGTTTTCGAAACGGCCAATTTTTTTTTGGAAAGGGAATTAGCGAGTTCCGCTTCCTCGGCCAACCGGCGGGCTCGCTCCAAGTCATCAGCCTCTTCAATATACAAGGCGGGACGCTTGCGAAGAGTTTCCTGGGAAAGATCGCCGGTGGGCGCTGGCACCGGGGAAACGGAGCCAGGGGACTTGGTTGATTGCGCCTTCGAGAAAATTACTGGTGGATGATAGACCATAATGACGTTTAATTGCTATAAGATGATTTGGTGACGCATCTTGTGAGAGCAGCTTCTTTGCCACCAAAAGCAACATCTAAGGACTTGTTCGAATAACTTATCGGCCGAAGCGAGTGTATTAGAGCAGGCTGTTGATAAACTGTGCAGCCGATGCAATCCGTTTTCAGTAAGCTGAGCGCCTCACGCAAAGGACGCAACGAACGCCAAGGTTTTCTTTGCGAACTTGGCGGACTTGGCGTGAGACAAATGCATTTGCTCATAAAGATTTGTTTTAAGGTGGAGCGCGTCGTCCCCGACGCGCTCATTTTAGCCACGAGAGATCACAAGGAGCACATAGAAACTGAGAGCCCCGCACAGATGGATAAAGCAGGAAGCCCAGAAACCAGGACTTCGAACTCCTGATCGGTCTCCGCCTGCCCGCCGTAGCCCTGAGCTTGTCGAACGGGGCGAAGGATGGTTAAGGTTTGCTTCCTTCATCACCCGCGCGAGGGCTTGCTCGATGATCCGCGCTTGGGTTTCGTCGTGCCGCCGGCCATCGACTTGGGCGTGCCGTAAAACTGGCGCTGGCTCGGATTCGGATGGGATTTTTCTTTTCCGCCCATGAACGGCGCGAACGGGCTTTTATTTTTGGCGTCTTTGGGATGCATCGTTGGATCTTGGTTAGGGCGAAGCCTCCTGGCGAGCCGTGTTATTTTCGGCTCATCGGGGACGCCTCGCCCTACCCCCTGGGACGACGCAGCTCGCAGAGCGAAGGCGCCAGCCGGATTGCACCAGCAATATCGAGATCATCACCTGATCCTGTTTGATCGTACCTGCCGATGTAGCCGGCCTCGCCCCTCGACAGGCTCGGGGCCCTGAACTTGTCGAACGGGCTGAGGTCGGGCCCGGGGTCAGCGACCCCGGCTACAGTTCCGTGGTAGGGCGCGTTGCCCCAACGCGCCGAGGCAACGGCGCTACCAGTGGATTCTGTCAAGAGTCAAGCCATGACCCCGTCCGCCTCCTTGAAATTGCAGATCTCAGATTCGCGGAACGCGACTTCAAGCCGCGCGGCCCGGACGGAACCTGGTCACTGCAAAAACCGCCAGCATGATGAAAAATGCGAGGAACACGCCGTGGACGATGACAAGGGTCGAATGGAGCTGAGCCGGTGGCAGCGTCTTCAGGCCCGGCACATGTTGGAAAGACTGCACGACCAACACGAAAAAATTGAGATACTGGGCCAGCACCGCGCTGATGACATAGGTTTGGCACCACGCACCAGCCAGGCCACGGACGTAGCGGGCGAAGATCGCCACCGCCAGTATCGCCAGCGAAAGAATGCCGACGCCATGCGCCGGAGTAAAGGGATGCAACGGAAAGAAGATGAATCCCGTCGCGCTCGTGGCCATGGTGGTGCTGAGGAAAACCGCGGTCCAACGGGGGAAAGGTTTCCCCTCGATCAGCCCGAACAAGGCGGCAAATCCCGAGCCGATTCCGAGCAGGCTGATCAGGATATGCGCGAGCGTGAGCGGGGGCAAGTGAAGGAAGGCGTGGATCATAACCGGCATGGCATCAGCAGCAGAAAGCCTGGCTTTCTGCCATCTCAAATTTGAGATCTCAGATTTCAGATTCCTTCAGTGACCTGTCCCTGAAAACCTTTTTACCGCGGATAACGCGGATGCTCACGGATGCAAAGGTAGGGCGCGTTGCTAACGCGCCAATTCAACGGCGATGCCAATGGATTCTGTCAAGAGTGAAGACATGTCCCCTTCCGGCTACGCTGATCCGTTTTGTTCGCCCCTGCCGATGTAGCCGGCCTCGCCCCTCGACAGGCTCGGGGCCCTGAGCTTGTCGAACGGGCTGAGGCCGGGCCGGGGTCAGCGACCCCGGCTACAGTTCCGTGGTGGGGCGCGTTGCCCCCAACGCGCCGAGGCACCACCGCTGCCAATGTATTCTGTCAAGAATCAAGACATGTCCCCGTCCGCCCTGACTCAACCTCGGGTGCTCATCGACGCGGGAATAGCCATGCAAACAACGCCACGATAACCGCAATACATGCTGCCCAAAACGTGGGCGTTGCCGTCCAATGAGGTTTCTTTAATTCGTCGAGCTTATCTCCAATAGCCTTATGTCTGGCCTCTTCCTTAATTTCCTTTGCTTTTTCAGCCGCCAATCGACGCTCTTCCTGAATCTGTTTGGCAGCAATATTTACCTCATGCTGGGGATTTGGATATTTCCCCAATAGCGCGATTATCTCTGCATCGGTCTTCAGCCTCACACCAGAGATCGCGGAATTAATTTGTTCGTCACTTGCCACGCACAAATTTCAACGCGCGCTCCATCACTGGGTCAAATATGTTATCACCGTCCGAATGACATGAAATGCTTTTCCGTGGTAGGGCGAAGCCTCCTGGCGAGCCGCGTTATCTCCGGCTCGTCGGGGACGCCTCGCCCTACCCCTCCAGCCGGATTAGCCTTCATAGTTAATCGCCACTACCAGTTTTCTTGCCACCTCTTCCACTCCGATTTCCGACTGTAGAGCAACGCGATCAAGCAGACGCGGACAATATTCATAAACTTCCTCCTTTGTCACACCGTGCCAGATTGGAATAACTACGTTCTTCTTCTCCAAAATTTCGCGCGTGAAGATCGAGTCGAACTCAGCCTTTGTCCAACCACCGTTACCGATGAAATTTGGCGATAAGATTAACACGCATTTCTTACATTTTTTGAGGCCGGTTTCGATGCTCTCGCGAAGACTCGCTCCAGGAATAAGGCTGAATTCATCATACCAGACCGTGCAAAGCATTTTCTGCAAGGTGCTAGCAAGCTCACGTACAAACTTTTCCTTATCACGAGAATCATGGGAAATAAATGCCAGCGGCGACTGCATTAGAATTCGCTGCGCGATGTAGTGCCCATCTCGAATGACCAATAATATCCCATTCTGCGTCGCAAGTTTTTCCACCTCATCCTTTTCTCCCTGCGAAAGCCGAGCAGCGGTGTATGCAAACATACGGCCTGAAAACTTCATTGTAGACGACGGAATCTTTTCCGAAGTGCCGTGAAATCCAGTAATGATTTCGATTCCTTCCGCCACTCTTAATGCATCATTCGGATTTCGGATGTAATGAGCAATCGCGCTGACAGCCAGCGGACAATCATCGATGTAAATGGAGACATAACGAACCCCAGCATTAATATCCAAGCTAACCCTGACTGTGACCGATGCAGTAATCCCAGCGCCATTCTTGATCTCGAAGTCATTTTGAACGCTCAGATATCCCGAATTATCTTTATCAAATATTTCGCGCGGTGTGGCCATGTCTGTAAATGCACCAGGAAAACAATCATTATCGATTATTGTAAGTAGACTCTAGAAAAAAGGCGCTCCGTTTCGGGAGCGCCTTTGAAGTTGTGTCGGACTTAGTAGTCCATGCCGCCCATGCCGCCGCCGCCGTGTCCACCGCCACCCGCAGGAGCTTCTTTTTTCTCCGGGATTTCAGTGATCATGCATTCGGTCGTCAGGAGCAGGCCGGCAATCGAGGCCGAGTTCTGCAGCGCCGTGCGGGTGACCTTCGTCGGGTCAACCACGCCGGCTTTCACGAGGTCCTCGTATTCGCCGGTGGCCACGTTGTAGCCGTAGTTGCCCTTGTTGGCGAGGATCTGGCCGACGATCACGGCGCCTTCGACGCCAGCGTTGGCGCAGAGCATGCGGATCGGCGACTCGATCGCCCGGCGCACGATCT
>Ga0210392_10000804_pt1 | contig 17508 bp, 16 predicted proteins | sample IncBWC30OmetaG_FD_161057 | JGI IMG/M metagenome (GOLD analysis project Ga0210392, IMG submission 161057) | Forest soil microbial communities from Barre Woods Harvard Forest LTER site, Petersham, Massachusetts, United States - Inc-BW-C-30-O ...
CGCGAGCGGCAGCATTTTCCAGATTTCCAACCAGACCACGCTCGGCGAATCCGAGGAGGACATCATCAAGCGCCTCACCACCGTGCTCAATTCCATCATCGAGCACGAACGCAACGCCCGCGAGAAACTCCTCGAGGCCGACGCCGGCAAGCTTCACGACAAGATCGGCCGCGCCTTCGGCATCCTGCAAAATTCGCACCTGCTCACCTCCAGCGAGGCCATGAACCTGCTTTCCCTTATCCGCCTGGGCATCGATTTTGGCGCGTTTCCCGACGCCGTGCGCGCCACCGTGGACCGTCTCCTCATCGAGGCGCAGCCCGGCCACATCCAGCACCTCTCCAAGCACGACCTCGAGGCCGGTGCCCGCGACTTTGCCCGCGCGATCAGACTGCGTGATGAGTTTGCAAAATTGTCCGCGCCGAACTTTACTATCAACGGAAAGAACTAAATCCCATGGCCGACGCACCCGAACCAATGAACAATTTCACGCCTCGCGCGCAGCAGGTGCTTGCCCTCGCGCGCAAGGAAGCCGACCGCTTTCATCACAACTACGTCGGCACCGAGCACATCCTGCTCGGCCTGATCAAGCTCGGCCAGGGCGTGGCCGTCAGCGTGCTCCAGAAAATGGGCCTCGACCTCGAGACCGTGCGTTCCGCCGTCGAGAAACAAGTCGGCACCGGCCAGGAAACCAAGGCCGCCGGCAGCATTCCTTACACACCCCGCGTCAAGAAAGTCCTCGCGCTGGCCGGCAAGGAAGCCAAGGCGCTCAACCATTCTTACGTCGGCACCGAGCACATCCTGCTTGGCCTGCTCCGCGAAGGCGAGGGCGTGGCCGCCCGCGTCCTCAAGTCGCTCGATGTGGACATCGAGCGCACCCGCAACGAAATCCTCCGCGAACTCGACCCGCAATTCTCCGGCGGCGAGGGCGGCGAGGAAGCCTCCACGCCCGCCCCCCGCGGCAGTGGCGCGGCCGGCGACGAGAAGAAGGAAGTCAAGACGCCCGCGCTCAAGGCCTTTGGCCGCGACCTCACCGAACTCGCCCGCCGGGGCGAACTCGATCCCGTGGTCGGCCGCAAGACCGAGATCCGCCGCGTCGTCCAGATTCTCTGCCGCCGCACGAAAAACAATCCCGTGCTCATCGGCGAGGCCGGCGTGGGCAAGACCGCCATCGTCGAGGGCCTCGCCCAGGAAATCGCCAGCGGCATCGTGCCCGAGATCCTGATCGACCGGAAGGTCATCACCCTCGACCTCGCGCTCATGGTCGCCGGCACCAAGTACCGCGGCCAGTTCGAGGAACGCATCAAGGCCGTGATGGATGAAATCAAGCGCGCCAAGAACATCATTCTCTTCATCGACGAGCTTCACACCATCGTCGGCGCCGGCGCCGCCGAGGGCGCGATGGACGCGTCCAACATTTTCAAGCCCGCCCTCTCGCGCGGCGAGCTCCAGTGCATCGGCGCGACCACCCTCAACGAGTACCGCAAGTATATCGAGAAGGACAGCGCCCTCGACCGCCGCTTCCAGTCCGTGAAGGTCGAAGCGCCCTCGGTGGATGACACCATCCTCATCCTCAAGGGCATTCGCAGCAAATACGAGGATCACCACAAGGCCATCTTCACCGACAAGGCCCTCGAGGCCGCGGCCAAGCTCTCCGACCGTTACATCACCGGGCGCTTCCTGCCCGACAAGGCCATCGACGTCATGGACGAGGCCGGCTCGCGCGCCCGCATCGCCGCGCTCAACCGCCCGCCCGACATCGAGGCGCTGACCAAGGAAATCGAGACCGTCTGCGCGCTCAAGGAAGAGGCCATCAGCAAGCAGCATTTTGAAGAAGCCGCCCGGCATCGCGACACCGAGAAACATCTCCGCGCCAAGCAGGAGCTCATCACCGAGCAATGGAAAAAGGCGCGCGAGGAAAAGCGCGTCACCATCGACGAGGACCTCATGATGCAGGTCACGGCCGACTGGACCGGCATTCCGCTCAGCCGCATGGAGAAAAAGGACAACGAGAAGCTCCTCGCGCTTGAATCCGAGATCCAAAAGACCGTCATCGGCCAGGAACTCGCGGCGGGCGCCATTGCCCGCGCCTTGCGCCGCTCGCGCACCGATCTGAAGGATCCGCGCCGCCCCATCGGCTCGTTCATGTTCGTCGGCCCGACCGGCGTCGGCAAGACCGAGACCGCCAAGCAACTTGCCGCCCAGATGTTCGGCAACCAGGAGGCGCTCATCCAGATCGACATGAGCGAATACATGGAAAAATTTTCCGTGTCGCGCCTCGTCGGCTCGCCTCCCGGCTACGTCGGCTACGAGGAGGGCGGCCAGCTCACCGAGGCCATCCGCCGCAAGCCCTATGCCGTCATTCTCTTCGACGAAATCGAGAAGGCGCACCCCGATGTCATCCAGCTCCTGCTGCAAATCCTCGAGGACGGCCGGCTCACGGACTCACTCGGCCGCACCGTGGATTTCCGAAACACCATCATCATCATGACCTCGAACGTGGGGGCGCAGCTCCTGCAGCGCCAGACCTCGATGGGCTTTGCCGCGGCCGCCGGGAACTTCAACGACATCGAGAAAATGCGCGAGAAGGTGCTCGACGAAGCCAAGCGCATCTTCAAGCCGGAGTTCCTTAATCGTATTTCCGACATCATATTCTTCCGGATGCTCGAGAAGGCCGACCTGTTCAAGATCGTCGACCTCGAAGTCGCAAAATTTGCCAAGCGTCTGGTTGAGCGGAAAATCACGCTCGAGTTCACGCCCGAGGCGAAACAGCTTCTCCTGGAGAAAGGCTATGACGAGAAATTCGGCGCCCGCCCGCTGCGCCGCGCGGTCGAGCATTTCCTCGAGGATCCGTTTGCCGAGGCCATCCTGCGCGGCGAAGTCAAGGACGGCGAGCCCGTGCTCATCGTGCGCGACGGGGACCGACTCATCTTTAAGCAAAAAACGCCAGCCACCGATACAGGTGTGGCGCCCTAAAAAAAACACAACGGCTACCCGCCGTTTACAAAAACCCGCGGACCCGAGAACAAGGGCCGCGGGTTTTTTCGGGCAAATTTTTCTAAGAAGGTGGAGCGCGTCGCCCCTGACGCGCTCGGTTTGACTCACCACGAAGACACAAAGAACTCAAAGGGTTGGGTTTTGTGTCCTTCGCCTGCCCGCCGTAGCTTTTGCGAAGGAGGGTGCCTTTGCGGTTAATGATTGATTGGACCGAGCGCGTCGGGCCTTCTTCGCTAGAGCTACGAAGCCCAGGGACGACACGCTCCACCTATGAGTCAGCTCACAGCAACCCCGTCGTCCGAAAGCTGTAGAAACCCGCACCTGCTGGATCGCACGCGGCGCGGCCGATGATGACGTGGTCGATCAGGATGATGTCCACGATCTTGGCGGCTTCGCGCAGCTGGCGCGTCACCTGGATATCGGCGGCGCTCGGGGCCGGGTCGCCGCTGGGATGATTGTGCGCGCAGATAACGGCGGTCGCGCCTTCGCGGATGGCGGTGCGAAAAACCTCGCGCGGGTGAACGAGGGTGTTGGCGGCGGTGCCGGAGGTGATTTCGCTGCGTTTGAGCAGGCGGTTTTTCCGATTGAGGCAAAGAACCCAGAATTTTTCGACTTCGAGCCCGGCCACGACCGGCGCGAGGTGCGCGGCGACGAGGTCGGCCCGGTTGAGCAGCGGCGTTTCGCCCGTCTGCTGGCCGACGACACGGCGGGCCATTTCCATGACGGTCACGAGTTGAAGCGCCTTCACGCGGCCGATGCCGTTGAGTTTTCTAAAATCGGGCTCGCGCCAGGCGATGAGCCCGGCGAGCGAACCGGCCTCGGCGATGAGGCGCGTGGCGAGCGTGAGCACGTCGTTTCCGCGCGTGCCGCTGCGCAGGAGCATGGCGAGCAGTTCGGTGTCGCTCAGCGCGCCGGGGCCGAGTTTTTCCAGCCGCTCCTGCGGGCGCTCGCCCGTGGCCAGGGTTTTTAGGCGATTTTCCAGGCAGGGCAGGGATTTGTTCATGCGCGATGTTACCTCCAGAGTAGCAGCGAATCCGGCGCGCATTTCCGAACGTCCAACACCCAACATCGAACACCCAATGTTCAATTTCAGACCAAATACCAAATACCAAATACCAAATACCAAATACCTCCTGTGCCCAAGGCCCAATACGTAATAACCAATGACAAACACCCAGATCAGCACCGCAACCATGGCCAGGCCAACGATCCACCAAAGTAATGCCGGCCGGTTGCGGCGGCTACCGGTGCCGAATTCTTTTTCCACAAAATCCCGGTAATTGAAATCTTCGCCGGGCAGGTCGAGGGCGTCATGCTGGGTTTCATCGCTCCAGCCGCTGCGCTCGTCGGAACCACAGTGGGGGCAGGATTTGCGGCCGGCCGGGACAGCCTCGCCGCAAACGGGACAATCGCCGGGTGGCTGGAAGGACATGGGCGGGATTCAGAATCCCTTCAACGTCCAACGCCCAACATCGAACGCCCAACGCCGAAGGACTATCAATTGCCAACTATGATTTACGAACTCTGACATTTTCAGCCATTATTGGATGTTGGATGTTCAACGTTGGGTGTTGGACGTTCAAAGCGCTGATCCCGTAACGCAGCGTTACGGGATTACGGGATCAGCGCCTTGAGGGCCGTGGTTGCGCTGGCAAACTCAGTCTTAAGTTCGGCGATTAGGGCGGTGAGATCCACCAGGCCATCTTTTTTTGCGCGGTGCTCGAGTTGTTCGGCGACGGCCCGGAGCGCGGCCGCGCCAACGTTCGACGAGGCGCCTTTGATGGTGTGTGCGGCGCGGACGAACGTGGGGGCGTCGCCGGCGGCGAGGCTTTGGTCGATCTCCGCGAGGCGCAGGGGCGTGTCTTCGAGAAAAATGCCGATGATCTCACGGAGAAACGTGTCGCCGCCGTCGGGATCGAGCATGCGAAGGTTGTCAATGGCTTCCTGGTCGAGGATGGGAGAAGGCATGAAGCAGGTAGTGCTGGCAGGTGGATTAAAAGGGAGCGAAGACAGAGGTTTTAAAATCGCGAGGCAATCTTAATGCCACCAGCTCACGTGACCCATTCGACGGTGGTGCTTTGTTCAATCTCGTCGATGGTGGTGAGGCCAAGCAGGACTTTTTTCAAGCCATCGTAACGGAGCGGCTTGTAGCCGACCTTGGCGGCGGCCCGGGTGATTTCCTGCCCGCTGCGGGATTCGCTGATGAGGGTGCGGATTTCCTCGGTGATGATGACGAGTTCGTGGAAGGCAACGCGGCCGCGATAACCCGTGCCGCGGCATTGGGCGCAGCCGCGGCCGCGATAGAAGGGCACCTCTTCGAGGCCGTCTTCCTCGAAATATTTCAGGAGCGTCTCGCGCGAGGGATAATAGACTTCCTTGCAATTCTCACAGATGCGGGCGGCGAGGCGTTGCGCGAGCACAGCCACGATGGAGGGGGCGACCATGAAGGGCTCGACGCCGATTTCCTGGAGGCGGATGATGGCCTGGGGCGCGGTGTTGGTGTGCAGCGTGGCGAAGACCAGGTGGCCGGTGAGCGCGGCTTCGGTCGCAATCTTGGCCGTCTCCAGGTCACGGATTTCCCCGACCAGGATGATGTCGGGATCCTGGCGCATCAAGGAACGCAGCAGGACGGGAAACTTCAGGTCGATGTGAGCGTTGACCTGGCTTTGGGTGACGCCGGAGAGCTGGATTTCAATGGGGTCCTCGATGGTGCTGATATTGACCCCCGGCGTGTTGATTTCATGGAGTGCGGCGTAAAGGGTGGTGGTCTTGCCCGAGCCGGTGGGGCCGGTGACGAAGATGATGCCGTTGGGATTCTGAATAATGCTTTTGAAAGGTTTCAGGATGGACTGCGAAATCAGCATCTTCTCGAGCGTGAGCATGGATTTTTTCCCGGCGCTGGCGAGAATGCGGATGACGATTTTTTCGCCATATTGCGAGGGAATGGACGAGAAACGGAAGCTGGTGCCCCCGCTGCCGATGGGGAGCGAAAAGCGGCCGTCCTGAGGGAAGCGCGCCTCGGCGATGTTGAGGCCGGAAAGGATTTTGAGCCGACAAACGATGGAACGGTGGATCTTGCGCGAGTAGGTGAGCATCTCGCGCAACATGCCGTCCACGCGGAAGCGGATGCGCGAAACCGTCTCCTGCGCCTCGATATGGATGTCGGTCGCGCGTTCGCGGATGGCGAAATAAATTATCCCGTCGAGAAGTTTGATCACCGACTCGTCCTCGGCGATCTGGGCGAGGCGTTCACCGACCAGGTCGGGGTCGTCGAAGATATTGGAGTGCTCAAGCTCACTGAGGTTTTGGGCCAGCTTTTCCTCGGTGGAATAGTGAATGGCGATGGCGTCGTCGATTTCGCGCTGCAAGGCGAATACCGGGCTGACTGTCATCTGGGTGATCTGGCTGAGGCGTTTGATGAGGTCGGCATCGTCGGGCGTGGCGATGGCCACGGTGAGGCCTTCGCCGAGGATATAAAGCGGGAGCGCGTGGGTTTTCCTGGCGATCTCGGCCGGCACCTTGGCAATGGCTTCGTCGGTGACGACGGAGGAGAAGGGATCCACGTAGGCGACATTGAGGGCATCGGCCCAAAAGCGGCAGGCGTCATCCTTGGACAGGAGTTTTCCGTCGATGACGGCCTGCAGCAGGGCGAGACTGGTGCCGTGATGGGAAATGAGCGTGTCGAGCTCCTGTTCGTACTCGAAGTGCGGGAGCTGGTGGATGAGGTCGACGAAGCGACTATTTTTTAGGTTTGGCACGGCGGCGGGCGGGGGCGGCGAAGAGTTTGGTGATTTCCGTTTGGTCAATTTTCTCCTGGGCAAAGCTGCCGGCACTGCGTTCGAGTTTTAGCTCGGCGAGCATGGCGGGGAGCGAGTAGCGCACGATGCCGGCAGCCGGAGCGGGCGGCGGGGAATCAGGTATGTCGTCGGGCATGGATTTAGGTGCTGTTGGTTTCGTCATCAGGTTCGAACATGGAGTCGATGACCTGGCGGAGCGTGGCTAGAATTTCTTCCTTCGGCGTGTCTTTGCGAATGTAGTTCATCGCCCCGAGGGCCGCGGCCCGCTCGATGATATTGCGGGTGGTGAGAGAGGTGAGCATGACGACGGCGCAGTCGGGATCGATGGTGTGGATTTTTTCCAGCGCCTGCAGGCCGTCCACCTCGGGCATGTTGACATCGAGGAGGGTAAGGTCGGGGCGCTCGCTTTGGTAAAGCTCGACGGCTTGCGCGCCGTTGACCGCCTCGATGATGGTAGGCGAGCCGAGCTGGCGGAGGAGCAGGCCGATGAACTTGCGGATGTGGGCTTCGTCGTCGGCGAGGAGAATTTTTCCGTCGAAGGGCATGATGATCTTTCAGGTTGCTGAGAGGATGACGCGAAATTCGCACCCGCGCGCAGGTGCGGGAAGATTTATCGCGGCGATGGTCCCGCCATGAGCTTGGACGATCTTTTGGCAGATGGCGAGGCCGAGGCCGACGCTTTTTTCGCCGCCGGTGGGTTTGGCGGAGAGGCGGCCGAAGTCCTTGAAGAGCTTGTCGCGTTCGTTGTCGGGGATGCCGGGCCCTTGGTCGCATACGCCGAAGCTGCAACCGTTGTCGTCGGCCGTGAGATGGGCGGTGATCTGCGAGCCCGGCGGCGAATATTTCACGGCGTTGCTGAGCAGGTTGTCGATGACTTGCTTCATCTTGGCGGCGTCGATTTTCACGATGATGGCAGGGCGGGCGGCCGTAAAGACGATGCGGGTTTTTTTCTTCTCCGCTTCAATATTGGCGAGATAGACGGACTTGTCGATGAGGTTGGCGAGATTGTGCGGCTCCAGGACCATTTTCATTTCGCCGGACTCGATGGTGGCGACGTCGAGGAGTTCGTTCACGAGGTCGAGCATTTGCTGGCTGGCGGTGTGGATGGTCTTGATCAGATCGAGTTGTTCGGCGCTGATCGGGCCGACCGTGCCGTCCTGCAAAAACTCCGAAAGGGCGCGGATGGAGGCGAGGGGATTGCGCAGGTCATGCGCGGCCATGCCGAGAAACCGGTTTTTGGCCGCATCGGCTTTGTTGAGCTGGTCGACGAGCTGGCGTTGCTGCTCGACCAGGAGGCGGGTGTACATGTGCGTGCGGATGCGCGCGACGACTTCCTTCGGTCGAAAGGGTTTTGGCAGGTAGTCGATGCCGCCGGCCGAGAGGCCTTCGACGACGTCGTCGGACTCGCTTTTCGCAGTGATGAAAACCACGGGCGCGGCTTCGGCGCCGTAGGTCTTATGGAGCTCCCGGCAGGTTTCAAAGCCGTTGAGGCCGGGCAGCATGACGTCGAGCAGCACGAGGTCGGGACGGAACTGGGCGTAAACCTCAAGGGCGCGTTCGCCCGAGTCGGCCTCGGCCAGGGTGTAACCGTCGGGGCGAAGGATGCCCGTGAGGATGCGTAGGTTAAGACGGTCGTCATCCACGATGAGAATCTTGCGTCCCTTAAGGTCGGGGGCGTTCGACGCGGAACTCTGCATTGCACGAAGTCTTTGCGAAACGAACCGAAACTTCAATCGTTAACAAACCAGGCCAACCGTTTGCCGGAAATTTAACGACATAAATTTGTCATATCAAGGAATCCGCATACGTTGATATTAAACTTGCATGCGGCCGTGCCGGATGCTTTTTTTGGACCCTCATTTATGTCCAAAACCTTTGTATTCTCCTCCGAGTCGGTCGGCGAGGGCCATCCCGACAAAGTTGCCGATCTTATCTCCGACAGCGTGCTCGATGCCTGCCTCGCGCAGGACAAGTTCAGCCGCGTCGCCTGTGAGACGATGGTCAAGTCCAACCAGGTCGTCATTGCCGGCGAGATCACCACGCGCGCCAAGCTCAACTACGAGGCCATCGTGCGCGCTGCCGTCCGCGACATCGGTTACGTGAACGCCGACGACGTGTTTCATGCCGACCAGATTTTCGTCACCAATCTCCTCACCAAGCAGTCGCCCGACATTTCCCAGGGCGTCGATGCCGTGAAGGCCAAGGGCAAGAAAAAGGCGGAGCAGGGCGCCGGCGACCAGGGCCTGATGTTCGGCTACGCCTGCGACGAGACGCGCGAGCTCATGCCCACGCCGATCATGTTTGCCCACCGCCTCGGCCGCGAGCTGACCAAGGTCCGCAAAAGCGGCAAGGTCCACTGGCTGCGGCCCGACGCGAAGTCGCAGGTTTCCATCCGCTACGTGGACGGCAAGCCGGTCGAGGTCGTCAACGTTGTCATCTCCACGCAGCACACGGCCGACGTCCCGCACGCGCAGATCGAGCGCTACCTGATCGAGAACGTCATCAAGAAGGTTCTCCCCAAGCGCATGCTGACGAAGCGCACCCAATTTCTCATCAACCCGACCGGGCGTTTTGTCGTCGGCGGCCCGCAGGGCGACTCCGGCCTCACCGGCCGCAAGATCATCGTCGATACCTACGGCGGCTGGGGCCGCCACGGCGGCGGCGCGTTTTCCGGCAAGGATCCATCGAAGGTCGATCGCTCGGCCGCCTACATGTGCCGCTGGGTCGCGAAAAACATCGTCGCCGCCGGCCTCGCCAAGTGCGTCGAGCTGCAGGTCGCCTACGCCATCGGCTATCCTGACCCGGTCAGCGTTTATGTCGATACGATGGGCACCGGCAGGGTCTCCGACGAGAAAATCGCCAGGGCCGTCAAAAAAGTCTTTGGCTTCAAGCCCGCGGAAATCGTCAAGCAACTCAACCTGCTCCGCCCGATTTACCGCTCGACGACCAACTACGGCCACTTCGGCAAAGCCGGCCTCCCCTGGGAAAACACCAACAAGGCCAAGGAATTGCTCGCAGCTATTAAGTAATTCTTTCGGAAAACGCTGAACGCTGAACGTCGAACTCCGAACGTCGAAGTGCCGAAACCAAATACCAACTACTAACTACCAAATACGAGTCGCCACTCTCGGCGCTCAACTTTTCTCACAACTTCCCATGCCAACCAGCACCACTCCTCCCAAATCCGGCGAAGACTTCCAGGTTCGCGATATCACGCTCGCCGAATGGGGCCGCAAGGAAATTTCCATCGCCGAGCACGAGATGCCCGGCCTGATGGCCGTCCGCAAGAAATTCGGCCCGTCCAAGCCGCTCAAGGGCGTCCGCATCACCGGCTCGCTCCATATGACGATCCAGACCGCGGTGCTGATCGAGACGCTGGTCGAGCTCGGCGCCGACGTGCGCTGGGCCTCGTGCAATATTTTCTCCACCCAGGACCATGCCGCCGCGGCCATCGCGAAAGCCGGCGTGCCCGTCTTCGCCTGGAAGGGCGAGACCCTCGAGGAATACTGGGCTCTCACGCTCAAGGCCATTTCGTTCCCGAACGGCCAGGGCCCGCAGCTCGTCGTCGATGATGGCGGCGACGTCACGCTCCTCATCCACAAGGGTTGCGAGCTCGAAGAGGGCGACAAGTGGGTCGATTCACCTTCCGGCTCGCACGAGGAGCAGGTCATCAAGGACACCCTCAAGCGCGTGCACAAGGAAGACCCGCTCCGCTGGACGTCCATCGCCAAGGAATGGCGCGGCGTCTCCGAGGAGACGACCACCGGCGTCCACCGCCTCTACCAGATGCTCGAGAAGGGCAAACTCCGCGTGCCCGCCATCAACGTCAACGACTCCGTCACCAAGTCGAAGTTCGACAATCTTTACGGCTGCCGCGAATCGCTCGCCGACGGGCTCAAGCGCTCGACCGATGTCATGATCGCCGGCAAGGTCGCCTGTGTTTGCGGCTACGGCGACGTGGGCAAGGGCTCCTCGCATTCGCTCAAGGGCTTCGGCGCCCGCGTCATCGTGACCGAGATCGATCCCATCAACGCGCTCCAGGCCGCGATGGAAGGCTTCGAGGTCAACACCATCGAAAGCACGCTCGGCATTGCCGACATCTATGTGACGACGACCGGCAACAAGGACATCATCACACTGGAACACATGCAGCAGATGAAAGACCAGGCCATCGTCTGCAACATCGGCCACTTCGACAACGAGATCCAGGTGGACCGCCTGAACAACTCCGGCGCGAAACGCACCAACGTGAAGCCGCAGTACGACCTCTACACCTTTCCGAACGGCCGCAGCATCTATATGCTCGCCGAAGGCCGCCTCGTGAACCTCGGCTGCGCTACCGGCCATCCGTCGTTCGTGATGTCGAACAGCTTCACCAACCAGACCCTCGCGCAACTCGACCTCTGGAAAAACAAGGACACCTACAAGGTCGGGGTTTATCGCCTGCCGAAGTACCTCGACGAGGAAGTGGCGCGCCTGCACCTGGAAAAAATCGGCGTGAAACTGACCAAGCTCACGAAAGAACAGGCGGCCTATCTCGGCGTCCCCGTCGAAGGCCCGTATAAGCCGGAGCATTATCGGTATTAAGGTGGAGCGCGTCGTCCCCGACGCGCTTAGGCGCGGATTTTAACGCAAAGATCGCAGAGGGAACGCAGAGGCCGCAGAGAAAACTCTGTGTGGTTTGATGTAGCCGGCCTCGCGGAGGCCGGGGTGGAGCGCGGCAGCTTGTCCGCCGTAGCCTCGTGCGAAGGCCGGAACCCAACGCGCTTAGGCTCGGATTTCAACGCAAAGATCGCAAAGGGAACGCAGAGGACGTAGAGAAGACTTTGTGTAGGTAGGGCGCGCTGAGAGAAAGTCTTCCCCACAAAGGCACGAAGCTTCAATTGCGGCAACCTGGATTGGTTAACGAATAATGTGTAATGCGTCTCCGAGATACCAGGCCGCGGGAGAAATAATCAGTCCGAGAATAAATAAAAAAAGTGGCCTCACTTTTTGCGTAAAACATATGAAGCCTACAATCTCGGACAGTGCCGAGACAATCAAGCTGGCCCCAATAACGAGACCACCAATAAGATCAGTTCCAGGGGTTCGTTCCGAAATCAAGCCTGCACCCAATCCGAATAAAAGCCACGATACAGCGAAAACAATTAGGAACAGTGTCCTCATGGAAGGATTTGATGATGGGATGGCGCGAAACCACTCAAATAGTGAACGCCACGAGAATAGTGCGACTAATGCGCATGCTAGCAGGATAGCAAAAAGTTCCATCTCATTGCAGAATTTGGAGATCATTCATATGGAAGCAACCTCGTGTTTTGCGATTCTCTTAAGTTCTCGGCGCGCCCTACCTTTCAGAAGAATGCTCCCTTGTGATCTCTGTGCTTTTTTGTGGCAAAAATTTGGAAAATTCCCCCCGCTTCTTGCCTTGTCGGCATTGATGCATTCGCTCCCGCATCATGACCTTATCAACCACGCGACAGGCACCGGCGTTTTTTTCGCGTTCGGATGAGCTCGAAACCGACTATGCCGTCTATGTTCACGCGCCCGAGGCTTCGGCCGGACCGTGGCCGTGGCCGGCGTTGATCTTTCTCGATGGCGACTACGCTTTCGATGGAGCCGTCAAAGCATATCAGGCCTTGCGCGAAGCGGGGGTCGTCCCTCCGGCGGTCGTCGTTGGCGTGGGCTACGCCAAACCGTTCAATGACCCCGGCAACCGTCGCGGGCGCGACTACACCCCGACGGCTGCGCCCGAGGAGCCCACCAGTGGTGGGGCGGACCGATTCCTTGCGCACCTGACCGGCCCGCTGTGGATGGAACTGGCCCGCCGCTATCCGTTGCACCGGGAATCATCGGTGCTCGCGGGCCATTCGCTCAGCAGTTTGCTCGTATTGCATGCGCTCTTTCAACCCCGGCCATTTTTCCGCCGGGTGCTGGTTGGCGCGCCTTCGATCTGGTGGGACAACCGCAGCATTCTCGGGATCATGAAACGTTTTCGCGACCAGCAGGCGTCGTTGACCGCGCATCTTTTTATCGGCGTCGGCACGGACGAAACGGTGTCGATGCTCGGTGACCTTTTGCTGATGGAAAAGCAGCTGGCCGAACGGCCATTTGCAGGACTGGAGATCACCTCGGTGAAGTTTCCCGGCCGTGACCACTACAACGTCACGCCGGATTTGTTTTCCGCCGGCCTGCGCATGTTTTTTGGCTCGGCCAATCCGTGAACTGGAAAGGGGTCGAATAGTGAAAATTGACTCGGATTTTTTCACACCAAGGCCGCAAAGGGCGCCAAGTTCATTGCGCCCTGCATGGCAAAGTCAGATGTAGCCGGCCTCGTTGAGGCCGGTGCCGGGGTCAGCGACCCCGGCTACAATAGGAATCGCTTCGCGTCCTTTGCGATCTTCTGTTAAAAAAGGAATTCGCGGTTAAAATATCCGGTTCCGATTTTTCTTCCCCTGCGAATCCGCGGCAACTAGCCATGCCCCGTGCAAGAATACGATTATAGCAAGAAATCCAACGACTGGCTGATGGGCGTCCTGACCGGGGAAAAACCCAAGTCGCCCAAGCATGTGGCGGCCAACCGCGAACTGGAAAAACGGGCACACGCCAAGTGGCGCAAGCGGCTGCTCATTAAAGTTTCGGTGATTATCATTGTCGGGGCCGTTCTCTTATTGGGCCGGTATTTTTTTTACCGGTAAGGTAAAACGGGGCAGGTCGCGAAACACGCCGGTGGAATAAATATTCACCATCCTTCGCCCCATTCGGCGGATTCGACAGGCTCACCGCAAACAGGCTCAGGGCTACGGATGGCACGGCCATGAAGACGCAAAGAACACGAAGATCGATCCAAAGTATTGCTGCTCTCGGATCTCTGGCCTTATCCAAGCCTTTGTGCCCTTTGTGTCTTTGCGGGGTGAGACTCCTTCGCTGCCTTCGGATCCTTCGCGAGAAACAATTTCTTTGTGGTCTCTGGGTTCTTTTGTGGCAATTACCACCTTCATAACCTGACCCTGTTTAGTTCCTTATTCCCATGATCCTCCCGCGCCTGCTCCTTGCCGCCATCTGGCTCACTGTCTTCGCTTTCGCTGACGAGCCTGATCGGTTGGAAAAAACCGGGCCTGCCGCCCTGCCGTTTTCGGTGCCCCCGGCAGCGGTCAGCACGCTCATTGACGACCAGAAGACCGCACTCGCTGGCGCCGCTTCCGCGGACGAACTTGAGCAGTTGGAAAACGCCGGGAACATGGCAAAAGCTTCCGAAGCGCGGCGCGCCCCCATTGTCACGGTTGTCGACAAACCGCAGGCTTCGCCCAGCGGCGATGCGCACGATTATGTGAGTTACGCCCGCTATTACTGGCCCGATCCCACCAAGCCCGATGGGCTGCCTTACATCAGTCACGACGGCCATCACAACAAGGAGCAGGTTGCCCGCGGTGACCACGAGCGGCTCTGGATCTTCGCCAGAAGCGTCGAGGCGCTCGCGGCCGACTGGCAGGCTCACCACGACGAAGCCTCTGCCCGCCGGGCCGGCGATTGGCTGCGCGCCTGGTTCGTCACTCCGGCCACGCGAATGAATCCCAGCCTGGAATTTGCCCAAATCCGGCTCGGCCATGATCACAACCACGGCAACGCGACTGGCGTGCTCGACTCGCGCTGCTTCAGCGGTGTCATTGATGCGCTGAGCCAGCTCCATGGTTCACCGGCGTTTGCGCCCGGCGATGAAGCGGCCATTCATGCCTGGTTCAAAGCTTACCTCGACTGGCTGGTCACCGCCCCGAACGCCATGGGCGAACACGCCGCGATGAACAACCACGGCTCATGGTTCCTCGTTCAAACCATTGCCATCGCCCGCTACAGCGGCCGTGACGATCTGGCTCGCAAGCTGTGCGAAGAGGACAAGGGGCGCATCGCCAGCCAGATCAAACCTGATGGCAGCCAGCCCGAGGAAATGCGCCGTGTTGACGGCCTCGGCTACAGCGTTTTCAACCTGACGGCCCAATTTCAAATTGCCCGGCAGGCGGCCGTCCTCGGCGTCGATTTATGGAACTATACCGCGCCCACGGGCGCCAGTCTCCGCCGCGCGCTCGCGTATCTCCAACCCTATAACGCCCGGCCCGAAACCTGGCCGACGACACAGAATGCCAGAATGCACCCTGGGTTTCTCGACTCGCTGCTTGCCGAAGCCAAGGCCCTCTGGCCGGATTTTGCCACCTCCGGCACACCGGCGGAACGAATTAACCACGAAGACACGAAGCTCGATCCAAAGTAATACTGATCTCAGGCCTTATCCGAACCTTTGTGCCCTGCGTGTCTTTGAGGCAAAGTTAGTCGTGTTGATTCGCGGTTTAAACGGATGGTTCCGGCCATACGGGAGAGTCGCTAATTAACTTGAGATCGACTCAGGCAGCATACAAGACGTTGGCCATGAAACTTCCCCTGCTTTTGGTCTGCACTGCACTGCTCGCGGGTTCCCCTTTGCTCGCCGACACCGCCGCCGCTCCCGCCGTCCCGGCTTCAACCGCTGACTCCTCAAAAATCGAGTTCAGGGGAATGCTGATCGCGAACGGGGAGCGTCGGTTTATGCTTTCGAGCGCCGGCGGAGCCGCAAGCGAATGGCTCGGCCTGGGCGATTCCTTCCAGGACTGGAACCTCGTTTCATTTGGTGAAAAGGACAGCACGCTCGTCCTCAAGAAGAGCGACGGCACCGAGCGCGACCTGGTGCTCGCCAGCAGCAAAGTGGGCGCGGCCGATCCCATGGCGACGGTCGCTGACGCGCAGCGCGTGCTGGAGAAGATCCATTTTGGTGAAATGCTGGGCAAGATCATCGAGAGCCAGCAAAAGGCGCAGGTCATGGCGATGCGCGCCCAGCTCGCGAAAAATGGCATGAGTGCGGATCAGATCGACAAGATCATCGCCCAGCAGACCAGCGTCATGAAGCGGATGTGGGCCGGCATCGACATGAAGGCACTGCAGGGTTCGATGGCCCAGATTTATTCGGAGGAGTTCACCGCCGACCAATTAAACGGGATCTCCCAGTTTTATGACACCTCGGCTGGCCAGGCGATTTTGGATAAGACACCGGAAATCCAGCAGAAGCTGATGCAGGTTATCGCGCCACAAATGATGGCCGCCCGGCAGAAAATAATGGCGGAACAGAAGGCGGCGAAGGCCGCCGCCCAACAACAGGCACAGCAGAAGGCCGCGGCGAGCCCGGCCCCGGCCGCCTTGGCTGCTCCCTCAACCCCGCCGCCGCCCAAGCTTTAACAGGCTGTTTGGAATCGTTGGATGTTGGACCTGTCCTCCGTCTTGTCCGCGGAAGTCTTGGCGAAGGAGTCCGCAGGGTATTTTTGGGGTGTGTTCTTCTGCAACCAACTGGCGGAAATATAATTGTATCGCCATCATCATGGCCCGAAATAGGCTTCATACGCCCAATCAATCATGGCTCTCATCGAAAAGACCATTGAGCCTGCAACCGTTTCGCTCGGTTACGTAATTCTGTATGTGGAAGATGTGTCGGCGAGCCTCTGCTTCTACACCGAAGCCTTCGGCCTGGCCCGACGGTTTTTTCATGTGGACGGCAACAAGGCCTATGGAGAGGTGGACACCGGGGCGACGCGCCTGGCCTTCGCCAGCCTCAATCAGGCCACGGAGCATTTGAAACAGGAAGTCACGGCGGCTTCCCTCGACAAGGCGCCGCTGGCGGTGGAGATTGCGCTGGTCACGAAAAATTTGCCGGTGGCGTTTGCCCGGGCCGTAAAAGCCGGGGCGACGGTGGTGAGCGAACCAGAGACCAAGCCGTGGGGGCAGACGGTGGCTTATCTTCGGGATAATTCCGGTCATCTCGTTGAACTCTGCACGCCGGTGGGGTGAGAATTCTTTTTTAATCCGTTCCAGCGGTTAAATTTCCTGGATTTTGAACGTTTCCGCCTCATGGGCGGTCAAAGGGCATGGCTTCGATTTCCCATCGCGGCGTTCGCGAGAAACACCCAACTCGTGATCGAAGATCAGAGTTTAGGTCAATAGGGTGTTAATATTGCCTTGTTAGTCGCCGAGTCTTTGCAAGCGCGTCAGGCGTGTGCAAGGCTTCGGCTTGTCAGCATCATTGCCTTTCAGCCCGCTTTCTACCCCGGTCGCCCAGTCAGTTCCACCCCGTCGCCATGACCATTACCGGTTCTGCTTTATTCCTCATGCTTGTGCTGTTGCCAGAGATCCTGGCCTTGGCCTTGCTCAATTTATTGGTGCGCTTTTGCTTCTCACCGGTCCGGATGTCTCCGTTCCTTTGGGTCTGTGGGGCGCAGATTGCGCTCTCGGCCTTTCTTCTCGTGACCAGCTCGCGGACGGAACCAGGCCCATTCCTTTCCATTAGCACGGATATTTTCCCTGTCATTAGTTCACTCATCATGTTCACGGTGGTGGGGCAAACGTTCCGGCGAAGTCCTGCCTCCGAACGGGTCGGGCTTTCCCTCGTTGCCTTCGCTTCGGTCGTCATCCTCGCATTCGTGGTGCTCGACGTGCAGCCGTTTTGGTCCGGGCCCTTCGTTCGCGATCGGTTGATTGGGTGGTAGATATCTTCATCCCAAGAGGGCAAAGGCCGTTTGGAAATTTAAACGCCAAATCCCAAACGCCAGGCTCCAAAGAAACCTCAGGTTGCCAATAATCCGGAATAAAAACGCTGGATTCTTCAGTTTTTTTGGCGTTTGCCGTGTCCTCCATAGCTCGAAGA
>Ga0210392_10000806_pt1 | contig 17504 bp, 11 predicted proteins | sample IncBWC30OmetaG_FD_161057 | JGI IMG/M metagenome (GOLD analysis project Ga0210392, IMG submission 161057) | Forest soil microbial communities from Barre Woods Harvard Forest LTER site, Petersham, Massachusetts, United States - Inc-BW-C-30-O ...
CGTTTTCATTGCTTTGTAGTGATGTATCAGCGTTCCTCACCAACCACAGGGCGCACGCTGAATTTTACCACGCGTTACCGCCAGCAAACCGGGCTTGAGCCGTGGCCGCGGTGGTTCGCATCACCGGACCAAATCGTGCCAGGGTGCGCGATTACCTGGCCTTCGGGGCCACCTATTCTGGACTGGGTGGCCCGGTTTCTTTTGACAAGGCGGCAATTCTCAAGGCGAATACGTTCTACAAGCCCCCGCCGATCCTTCCATTCGGGCAGCGTTTTAGCCGCGAGCCTCCACCTTGCGCCGCATCTGCAAACTCGCCAAGAAGCCGTCGTACTCCACCGCGCGACGCGCAAACTCTCTATTGAATCGACTCAACATTGCGTGCAGACTCGGATGACAACGCAAAGTCGGCATTTCATCCGGCCGCAAACCACGTTTAGCTGCAAGGGATGTTGATTCCTTCAGGGGTGGATCAGCATGGCAGAATTGGCGCTGAAGGGTGGTAAGAAAGCCAGGCACAAACCGTTTCCGTTATGGCCCCAGTTTGACGATCGAGAACGCAAAGCCCTCGAGGAAGTATTACAGAGCCGGGTCTGGTGGCGGACCCCCGGAACGAAAACACTGGAGTTCGAAAAGGAGTTCGCGCGTTTTCACGGCGCCAAGCACGGAATAGCCGTCAGCAACGGAACGGCTGCCCTTGAGGTAACCATGTCGGCGCTCGGCATCGGCCCGGGCGACGAAGTCATCATTCCTGATTTCACCTTTGTCGCCACCGCCAGTGCTGTCCTCTATGCCAGCGCTCTACCGGTTATGGTGGATGTCTCTCCCGAAACGTGCTGCCTGGATCCGCAGCTCGCAGAAGCCGCCGTGACTCCCAAAACAAAAGCCATCATCGCGGTTCATATGGGCGGAAATCCTGCGGATCTTGACGCTCTGGGCGCCCTGGCAAAGCGGAAAGGCATCTCTTTAGTCGAAGACAGTGCGCATGCCCATGGATCCGAATGGAATGGCCGGCGCATTGGCACGTTTGGCGCCGCCGGTACTTTCAGTTTTCAATCAAGCAAGCTCATGACCGCGGGGGAGGGTGGCATTATCATCAGCAATGATGATGCCTTCGAGCGCCTGGCGCGCAGCGTTCACGATTGCGGTCGCATGCCGGGCGAGTGGTTCTACAGCCACTACATCAATGGCTCGAATTATCGCCTCAGCGAGTGGCAGGGCGCTATCCTTAGCGCACAGTTGACGCGCCTCGATGCACAGACTCTTCGGCGACACCAGAACGCTCGCCTGCTCGACAATTTACTCTCCAAAATCCCCGGCATTACTCCACAGAGACTCAGCGCGCGCTGCACTCGCAATGGGCAATACGCCTATATCTTTCATGTCGATTCAAAACAGTTCGCCGGCGTTTCCGTTGAACGCCTGATTCAGGCCATGATTGCGGAGGGCATTCCGAACCAGGCCAGTTATCCGCCAGTCCATCTCCTGGATGTTTTTCAGAATGGCGAATATCGCAAGCGGCTTTGTGGCTCCCAGGCAACGGAACACCATGCATTTCTCCAGGCAAACTACCAAGCCACGCACCGCGCCGCTTGGGAAACCATCTGGATCCCCCAGCCGGCCTTGCTGGGCGACGAGGAAGACATGCAGGAAATTGCTGCCGCGTTCGGCAAGATCCAAAAATATGCGAAAGAACTGCGGTGACCCGCTTTCGTCCCGTCGGGTCTGTAGGCCCTCACTTTCGAATATCTTCTTTTTGTTTCCTTGTATTTCCTTTATACTTCACCCGGGTGCGCGGGAGCCGTAGTCGTCTTTGCGTCCTCGCTTTGCCAGGGATACCTCCGGGAGGAGCCGCCTTCTTGTGTTTCCCAATCAAATTGTGAGCCGTTCAAATGTCCTTTGTGTTCTGCCTTTCGCCGCCTTGCTCGTCAGCCTGGCTGCGTGCAAGCCAGCCTCTAACGATCAAGGCGCCAAGGATCAGGCCCCTAAGGATCAGGCCATCACCTATACCGCGGACCCCAACGCCAGCAAGCGCATGACCTTGCTCCTCAAGGATTTCGCTCCCAAGTCCATGCTCCACGCTGCGGTCCACGACGTTCCTCGCGCTAAATTCCCCGTCATCGACGTTCATAACCACGTGAATGATGCCGTCGGCATCAACGGAGCGGAAATCCCGCCCGCCGAAGTCATTCGCCGTATGGACGCCGCGAATGTCCAGAAGATCGTGATTCTCACTGGGCTGTGGGGAGACAAGCTGCAGACGGTAATCGACAAGATGGTCAAGCCCTATCCCGATCGTTTCATGGTCTTCACCCAGATCGATTACAGCAAAATCGATGATCGCAACTTTGCCGCGGAATCTGTCGCCCAGCTCGACGACGCCGTTCGTCGCGGCGCTCGTGGTGTGAAGGTGCTGAAGGATCTCGGCCTGGGCGTCAAAGACAAATCAGGGAAGTTCATCCCCGTGGATGATCCGCGCCTCGATCCCATCTGGGAAGAATGCGGCAAGCTTGGAATTCCTGTAGCCATCCACACCACGGACCCGGAGGCGTTCTTCACTCCCATCGATAACCACAACGAGCGCTACGAAGAACTGAATGCGAATCCGACTTGGAGCTTCTACGGCCCGCAGTTCCCCAGCAAAGACACTTTGCTCGTGCAGCGCAACCACGTGTTTGAAAAGCATCCGCAAACCAAATTCATTGCCCTGCACGTTGCCAATTGGCCGGAAAACCTCGACGTGGTCTCCTCCTGGCTCGACAAATACCCCAACATGGTTGTGGAATTTGGCGCGCGCCAGGCTGAACTGGGCCGTCAGCCTCGCCGTGCTCTCAAATTCTTCCGCGATTACCAGGATCGCATCCTCTTCGGCACCGATAGCGAGCCCGAAAATGCCATGTACGCGAATTATTTCCGTTGGCTCGAAACGCCCGACGAGTATTTTCCCTATTGGGGCTATCCCGGGCAAGGCCGCTGGGAAATCTACGGATTAGAGCTGCCGGACAGCATTCTCGAAAAGGTTTACAACAAAAACGCCACTAAACTCTTTGCCCAGTTCAAGGGAGCCCCCGCCAATGCGAAGTGAGCGTCGGTCGTCGACTCATGTCCATCACCTTTTTCGCTTGCTCCCGTCGGCATTCGTCGCTGTACTCGTGTCGTTCGCCGGGCTGTTTCTTGTGAATGTTGCTGGTTGCCAGAAAGGCGCGCAGCCAAGCTCCTCTCAAACTCCCCCCGCAAAATCTGCCATCGCTGTACGCATCTCGGCGGCTGCCATCGCCATTCATACCCCGGCAGCCGATTTTGAGCTCCTGCCAAACGGGGCCACTACTGCATCCCTGGGGCAAGGCCAGTCAAAACTGTCACTGGATACTGATTCGCCGGATTTGGCGCAATCCATTTCGATCTCCGGAAAAGAAGTTCCCGGCGTGAGTCTGGAGTTGGCAAATGCTGAAGTGAAGGACGCTACCGGCAAGCTCGGAACTCTCGGCAAGCAGATCAATGTCTCCGGCAAAATTTCCGGAACCGACCTGGAAGAAACGGCCACTCTCGAGGTTTATGATTCTTTCCCCAACCTAGCCCTGCTTTCGATTCGGCTCCGCAACGCCGGCACGTCGGATGTCAAAATCGATTCCGTTAACATGCAACGCCACAGTTTTGCCACTCCAGCAAGCTCCGCGCCGTCGACTCCCCTCTGGACGTTTCAAGGCTCCAGCCTGAAGTGGGGCAAAGACGAAATCTTCCTGGTCCCCGCGAAGTTCTCTCAGGAAAATCCCTTCGGCGCCCCCGTAGCAACGAAAGACGATCTTGGCAGCGCCGGCGGAGGAGTTCCGGTCGTAGCCTTTTGGAGCAAAAACGTTGGCGAAGCCATTGGCCACATCGAAACTCTGCCTCTCGTCCTTTCTCTTCCGGTGCAGACTGCTCCGGACGGCCGCGTCCATGCCGGCGTTCGAGTCCCCGCAAACACCACTCTGAAGCCCGGCGAAGTTTTCTCCACTCCGCGCACGTTCCTCACCGTTTATTCCGGTGATTACTACGAACCCCTCAGCCTGTGGTCCAGCGTCATTGACAAAGAAGGCCTGCCCAAGCCCGCCAACAACGACGAGAACTACGCGGTCAGCTGGTGCGGTTGGGGCTACGAATTCGGCGTCACCGCAAAACAAATGCTCGACACCATTCCCAAACTGAAAGAACTGGGCATTCACTGGGCCACGCTCGACGACGGCTGGTTCAACAACTATGGCGATTGGCAACCGCGCGAGCCCGTGTTTGCCGGCGACGCCATCCCCGACATGGTGCGCAAGTTTCACGAGCAGGGAATTAAGGTTCAGCTCTGGTGGCTACCGCTGGCCGTAGAAGATGGCCACTTTGCTTACGGCGGCCGCAACTATGTCGTCTCCGACGTCGTGAAGCAGCATCCTGACTGGCTGATTCTCGATCAGCACGGCAAGCCCGCACGTATGGCTCGCAACCTGGCCACTCTCTGCCCCGCTCTTCCTGAAGTGCAGGCTTACTACAAACAGTTGACCGAACGCTTCATCCGCGATTGGGGCTTCGATGGCCACAAGCTCGATAATATTTACGCCACGCCGCTCTGCTACAATCCCAACCATCACCACGAATCGCCCACCGATTCGGTCTATGCGATGGGTGACGTCTACCGCACAATCTTCGAAACAACGCGCGCGCTCAAGCCCGACAGCGTCACGCAGAGTTGTCCTTGCGGCACGCCTCCGAGCCTTGCCTGGCTGCGCTTCATGGATCAAGCCGTCACCGCCGATCCCGTCGGCTCCATCCAGGTCCGTCGTCGCGTCAAAATGTACAAAGCGCTGCTCGGGCCTCACGCGGCGGTCTATGGCGATCACGTCGAACTCACCCGCGTCAGCAATACCTTCACGGACAATGAACTGGACGAGGGCGAGGACTTCGCTTCCACTCTTGGCACCGGTGGCGTGCTTGGTACAAAATTCACTTGGCCCGATTACGGCTTGAAATTCAAAACGGTTTATCTGAATCAGGAAAAGGAAGCGCACTGGAAGAAATGGATCTCGCTGTACAACCAGAAAATGCTTTCCAAAGGGGCGTTCAAGAATTTATACGTCTACGGTTTTGATTCACCGGAGGCTTACGCCATTGAAAAAGATGGCCACCTCTACTACGCCTTCTACTCTCCCGCTGCGCCTGCCACGGCAAAGAACAAACAGCCCGCGCTTCAGCCGTGGAGCGGCGAAATCGAGCTTCGGGGCCTCGACGCAGGGTCCTATCACGTCATCAACTATGAGGATCAAAAAGATCTGGGAACCGTTGCTGGACCTGTCGCCAAGTTGAAGGTGGACTTCGCGGATCACCTGCTTTTGGAAGCGACGCCCGCGACGCAAAAACCGTAAGCCTGTCTATCGAGGACCGGTTGGTACGGTCCTTTGCGAAGGCCTGATCCATGGCGCGTTCTTGCGGATGAACTCTTCCCGGTGCCTCGCGTCACGAAACGCTTCCGTGCCGCCCGCGCGTGTCACGGAGAGCGCCCCAGCGACATTGCCAAACTTCAAGCAGTCTTCCACTTTCGCTCTGCGGATAAATTGGTGGACGAACCCCGCATCGAAACTATCTCCCGCCCCTACCGGGTCAACCATGTCGACTACCGGCGGAAATCCAGTGTGCTTTTCTTTTCCCGTGCGTACCATGGCGCCCTGCGAGCCACGTTTCACAACCACTACCGGCACCTTCTGCGCCAAAATCTCCGCGGCGCGCTCCAGATCTTCAACCTGGGCCAGTTTGCAAGCCTCTCTCTCGTTCGGCAGCAAAATGTCCACATACTTGAACAGCAGTTGAATATCTCCAGACCACCGGTTATCGGGATCGTCGTTGGTATCCAGAGAGGTCGTTAGTCCCGATTCCTTGGCCTTGCGAAAAATGTCCAGCAGTTGCGCCCTCAGCCCTTTGTGTAGAAAATAGGACGACACGTGCAGGTGCTTGGCGTCGAACACATAGCCGAGATCCAATTCCCGCATGCTCATCTCGTACATCGTCCCGGGGTACGTCAGGATGTAGCGCTGCTTGCGTTGCGGCAGCAGCACCGTCAATCCGGTTGTTTTCCCCTTTAATCGTCGCACGCGCGACAAGTCGACACCTCCTTCGCCGAGCCTTTGCAGGCAGATCTCTCCAAACGGGTCGCTCCCAATGCACGAACTGAAGCTCACCTTGTTGCCCAGCAATGCCAGATTGTGCGCGAAAATCGCCGATGAGCTGCCCAGCGTGATGCTCAAGTCCTTGGCAAGGTGCTCGTGCTCCAAAGTGAGCTCCGGCGGTAAGCCGTAAAGGATCAAATCCAGGTTCAATTCGCCAATTACGCTGACGTCAAACGTAGCCACTGTGTTTCCCCTCTTACTCCAGCATCACAACGCGGGTCAAGTTCTTCGGGCAGTCCGGATTCAAGCCCTTCTGTGTTCCGGTGAAAAATCCGAGCAGTTGGCAGGGAACCACGAAACCTGCCAGAAGCGCCAACTCATTTCCCGCGAAGTTGTATTCCACAAGCAGGTCGCTCGCCCATCGCAGTTTGTCCGTTGCGCGATTGCAGATGGCCATCGTCACACCACCCATTTCTTTCATTTCGCCCAGCACTTCCGCCTCGGTTTCCTGCGTCGCATCACCCAGGAAAAATGTCAGGCAAGTCTCCGGGGTCACGATCGCTTTCGGGCCATGGCGAAACTCCAGCGTGTGAAAGAACTGGCTGTACGAGCACGACATCTCCATCACTTTCAGCGCCGCTTCTCGTGCCAGCCCGTAGCATGCTCCTTGCCCCAGGAAGACATAGTCTGCAAATGAGCGCGTGCTGACGAATTCTTGCATCTGCTGGCTGATCGACGGGATGCGCGGCGCAAATTCCTCCGCCATCTTCCACAAATCGGCAATGAATGCCGCATTCTCAATTTGCCGCGCTGCCAGGTACTGCAGGGCGATCAGCATGCTGGTGAACGAACGGGTCATGACCATGCTCTGCTCATCCGCGCTCGCCAGCACGATGGTAATGTCGCACTCTTTTTGCAGCTCGCTGTTTTCGGCGCAGGTGATCCCGATCGTCGGCACCTTCAAATCCTTGCGCAAAGCCGTCGCTGCGCGCACCGCTTCCGACGTTTTTCCCGAACGCGAAATAACCACCGCTTGAAGGTCCGCCCCTTCCGCCTGAACAATCTTCGAAAATAGCAGCACCTCCGATCCCGGCAGCGCGCGCGCCGGCTGCCCGGTCAACAAAGTCCACGAGTACGCCGCCGATTCCGCCAGGTAGTAGCTCGTGCCACAGCCCACGAAGATCCATTCGCGGCGCTTGTGTCCCTGCGCCAGAATCGAATCAATCACCGTGCTGGCGCTCAACTCCTCGAGCACTTGCTGCCACACGGTGCCCTCGGAGAGGATTTCCTTCCAGGTATGAGATTGCGCAGAGGAGCTGAAGTTATTTGTCATGATTTTCTTTCCCGAACACCTTCCTGCCTTGTCGCAGACCTAAACAAGCCGCACTTCCACATCGGCATCTTTAAGCGCCTTCCAATCGTTCCTCGGAATGTTCTTGTCGGTAATGGTTTCATGCACGGCCGACGTTGGCATAATCAGCGACAAACTGCGCTGGCCAAATTTGCTCGAGTCGCACACCACCACCGTTCGTCTCGCCGATTCTGCCATTGCCCGATTCACTCGCGCCTCCAGCAGATTCGGCGTAGTCAGTCCGTAGCGCACATCAAATCCATCCACGGCCAGAAACAATAAATCGGCATTCACTTTTCGTAAAGTTTCTTCCGCCAGCGGCCCGACCACCGAAAAAGAGTTCTTGCGCAGCACCCCGCCGGTCAAAATCACCTCGACCGGCGAGTCCGCCAGTTCCGCTGCAATATTTGTCGCGTTGGTGATAATCGTCAAGCTCTTGAACGCGCGGCACGCCCTGGCGATCGCCATCGTGGTGGTGCCGGAATCCAGGATGATCACCTGCCCCTGCCGGATCATCTGCGCCGCAGCCGCCGCGATGCGCATCTTTTCCGGCCGGTGCATCCGCTCCTTCTCGCCCAGCGTGCGATCCTTCAGTGCCCCAATCTTCAGTGGCAGTGCGCCTCCATGCGTCCTGTCCAGTTGGCCGTCGTGGTGCAGTGACTCCAGATCTTTGCGAATGGTGATCAGCGAGGTGCGAAACCGTTTCGCCAGGTCCTTCACCAACACCCGCCCGTCGGAGTGCAGCAGTTCCAATATCTCTCGCCGCCGTTCTTCGCTCAGCATTGAAACGCTCATCTCCCGCAATTCTGCAAACGTCAACGCCCTTGGCACCTTATCATGTGCAAGCCGCTTTCATTCCACACGCGTAGGCGTAGTTGTCGATGACTTCCAGAATCCAGCTGTGAATGAGTTTCACCGGATCATTCAACAGTTTCTCCGCCCGGATCTCTTCCCACTGTTTCGGCAAATATTGGCTCAACAACGACAGTGGTGCGGGATACTCTGCCAGATTTCCGAGGAGCCTCTGAAGGGCTTGCTGAACGGCCGGTTGCGGCCAGTAATACCGCGAGCGGTCGCTATAGCTGTATTTCCTTGCAAAATGCAACGCCGCTGCATCCCCATGGTAATAACTTTTCCAGTGACTGGGGTCCGCGACCATCGCATGATCAAGCGCCTCGCGCACCCCCGAGCGTGTAATCCCTTTCCGCCCGCCGAGCCATTCCTCTTCGACCATGGCCAAGGCAAACACGGCTTCGCGAAATGCAAATGTAAACCAAGGCCCTACCTTCAGGATCGCGAAGTGGTCCTTGACCATTTCACGCAGCCCTTCGGCCGATTGATAGTCCGTCGAGTGCGCCTCGAAAACACCCTGCCAGTTCTTTTCGCCAAATGCTGCCAGACCTGCCGCTTTCTCGTGATCGTAGGCGAACACGCTGCTGTCGCCAAACTCCACGCCAGGCTGCACAACCACTGCCACCACCCGTTCCCACGCTTTTTCCAGGTTCATCGCCCGGAACGCATCTTGCGCCGTCCGCAGCGTTCGCGCCAGGTCCTGCGGCCGCGTTGTCTCCGGCGCCGCAGTATCCAATTGCTCGCCTCCGGGAATAGGGACCTCCGTCCCGATCACATACAATGGCGCAGGTGAATCACGCTGCATTTCACGGTGTGCCTGTTCAGCCACGGCGCACAATTCCGCGGCGCGCGTGCTGACGATTTCATCCGCCAGCGATTTGTTCTTCTCCACCGGATCTCCGACCAGATGCATACTCGCATCCAGGTGAATCTTCGAATAGCCCGCGCGCACGCAATCGCGCACCAACTCACGCGCCTTCGCCATCGCCTTCTCCGGCGATTCAGCTCGCCATACATGCGGGCCGAGATGGTCGCCACCCAGCACGATTCGCTCGGCGGGAAAATTCATCTGCGCTGCAACTTGCCGCACAAACGTCGCAAAGCTTGCGGGATTCTGGCCCGTATACCCGCCAAACTGATTCACCTGATTTGAACTCGACTCAATCAGCAGCAGCACATTGTCCCGCAACGCCTGCAATATTCCGGCTTCCAGCACATAGCGATTTGGCGAACAGATGGAATACACACCAACCGCTTGCCCATGCCGGTTCTCTTTTAGCGCCCGCGAGAGTTGCTGCGTCGCGTTGGTGTTGTCCGTCCCAGGTTTAGCCTGCATGGCAGTCGTCCACTGTGTCAGCGCTTCTCCGAGTGCGTTTCTTCATCCAGAATCACGGTTGGGCCCGTTGCTTCACGTTCTCTATGTTTCGGCACTCCCTCGCTATGCAACCAATCTTCCAGTGCCCTCAGGACAAAACCGCAACGCCGTCTTTTCCTGTGGCCCGTCCGCAAAGCACCCCCGAGAAATTAACTCCGGCTTCGGCCGCCAGCTCCAGCGCATACTGAAACGCCTCGTTGCGCACTCCCTGCGACAAGTAAATAAATGGCACGCGCGCATCTTCTGCCGCTGATAGTAGTCCATCACCTATTCTCGAGTGTAGAGAATTTCTTTTCCAGCCGGGCGAACCCGCCACGAAAGCTATGTTCACCGGCACTCCCACCTTCAGGACATCCACTCGGTCCACCCTGGCTTGGAGAACCTAACCATGCTTCGTGCTATGACTTCAGGCTTCACCTGACCGTCCATCCCTCCGGTTATCGCGGCATGCGCCCCTGCACTTGCTTGTCGTAACCGCTCTGCTCGTAGGCCAGCAGCAGTCCCGCGGATTTTGCTCTTTGCTTCGCCGCAGGCCGCCCCTATTCCGGGTCCAGCAGGATCGCGCTTGCATGCGGCGTCAGGATGCGGCTCACCGCTTGTTTGAAAGTCACCAGCATCTCAGCTGGCACACTCCACGCCCATTGCTTTGGCGAACAAGCTCCGCATCGCGACGCGCTGCGAGCACTCCTCGTGAGTCTGCGACCGCTTCCAGTCCTTTCCTTTTTTCACTGGTGATTCCCGTTGTCATTGTTTCCTTAATTCGGTTTCACAACCCAGATAACGGCGCCCCGCTCCATCGTAGGCAGTGTGAATTCCACTTGATCGCCATGGCGCGTTCCACGCAATACTTGTTTTTCGCCCAGAAACGGTAGATACGCCAGCGATGCTCCCATCTCAGCGGGGATCTTCACGCGAATTCCGCTCACGGGGGAGGGAACTGCCACTTGGCTCGGAACCAGCCCGGCAAAATTGGCTAGGTAGGCGTGTGGCGTGCCGTCGACTCGCGCGAAATTGGTAGCCACCGTTGCGGGTGCCTCGATCTCAATCTCATTCTTTATCATCATCGCCTTCAGCAGTTTCTCGGGCGTGTCCCTTGCCGCATCAGCGATGTCTGTCTGCGCTACGCCGTAGTAGGCCTTCGCCGGGTCCGCCACATACTGCACTATTTTTGGGCTCGTGCTAAGCCCTGTCGCATTTCTTCCCAGAATCAGCAAGCGTCCGCCATTTTCGCTGTACCGCCTCAGATCGTTATTCTCCACCTCGCTCAACACGCTCACGTCGGGAAGCACGAGCACTTGCCCGCGAAATTGCCCCAGGGTTCTCGGCGTAACCACTTGAAACTCCCGATGAGCTTGAATCAGCAAAAGCACCGCTCCGCGGTAAGACGGCAGATACTCCTTCACATCATAATCACGGCTCTTCGGCGAAAAATACACGCCCACAGGATTCATCGCCACATGCGGGTCGTAAAACGTCTTCTCATTCCTCGCAATCCATTCAAAAATCTGCGTCCGTGTCGCCGGATCATTCGATCCTGCCATCGAGTGTCCAGGTGCGTCCCAGAAATTCGCCCCGGCCATCACCTCAGACATCGCCAGGTTCTTCATTGGCTCGCGAGGACCAACTCCCTTGTCTCCGTCCCAGGAGTAGTTCAGTATCCACGTCGCTTTCCCTTGCGCGAACCCGCGAAACGTCAGCATTCCTACCTGATACATGAACCAGTCAAACTGCGTCCGCGACGACGCCATGTGTTCCCCGTTGCCAAACTCGTACTCGTGCGCAACTGCATCCACCACGTCGTACATTTCGTAGACATCGGCGCCCACTCGCGTCGCTTCCTCTTCGATCCCCGGATAAATCTCCGGAATCACCATGATGTTCGCGTTCACGCTGCGCGCATTTGTCCGTATGTCCCGCATGAATTCCGTCAACGTCACGATCCGGAAATCGATCCACTTCCGAAAATTCCCGTCCTGAAAGTCGCCAAGCTTCAGGTCCTTCTTAGCATCAAGGCCGGTCTGTTCCTTGAACGCCGCAACCGTCGCGTCATCAAAGCTCGCCCAGGTATCTTCCCACCCGTCAAAGTGCGTCATCCAATATGGAATATCCACATAGATGCCGTCGATCCCCGTGCCTGCGATCTGTCGCACGCGTTCCATATATTCCTTCCGCCAGTCTTTCGCGTACGGACTGATCCAAACATCTTCATCCCCCTTCCGGATCCAGAATGCTGCGCCGCCCGTAAACACAGCCGGCTCGCCGGTAAGCTTTCTCTGCACCCACTCCGGGTGATCCTTCATCACCGTGTGCGCAGACTTGTCTGCGTTCGCCGTGATGCACTCCGTTCCCGCAATATACACAAACGCCTTGTTTCCGGCCGCGTGCGCCACTTCCGCAATGCTCTGTATCGCTTTCAGTTTTTCCGTGGGGTCCAGGTAACTTTCGTATCGCCCAGGGATGTCATTGTCCACTTCAATTCCGAACACATGGCCTTTTCGTGCATCACGAACGATCGCCTCCGCGTTGTCGATCTTCAATCCATACGCGCCGATTCGCACGTAGTGTGTCCAGTCCCCGCTCGCTTGGTTCTCAGCCACCTGGCCAGGCAACAACGCTGCAATAAGTAGCAGCCCGCCCACGGCTCCAGCAAAGCTGATTGCTCCCAATCTCCTGCGCGCGTTTATGGCCGAGGCACTCACTATTCCAGCCCTCCGGTTTCATCCGAAACATTCAACCCATTGGTTGGCCGCAACGTCAAGCTGCCGTCTGCATTCAATTTCTGTTGGCACGCCCAGCCAACTGGATAGCGTTGTCCTTTTACTTCCAACTCCGCTTTTAGACGCAGCCCTCGCCATGACGTCCCCTTAGGCAACGCAAATTGCGCTTGCCGCACTCGCCCCGGCAACGGATATCCCGCATCAAGCGAACCTGCGCAGAGCGCCTGACCCGATTCCGATGCTATCGTCACACGCAACACTCCAGGCACTCCGGCAATCCCATCGTTTACGAATCCGATGATCAAGCCCGGCTCGCCGCGTTCTTCATACGTCCAAATCCACGACGGCCTCACTCGGTACCCCATCGACTTCGCCAGACTGTCCAGTGCCATCGGATGAGCCGCGTAATATGCTTCCAATCCGGCGGCGGAAATCCGGTGCCAATTCCACAGCGAAAAATAGTTGGCCCCGACGTCATGCGCATGCCACACCACATTATCCGAATACGTCACACCTTCATCCAGGCGCAGGCTCTTCGCCGAACCATCCGATATCCCCACTTCAACGCACGCCGCCGTCCATGCGGGCCGGTTGCTCAGCTCCTCGATTTGCTCATTTTCAATGAAGATTGTGTCCGTCCTCAGCCAGTTGCCACCGCGAACGGTGCGGTCCACCAGCTCGGAATTTCCCACTTTGCTGAAATCTGGCTGCGTGTTGGTCAGTAGCGGCGTTTTTTTCCACTGCGCCTTCTGCCAGTCGTACATTTTGACGAAAATGTTTTCCGCCGTCGGGTAATCCGGATATGGATTCTTCTCCAGTGGCCAGGTGTGTCCCTCTCCCCAGAATCCGTACATGCACGTGTCCACGTACTCGACGTCTGTGTTCCCGTCGTATTCCGCGGCCAGCAGCCCCACCAACTCCTGAAAGGCCGACTGAAAGTAGGAATCGTCGCATCGCGGCTCTTCACGCTCGCGTTTCTGCCACGCCCCCAACTTCACCATCGGCACTTTCTCCCGCACGAACTCGGGAAGCGCATAACCGGGAATGTCCGGGTTGCTGATCATGATGCGGAAGCCGATACGCTTTTTGTACTGCCGGGCCAGGCCGAACGACGTCTTCCAGAGTTCACTAAGCTCAAGCCGTCCTGGCTTTGTCTGCACATCCTTCCAGTTCACTCGTACGTAGAGTTTCGTGCCCAGCGGAAACTTGGCCAGCGCTTCCAGTGCGGAGTCTTGACTCTGCCCGGCTGCTTTCTGCAAGCCAACCTCGTCGCAGAGGTATGTCACCATCCCCATTCCATAGTTCGGGACAACTTCTGTCGACGGCGTAAGCGCCATGACCACGTTCCAGCTGGGATACAAATCGGCGGGGAACGGGCCTTGATTCAGCCGATTCTGCACGACTGGGCCGGAGCCAAAATCGTATTTGTCGAAATTGTGTGGCGGAACGTATGCGGCCGCAGTCCCCACCAATCCCGCCTTCATGAAGTCGCGCCGCCGCATTTTGGTCGCCTGCCTTTTAGAACTGGAATCGCAAACCAAACTGCGTGTGACGTGGAGTGCTTCCGGGAGCGGTGGAGGTGACCTCTCCAAATGTCGCGCTGCCAACCCCGAGATCCGGGAACGCAAATCGTTCTGTGTTCGTGAAGTTGAAAAATTCGCCGCGGAACTGCAGCAGCATGTCCTCACGAATCTTGAATTCCTTCAGGAACGATAGGTCCATATTGTGAATGCTGTCGCCCCGCAGAACGGAGAAATAGCGCGGCGCATTCCCGGGAACCTGATCTCCAGGATCGGCAAAGCAGGCGTCATTGAAGACGGAAGGATTGCCTACCCCATTCAACGCGTTTGCCGCCGCCTGGTGATAGCTGATTCCCGAACGTAACACCGGGCACACGACGTCGGGCCGCTGATTCCCATCCACCAGGCGGGGCTGCGACATGCCAATTGGCAGCGGCTGGCCTGATTGATAGGTGACAATCGTCGAGACTTGCCACCCGCCGACGATCCCGTCAAGGATGCGGTTCATGTCGCTGCCAATCCACCGGCCCCTTCCTACCGGTAATTGGAAAATCGCCGCCAGCACGAGCCGTTGCGATGCATCATTCGCGCTGATCGCCCATTCTCTTTTCAAGTGATCCAGTTGCTGAGGATTGCCGAGGTTCAAACCGCCCACGAACGCGTTGAATCCAACGGAAGAATCATCGGTGGCCTTGGAGAAAGTGTAGTTGCCTTCCAGACTGAAGTAGTGGCTCATGCGTTTCTGGAAACGCACCTGCAGCGAGTTGTACCAGGAATCCGCGCCGAAGTTTGGCAGCCCCTGGAACGTTCCGTTGAATTGCGGATACGGCCGCAGCAAATTGATTAGTGGCACAGTCGATTGGCTGTACGCCGATGCCGGTTCATTGAACATCCCGCCCGGCTGTTGGAAAAACGGCAGGAACGGATTGGGCACCGGGTTTTGCAAGTATGTGCTCACGCAGCTATTCGCATCGCAATTGGGATCCAGCGCGTGCTGCTGTGCGGAGATCTGGGACAGCAAGTCCGACGAAATATAGTCGCGATTTCGTGTGCTGGAATATCCGCCCCACGGCAGGTGCGTGCTGCGATTCGCGGAATAATCCACTCCGATGGTCACTTCGCCGGCAAACAAATGTTGCACGCCCACGTTCCACTGGTAGATATCGGCATTGCGAGCCTGTTCGGTGCCAAGATTGTTGCCATTGTCGTAGCCCCACATGGCCAACTTGCCGTACGCCGTTCCCTGCGGTTGCGACAGCCCGTTCGGAAACGGGTTGGAAAGCGTGGCGTATTGTGTTTGATAGTTGTCCAGGGTAAACAGCACTGGGTCAGTCCCACTGAAGGCCGTCCCAGGATACTGGTAGTTGGTCGCAGGGCTCAGCCCATAATAAATACCGGCACCGCCTCGGATTACAGTCCTGGGGGTCAGCGAAAACGCAAATCCCGCGCGCGGCGCAAAGTTGTTGCGATCGGTCGGGACGCTTCGTCCCAATCCGCCTTGATTCACGAACAGTGTCGTGCCCTTCAACTCCGTGGGCGTCGGCGTCAGATTTACTCCTTGCGGCAGCACCACGGAAATGCCGGTGTCTCCCGTGAAATCACTGAACTGTTGGTGATTGAAGCGCTCCGTGTACGGCGAACTCCACTCGTAGCGCAGTCCCAGGTTGATCGTGAGTCTCGAGCTGACCTTCCAGTCGTCCTGCACATAAAATGCCGTCTCCATCGATTTGTCTGCCACTGTCGGCAGAATATTGATGTAGCTCGAACTTCCCGCCGCTCCATATCCCAGCAACAGGCTTGCGAACGAATTGCCTTCCGTCGGGCTCGTGCCGCCCACTACCGATGCGGTCATCGATTCGGGGAAGGAGAAATAGCCCGTCGGGTAGTTGGGCTGCCAGAAATTGTTGAAAAATAGTCTTTGTTCAAAGCCGAACTTGAACGTATGCCGGCCCCTGACCAGCGAAATGGACGAAGAGTAGCTATACAGCGTGTGCGCAAAATTCGTGTCGGTGCAGCACTGCGTGTACATCGAGAGCCATCCGTTCGTCGAATCCAGCGCGATGGTTGGCATGCGGTCCAGCCCGTTTGCGCCACCCAGGATGGAGGGGAATCCCACACTCTCGAGCGTCAAGTCTTGTCCACCCGCGGTCTTGAATGAGGTGTGCACCGGCGCCACCACGCGATCCACTGCAAAACGGTTGGTCCACAGCGTGGTTGGGGTCAGCGACCAGTTGTATTCCAAACCGATGTTCTTGACGTTGGTTGAAGATGTGAACCCATCATTAAAGTCCGCGCTCCCCAGCACAAACGGAACATTGTACTCCCCGTGCAGCTGGCTATATCGCGCTGCCAGCATCTGGTTTTGGCTGAAATTGTGATCGATCTTCACGTCAAACTGGTAGCCCGGCGCATTCGTCAGCACCGATGTCCGGAAATTGTTCAGACCAAATTGATCGGCCTGCACATTTGGTTCCGGATAGAGTTTCAGTAGCGCCTGGCCAATCGGATTGATCAGCGACGGGTCGATTACATTGTTGGAGAACTGCGCCCGCGTTGGCGTGCATCCTGTGGCTGGCGGCGGGTTTGGCACGCACGTCAATTGGAAAGGATTGTAAATAGTTTGCTGCACCGGATTGCCGGTATCGGGATCCGCCGTCATCGTATTGGTGAAGATGCCATTCCGTTCGTCGTCCGTCGGCACTGTGCCATTCATGTTCACCGGGTCGTGTTGCCGCGTCAGCTCCAGATCGATAAAGAAAAACGTCTTTTGTTTCTTGATTGGGCCGCCCACCGAGAAGCCATACTGGTCGCGGATGTGGTCCGGCTTGGGGATATTCTGCGCGTTGTTGAACCAATCGTTCGCATCCAGCGCTGACCTTTGCCCATACCACCAACCGCTCCCGTGAAAATTGTTTGTGCCCGATTTCAGCACCATGTTCACGACTGTGCCGCCATTGTTCCCATATTCCGCGGAGAAGCTGTTGTTCTCCACCTTGAATTCCTGCACAATTTCCACCGACGGCTGGTAGTACACATTCGTGGTTCCGCCTTCGCCCTGTTCCGGCGCGCTGGTCAATGCCCCATCCAGCCGCACTTCCGCCGTTGCGTTCCTCTGCCCGTTGGAAACAAAGTTCGTTCCTGACGGGTACGAATCCTGCGTGCCTGATCCGCTCGTCTCCGTCACTCCTCCCGCCAGGAACACCAGCCCAAACATGCTCCGGTTGATCAGCGGAATATCCTTCACATACTCGTTGGTCACATCCGTGCCAAGCGTCGCGCTTCCCGTATCCAGCAGGGGAGCCTGCTCCGTCACCGTCACCGTCTCGGCCACTCCCCTGGCTGACAGCGTGAAATCCAGCGTGGCTTGCTGGCTCACCGCCAGAATCACTCCTTTGCGTTCCTGAGTGTTCATGTTCGGAGCATCAACGCGAATTGTGTACGTCGAGGGGCGAATCCCCGTGAACACGTACGTGCCGCGTCCGTCCGTGTCATGTGTTGACGAAACATTCGTTCCCTCATCGACCAACGTCACTTTCGCTGCGGGTATCACGCCGCCCGATGAGTCGGTCA
>Ga0210392_10000807_pt1 | contig 17503 bp, 13 predicted proteins | sample IncBWC30OmetaG_FD_161057 | JGI IMG/M metagenome (GOLD analysis project Ga0210392, IMG submission 161057) | Forest soil microbial communities from Barre Woods Harvard Forest LTER site, Petersham, Massachusetts, United States - Inc-BW-C-30-O ...
GCGGAACGGGTGGCGCGAGCAGTTCTGGCGGCGGCAGTAGCGGCGGCGCGGGCATGACCGGCGCCGGTGGCAGCGTCACAGCCACCGAGGTGCCGGGGCCCAAGGTGACGTTCACGGACTTCGCCGTCCCAACGCTGACGCCGCCGACAGTGGGCTCGCCGGGAGCGATTTGCGCAGGACCGGACGGCAGGATTTGGTTCTTGCATCAGACGACGTCACCTAACGGGTTGGGTGCCGTCACCGTCGACGGACAAAACTTCGGTCAGCTCAACATACCCACGACCAACATCGGACCGGTCGACATCGCCCCAGGGCCGGATGGCAACGTCTGGTACACGAAGCAGCAGGGAATCGGAAAAGTGCCGCCGGCAGCGCTGCCGACGAACGCCAACGCCTTGGTGACGTCGGGCGGGTTCACCGAATATGACGCGCCCATGGGCGGCGCGACGGGCGGCATCGTCAAGGGTCCCGACGGCAATATGTGGTACACGATGCCAACGCCCGGGATGATCGCCAAGATCACAGCGTCCGGCCAAAGCACGACCTATCCGTTACCTGGCACGAACAGGACACCCACTGGCATCGCGGTCGGCCCGGACGGCGGTCTTTGGTACACCGACACGACCGCCAACAAGATCGGGCGCATCACGACTTCGGGCGTCATCACCGAGTACGCGATCCCGACCCCGGCAAGTGTTCCGAAGGCCATCTCCAGTGGGCCGGCCGGCGACGGCAACATGTGGTTCGTGGAGTATGACGCCCACAGCATCGGCCGCATCACGCCGTCGGGCGCGATGACCGAATTCGCGATCCCTTCGGGAGGTCGGCCGTACGCCATCACGGCCGGTCCGGACGGCAATCTTTGGTTCACCGAGCCGGGTGCCTTCAACGCCATCGGCCGCTGCACGCCCTCGGGCGGGATCTCGGAGTATCCGATTCCCACTCCCAACACCGACGTGGCCGGAATCACGGTCGGCCCGGACGGCAACATCTGGTTTGCCGAGGAGTTCGCGGGCAAGGTTGGTCGCTTCAGCAACTTGACGGGAGGCGGAACCCTCGCCAGCGCAACGGGCCCGCTGGTCACCACGCCACTCGGCGGCACAATCGCGACGTGCACGAAAGACACCGATTGCATCAACAGCGGCATGGGCTGCGGCGGAGACGTCTGCAGCCATGCGGCGGCGACTCCAGCGTGCGTGCTCTCCAGTGCCGGAGATCCGGGCTGGTGCACGACGAGCGCCGACTGCTGGTGCATGTCGTCGGGCGCGACTTGCGACACGGCGACGCACTACTGCTCGTCGACGATGTGATCGCGCGGATCGACTGACGTTCCGCGCCTCGACTAAGCTCGGGCTCAGGGCAGGCTTACGCCGTGACTTGGACGAAGCCCGGATCCTGACTCGTCCGACCTGCTCACGCTTGGCGCAGGTGCCACGCCTTGGGCTGCAAAAAGGCGCGAATGCCGAGCGTCGACAGCGTCGAGCCGACGCCCGAGTGGCCGCGACCCGTCCAGGGCAGGCCGGGAGAGACGCGGTCGCAGCAGTTCCAGTAGGCCGTGCCGACGCGCACTTGGCGCAGCAGGCCCTGGGCGCGCTCGCGGTTCTTCGTGTAGACGGCCGCCGTGAGGCCGTACTCGGTGTCGTTCATGAGGCGCACGGCTTCGTCGTCCGAGGCGACGGTCTGGATGCCGATGATGGGGCCAAAGCTCTCGTCGCGCATGACGGCCATGTCGGAGGTGACGCCCGTGAGGACGGTCGGCTGGAACCAGCCGGGGCGCGTGGCGTCGCGCTGGCCGCCCACGAGCACCTTCGCGCCCTTGGCGACGGCGTCGGCCACCTGCTGTTCGAGCACCTCGAGCTGCTGCCGGCGCGCGAGCGGTCCGATGTACGTCTTCGGGTCGAGCGGATCGCCCACCGTGAAGCTGCGCACCGTCTCGACGAAGGCGTCGATGAACGGGCGCGCGACCTGCTCGTGGACGTAGATGCGCTCGACGGAGCAGCAGCTCTGGCCTGCATTGTACATCGCGCCGTCGGCGAGCGACGCGGCCGCCGCGACGACGTCGACGTCGTCCGCGACGTAGGCCGGATCCTTACCGCCGAGCTCGAGCTGCAATTTCATCATGCGGCCAGCCGTCGCCTCTGCGATCTTCTTGCCGGTGGCGTAGCTGCCCGTGAAAAATAGGCCGTCGAGGGGCTGCGCGAGCAGCGCTGCGCCGACGGCGGCGCCGCCCACGAGCACCTGGAACACGTCGCGCGGCACGCCGGCTTGGTGCCACAGCTCGCCAAGCGCGAGGCCCGTGCGCGTCGTCAGCTCCGACGGTTTGTATAGGACGGCGTTGCCCGTGAGCAGCGCGGGCACAAACACATTCGAGCCGACGAAGTACGGGTAGTTCCAAGCCGAGATGTTGGCGACGACGCCCAGCGGCTCCCAGCCGATGCGTTCCTCGGTGGCTCCGCCCGCCTGCACGACTTCGTCCTCGAGCACACGCGCGGCATTGGCCAGAAAGAAATCAACGCGGCCGGTCAGGGCGTTGAGCTCGTTCAGCGCTTGCTGCAGCGGCTTACCCATCTCTTCCGTGAGCGTGCGGGCCAGTCGGTCTTTGTTCTCGGCGACGAGGGCGTTCCACTTCGCGACGGCGCGCTGGCGCGTCTCGAAGGGCGTCGCCCACCAGGCGGGTTGCGCGCTGCGCGCGGCGGCGAGCTTCTGCGCAACGGACGCGGCGGTGTCCTCGGGGATGTCAGCAATGACTTCGGTCGTGGCGGGATTGATAATCTTCATGCGGTTTTTCCGGAGGCTGCGGGTGCCCCCGCGTCGACGGCGGACAGGAAAGCATCGAGCAGCGGGCGCGGGCTGAGCAGGCCGGTGCTGCCAGCGCCAAAGATGAACTCGGGATGCCATTGCACGCCGTATGCGAACGCGCCCGTGCCGTCGTCGAGCCGCACGGCCTCGACGACGCCGTCTGGCACCGAGCGCGCCTCGACGCTGAGCCCGCGCCCGATGCGGTTGAGCCCCTGGTGGTGAACGCTGTTGACGAGCAGCGGCGCCGTCTCGCCCGCATACCAGCGCGCCAGCGCGGACCCGGGCTCGATGGCCAGCTCGTGCGTGTGCTGATCGTAGATTTCCCAGCTGCGGTGGACGCGCTGGCCGGGGTGCAGCGTCTCGATGTCCTGGCAGAGCGTGCCGCCGAGCGTGACGTTGAGGACCTGCGCGCCCCGGCACACACCGAGTAGCGGCTTTTTCCGCGCCAAGAAGGCGCGCACGAGTTGCATCTCGTATTGGTCGCGCGCGGCGTCGCCCGACCACTCGGGGCGCGCCGGCTGCTCGCCGTAGTGCTGGGGTGCCATGTCGGAGCCGCCCTGCAGAACCAGACCGTCGACGCTCTCGACGAGGTCCTCGAGCGTGACGCTGCCGCCGGCGACGGCGCGCGGCAGCAGGACGGGTAGCGCGCCGCCCGACATGATCCACGACAGCATCGATTCCTCGGCGTAGAGCAGGGTTTTTCCCTTGAAAATGGCCCGTTCTGGATCAGCGTGGAAGAAGCAGGCCGACACGCCGATGCGCGGCTTGCTGCCGCCCACCTTCGCCGCGGTCATCCCAGCGCTTCCTCGAACAGCTGCCGGAAGTCCTGGGCCGTCACGGGTTGGCGCGGGCCGAAGGTGTGGCAGACGTCGGCCAAGGCGTTCTCGATCAGCGCGGGCAGCTGCGCGTCGGTGACGCCCACTGCGCGCAGCGAGCGCGGGATGCCGATCTCACTTCTGAAGGCGTCGAGCCAGGCGATGAAGCCGTCGGCCGTGGTGTCCTTGGCACCGACGGTGGCCGCCATCGTCGCCATCTTCACGGCGCTCACCGGCTTGTTGAAGCGCATGCCGACGACGATCATGATGCCGTTGGCGAGCCCGTGGTGCAAGTCCGCCACGGTCGACAGCGAGTGCGCGCACGAGTGCACGACGCCGAGATCCTTCTGGAAGGCCACCGCGCCCATCATGGCGGCGCACAGCATCTCGCCGCGCGCCTCGACGTGCGCGGGATCTGCCAGTGCGGCGGCATCGCCCCCCTCGACGCGCTGTGCGAAGGCGACGGCGCGTGGCAGCGAACGCGCGATCAGACGCAGCCCCTCGAGCGCGATGCCGTCGCACATCGGGTGGAACATCGGGTGCAGGTAACTCTCGACGCAGTGAGTGAGCGCATCCATGCCCGTCGCGGCCGTCACCTTGGCGGGCAGCGACAGGCTGAGCTCGGGATCGAGAAAGACCCGCTTGGCGAGCAGCTTGGGCGAGAAGATGATCTTCTTCTGGTGGGTGATGTCGTCGGAGACGACGGCGCTGCGCCCGACCTCGCTGCCTGTGCCCGCCGTGGTCGGCACCGTGAAGATGGGCGGTACGTCGAGATCGATGGGGCGCGGCTTCGGCAGGAAGGCGTCGTACTCGAGCAGCGTGCCGGGATGCTTGGCCAACACGGCGATGCACTTGGCGACGTCGAGCGCTGCGCCACCACCAATGGCGACGATGCCGTCCGCGCCGTGCGCCTGGTAGGCCGCGGCGCCCGCCTCGGCCTGCGAGGCGGTGGGATTGCCCCAGATGCCGCCGAACACCCGCACGGCCAGGCCCGCGTCGGCCAGCGCGCGCGCCGGCCCTATCACGGGCGGCAAGCTCACGATGCCCCTGTCAGTAACGATGAGCGGCCGCGCGACGCCGAACTCACGCAGCGTGTCAGCGAGAAGGGCGACAGCGCCGGGGCCGTACTTGATGGGCGTGGGAAAGTTGAACTGGACGACCGACAAGGGGACTCCCGCTTCAGGGTGAGGGTGATTTAGATGATCTCGAAGTAGCGTTCCATCTCCCAGGACGTTACGGCCGTCTGGGACTGGCGCCACTCCCACAGACGACTCGCCGCGAAGTGCTCGACAAAGGGCGCGCCGAAGATCTCGCGCGCCGCCTCCGATGCCGCGAAGCGCGTGGCTGCCTCGTACAGGTTCGCGGGCAACTTGATGGCCGCCTCGTCGGCGTAGCCGTTGCCGGCAACAGGGCCTGCCGGTAGCTCGAGCTCGTGCTCGATGCCGTACAGGCCGCTGCCGACCGCCGCCGCGAGGGCCAGGTATGGGTTGACGTCGGAGCCCGAGACGCGCGTCTCGAGGCGGGTCGACTTCGCACCCGCCGGGATCACGCGGAACGCCGTGGTGCGGTTGTCGACACCCCAGTTGGCGCGCGTGGGCGCCCAAGCGCCCTCGACGAGACGCTTGTAGCTGTTGACCGTGGGCGCGAACATCGGCAGCAGCTCGGGCAAGAGGCGCACCTGACCGGCCAGGTAATGGCGGAAGAGCGCGCTCATCTTGTGGGGATCGGCGGCGTCGTAGAAGGCGTTGTCACCGGCGTCGTTCCACAGCGATTGGTGGATGTGGCCCGAGCAGCCGGGCAGCTTCTCGTGCCACTTCGCCATGAAGCTGGGCATGATCCCGAAGCGTTGGCCGATCTCCTTGGCTGACGTCTTGAAGAGCACAGCGCGGTCACCCGCTTCGAGCGCGTCGCCGTACTGCAGCGCTACCTCGTAGACGCCGGGCCCAGTCTCGGTGTGCAGCCCCTCGATCTGGACGCGGAAAGCAGCAAGCTCGTCCATGAGCGCATTCATGAAGGGGCGGTTCTGCCCGGCACGCAAGATCGAGTAGCCGAACATGCCGGGCGTGATCGGCTCGGGCCGCATGTACCCCTTATCGCGCCACGATTGCGATGTTTCCCGGAAGTTGAACCACTCGAACTCCATGCCGCAGGCCGCCCGCAGCCCCCTGCCCGTGGCGCGCGCCAGAATCGCCTTGAGGAGCTGGCGCGGGCAGATCGAAAGTGGCGTCGCGCCGTCGCTCTCGACGAACTCGCCCAGGAAGAAGGCGACGCCGCCGTCCCAGGGAACGCGGCGGTAGGTCGACAGATCCAACCGCACGAGCGCGTCGGGGTAGCCCGTGTGCCAGCCGGTGTAGCGCACGTCATCGTAGCAGGCGTCGCTCGAGTCCCAGCCGAGCACGACGTTGCAGAAGCCGAGGCCGCCCTTGGCCACCGAGAAGAATTTCTCCTTGGCGAGGTACTTGCCGCGCAAGATACCGTCAATGTCCGTGACGGCGACCTTCACCTTGCCGTGTCCGTCGCCGCGAACCTCCTCGAGGACCTCCGCAGTGGACTTCGCCGGTGCGCCGCCTTCGGTCTGCATCGCCCCGAGCGAAGCACGCCAGCATGGGAAAGCCAAGCGACATTCGTCGACAGCGGTAAGCCCGGAGTGGAGTGCCGCGCGCGTTCAGATCCACTAGGGCGGTTGGCTCGATGCAAGATCGAGATCGTGGGCGAGCTATGTCGGAAATCCGACATGGCTTCGCGACTTGAAAACGTTACGGGAGGCGCGCCGAGGACACACTAGTTTCGCGCACCGATTTACCTGGGGGCCGACTTCGCTCACACGCGAACGTCGTAAACCTGGACGCGCTGCCACAGCTTTTGAAAGCGCTCGAGGAACTCGAGGTGCAGCGGATGCTCCTGGTAGGCGTGGTGGTCTGCCAAGCTGTCGAAGTGCTCGACTAGCCCCCAATCGTAACTCCGATCGATCACGGGACGCGGCGGCGTCTGCTCGGGTCTACCAAAGTGGCCCTGCTTGATCTGCGGAATGCCCATCAAACGCCGAAGCCCGTCCTCGAACTCGGCAACGCGCTGGGGGTCGGCGTCCGTCTTGAACCAAAAATATACGGAATGGATCAACATCTTGCTCCTGCCTTTCCTGCGCGTCGACGACTGAGTAACGTCACGCCCTCGAGCCCTTGGCAACTTCAGGTTGCACGCGTCACGGCGATGCGAGGGATGCGAGATCGAGGGGGGGTGCTCGTGCGGCAAGCTACGTCGGAAATCCGACATACTTTCGCAGATTGAAAGCGTTACGGGCCACTACGGCACCACGCGACTCGCACGCCAACCGGTTGCGGGAGGAGCGTTCGCGTCGCTTCCGATGGCTCTGCGCCAGCGAAAGCGAACAATTGAGCCACACTTAACCCGCATTACGTCGCGAGGTGGCGCAACGCATTTGCGGTGAGTGAGATCCACTCCGTTGGAACGCGCGTCAGCTTGTGAGTATTAACAGTGACCGCGTAAATTCAGTGCACATACACTATTGCTTCAACTGAGCCTCGGTCGTAGTCGCGACTGCGACATGAAAAAGAAAACGCTGTGGCATCTCATTGAGCACTGCTCAAGTCACTTGACAGCCTTATCACTTGATTCTAATTGAGCGGTCCACTCTCAACGGGTTCCGGGTGAGCGCCTGTCTTTATCCCAAAGCATGGGGCAGGTTTGCCACGATCACTTCACTAGTTGATCGACGTCAGCATTGCTGTCTTTTAGGCATGTGACGGGCTCATCCGGGAGCGGGAGAGAGGGGACGAAATCGAAGAAGCATTCAGATGAGGGCGGGCGTCCATGCGCCTCGCTAAACAGGAGTTCGACATGTCGAAGTATCATTTGGCGTTGTTAGTCGCAGTATCCGGAACAGTTCTTGGCGCGTGCGGTGGGTCCCCGGAAACGGGGTCGCTGTCGGATGTCCCGGGCATACAAGTCGACGATCTCGCAGGGAACAAGACGCTGCTCTATGTACCGCCGGGCACCCAAGTGGCGCCGGAGCACGCGCCCTCCGCAGCGTCCACGGCGAAGCGAACGCTGAGCGTTTTCTACCCCAAACCCGGAGAGGGCGGGGATGGTCTTTGCTGGACCGGGCTCACGAACGACGCTGAGGGGAACTTGTATCCGATCGCGAACGCCGGCTTTTCGAAGCTCGACTCCAACGCCAATATCATCAATGGCGAAGATGACACGAACTTCTTCGCGACGGACAACGAAAGCCAGTGGGGCGTCATCGACGAACCCGCTCACAAAATATTCGCCGCCAGCCTGGCCACCATCCGTTCGGCCAAGTTCCGCGCGAACGCCACGTTCACCGAGCTGGCCGGAGGCTTGAAGACGCAGGGCGAAGGCATCGCGCTCGGCAAAGGTCAGTTCACCGGTAGTCTCTTCGCCACCGATGCGGGCGCTTCACGTGTCTACCACGTCACGCTCAGTCCGACGGTCGTCCAAGTTTTCGCAAGCGGCTCGCTCTTCAAGGTACCGGAAGCGATTGCCAGCGGACCGGATGGGACCGTCTACGTCGTCAACGTCGGAAGTATCTCCGATCCGATGGGTCGCTCTGTGATCAAGATCGCTCCGAGCGGCAAAGCCAGCGTCTTCGCGACAGCGAAGGATACCGCGGCGCGCCGCATGCTCGCCGTCGATAACGAAGGCACGGTGTTCTGGAGCAGCGCGACAGGCATCGATCGCTTCAAGCCGGACGGGACGCGCCTCTCGCCGCTTCCGGGACCGACCGACCAAGCGGGTTTCGTAAATCCCATGGGGTCTGCGTTCGACTCGCAAGAAAACCTGTATGTGATCGAGAACGACGGCTGCAAGAAGATCTACAAGTACACCGAGCATTGAGACGGGAACGAAACCGGGCGATCCCACCTCTTTCGGGGTTGCCCGGCGCTCCCCTCGCCCTGGCCAAGCGTTACTTCGAGCTGGAGAGCGAGCAGCACACATTGCTGATGGTCAAACACCTGACCCCCGAGCTCGACCGGCAAGAAATCGAGGTCTGGAAAAAGGTGATCCGGATCATCAATCACGAGCTCAACAACTCGCTGGCGCCGATTTCCTCGATGGTCCATTCCGCGCGTTTGATCGCCAAAAATCCCGAGCAGCTCGGCAAGCTCGGGCGGCTCACAGTAGCGCATTGACCCAGGTTTTCGCGATGTGGCTCGTTGCCGATGACAACGGCGGTAAAGTCGGCTGGACGCCCCGGCGCTGCGCGTGCAATGACGGGGCGTGGTGTGGCGCAAAAAGGAGACTCACGGCGCGGAGCAGAATCGCGCGTGCTCCTTGGCTAGCCACGGCCCGCACGCGTAGTGCCCCATGGATTCCAGCTACGGAACCGTCGACCACGAGCTACGGCAGACTCGGCTGTCCAGGTTCGGTCGTGTGCTCGCGTTCGTGACCCTGGGCTTCGTCTCAATCAACCTCAGCGCTTCGATTTGGCTGCACCGGCCCGCGCACAATCGCAGTAGCGCTCCGCTGCTCGTCTCGACCATCGCGTTCGCCGCTCTCTGGCTCCTCTTGCGTGGCGCGCCGAGGTCGCCTCGCTTCGTCCGCACCGTCGAGCTCTCCACGCTGTTCGTCGGCACCGCGGCGATCTCGGCCGTGGCGGTGGTCATGGATCTCATCGCAGAGCCGGACATGATCGTGCGAACGTTGCTGATGTACGTGCTGCTGGCGTACGCGGTCTATGTCCCGTCCACTGCGCGGCATACGCTGGTGGTCGCCACGCTGATGACGTTTCCGCTCCTCGGCTGCATCTTCGTCGCGTTCCGCGCGTGGGATCCCGCGCTGTATGATCCGCCCGCAGCCACCTGGCCCAAGGGGCAGGTAGGCGACATGGCCTACCCCGCGACGCTCGTCTCCGCCGCCTTGTGGGGGATCGTCGTGACCATGGCGGCCGTCTTTTCGCAGACGGTCCATGGCCTGCGAAAAGCGGTCAGCGACATTCGGCGGCTCGGACAGTACACGCTCGAGAAGAAGCTCGGCGAAGGCGGGATGGGCGTGGTCTACCGCGCCTCGCACGCCATGCTTCGCCGGCCCACCGCCATCAAGCTGCTCTTGCCCGACCGGACCGGCAAGGACGCTTTGACTCGCTTCGAGCGCGAGGTCCAGCGCACCGCGATGCTCACTCATCCCAACACCGTGACCGTGTTCGACTACGGTCGCACGACAGACGGCGTCTTCTACTACGCCATGGAGCTTCTAGAAGGGACATCGCTCGACGAGCTCGTCGAGGTCGATGGGGCGCAGCCCGCGGAGCGCGTCATCCACCTCCTCGAACAGGCCGCGGCATCGCTCGCCGAGGCGCACGACGCTGGGCTCATTCATCGCGACGTCAAACCCGGCAACATCCTGCTCGTCGATCGTGGCGGCATCGCCGATTTGGCGAAGGTCGTCGATTTCGGCCTCGTGAAGGACGTGGGATCCATGGCGAGCGGCGCAGCCGCGGCCGAGCCCGCACTGACCATGGCCGACGCGATCACGGGGACGCCGCTGTACATGGCCCCCGAGACACTGGTCGCGCCCGAGACCGTAGACGCACGGGCCGACCTCTATGCACTCGGCGCGGTCGGCTACTGGCTCCTGACCGGCACGCACGTCTTCGGCGGAAACTCGATCGTCGAAGTGTGCGCGCATCATCTGCATTCGGTTCCCGATCCACCCTCTACTCGGCTGGGCGCGCCAGTGGCGGCAGATCTCGAGGCCGTGCTCCTGGCATGCCTCGCCAAGCGACCTGAAGATCGCCCCGCCTCGGCGCACGTCCTACGCGAGCGCCTTCGCGCCTGCTCCACAGCGGGCCTATGGACCAACGCTCGAGCCGCAGCATGGTGGGCAACCCACCGCCACCAGTTGCGCTCCAGCGGCGCAGCCGAGAACGCGGTGAGCGCCACTGTCGACGCCCGCGACGCCCGCAACGCTCCCCTCATGGTCACCCGTATCGCCGACGCCGGCTGAAGCCGAGCGCATTTGGCAGGCATTCGGCGCGCGGTCGGCAGATCCCAGGAGGAAATGCTGCAACTCTCCGGTGCCGACGCGCGCGCCGCTCGAGTTTCGATGTGGACCGCGGCGCTCACCATCGGCCATCACGTCGCTGCAAAATCCCTGCGCGAGGGCTTATTTCTCGCCACATTTTCGGTCACGGATCTGCCCAAAGCCATGCTGGGTGCGGCGTTGGCCGCGATCCCGAGCGCGCTCTTCGTGGCACGCTGGATGGCGCGGTTTGGTCCAGCGCGACTCGCACCGGCGATGTTCGCGGCAAGCGCCCTCACTTCACTGCTCGAGTGGTGGTACTTGCCGAGTGCGCCGCGGGCCGTCGCCATCGTGGTCTATGCGCACATTTCGATTGGAGGCGCGCTGCTGATGAGCGCGTTCTGGTCGAGCGTGAGCGAGCGCTTCGATCCGCACACGCTCAAGAATCTGGTGGGGCGCATCGGAGCTAGCGGCACATTGGGCGGACTGATCGGCGGCATCGTGATGGAGCGTGTCGCGCATTGGGCAGGCGCACGCAGCACGCTGCTCCTGGTCGCTCTGCTGGCCCTGGCCGCGGCCGCCAGCGCCGCGCAACTCGAGGCCAGCGGCGGCGGCGCGCCCGGGGCCACGCTCCCACCAGCCGCCAAGACTCGCTTCACCGGTTACTTGTGGGGCTTGGGCCTGCTCGTCGCTGCTTCGGCCATCGCCTCCACGTTTGGGGACTTTGCGCTGAAGCAAGCCGCCGCATCGCGCTTCACCAGCGTCGAAGCGCTGGTCCGTTTCTTCGCGCTGTTTTACACGGGCACCGCCCTCGTGGGCTTCGCCCTTCAGGCGCTGGTGTCACGGCGCCTCCTGGACACGATTGGCGTTGGCGGAACGCTGGCAGTGCCGCCGGCGGCTGGCGTCGCCTTGGGAGCACTCTCGCTCTTGTCCCCATCGCTCCTGACCATCGCCAGCCTGCGCGGCGCGGACCTGGCCCTCGGTCCGTCACTGTTTCGTACCGCCTTCGAGCCTCTATTCGCACCCGTCCCGGCGGCGCTCAAGCGCCGCAGCAAGGCGCTCATCGACGTCGTGTTCGACACGGGTGGTGACGCGCTGTCCAGCTCGTTGATTCTAGGCCTTTCGTATGGCGGCCCGCTCTTGGTTCAGCGAGCGCCCCTGTTCCTGGTGAGCCTGGCCTCCGCCCTCTCGCTGTATCTGTCCCTGCGCGCGCGGCAGGGCTACGTGGCAGCGCTCGAGGCGAGCCTACGAGCGGGCACGCTGAACCTGGATACAGTCGAAAGCGACGCCACGACGCGCTTGGCGCTTTCGGCCACCGCCATCGGCATCGATCGCGATAAGCTAGTTCAGCAAATCGAGCTGCATCGTCAGGCAAACGGCGAGTCCCCCGCTACGCCGCTCGCGGATGCCTCGCTCTCCATGTCGGACGAGCTGCTCGTCTCGGACGTCCAAGCGCTGCTCGGTAGTAATGCCCAGGCGATCCGCGCCGTGCTCTCACGGCCCGAGCCCGATGCCCGTTTAGCGGCGTTCGTCGTCCCGCACCTCGGGCGAGACGCGCACGCGAAATTGGCCGTCCTGGCGCTGCGTGGGATGGGTCCGGGCGTGGCAGGCCTGCTCGCCGACGCGATGCTCTCGCGCTCGGCCCCGCTCGCGGTGCGACGGCGCATTCCCTACGTGCTGCGGAGTCTGCGCGGGGAAAGCGTGGCCAAGGCGCTCACGCGAGCGCTGTCAGCGGAGGTGGTCGAGGTCCGCTACCGAGCGGCGCTGGCGCTGCATGAGGTTTCGCTCGAGGAGCCAGCTCTGTTGCCGGATAGGTCGCAGGTGTACGCGCTGGCGCTGTCGGAGCTCGGTCACGGGCCGCCCAATCGGGACTCGGTCGACCATGTCTTCGCCTTGCTCGCGCTGGGTATCACGGGCGGCGTCCTCGAGTTGGCGCGCCAAGGCGTGCTGAGCGAAGATCCCAAGCTGCGCGGCACGGCCCTCGAATACCTGGCCAGCCTACTGCCAGAATCGGTGAGAACGCCGCTGGTCGCGGCCCTAGCCAAGCTCTCACCAGTGCGACGCGCAACCCCGCGCAACCCCGCAGAGCTCGTCGACGAGCTCGAACGCTCGCTCCGAGTCGACATCAGGTCGCCGACTTTGAGCCGTGATCCGGACTGATTTTGGCGTCCAGACTGGATATTGGTCGCAGGGCGAAATAACGACCGCCTTGCGGCCGCGAGCTGGGCCATGAAGTGACGTTTACATCTGGCCGGCGACAATACGCGTGCGCTTGCTCACACGCCAAGCCGCACTGGGTACAAATGTGAATGTGCGGGAGACGGAAACCCTCGCTGCTCGGAGAGGCGGCAGGGATGTCTACGATGTTTCCTAGTGCGGCCCGAGACGGAGACGGCAATCCTGTCGCATACCGAATTGCATCGCTGACGGGATCCGACGCTCTTGTTGGATTCGTCGTGTCCATGCCGAGAACCGTAGACCCTTGCCTGTATGCAAGAGTGCTGTTCGCGCAGTGGCGGCTGGAAATCGACCCGTCGAATAATTCTTCACTTCGTTTTCACTGCCTCCAGATCGCGGCATTCGGCAACTCACTTGAGTGTGTGTCGTTGCGGGCATTCATGAATTAGTATGTCGTGTGGGAGCGGTGGCGATGCGGCTCCACGCGCAAGAAATTGCAGTTCGAGACCCACGGGGAGAAATGTCCGAGAATTCATGACGATCACGTCGGACGACGAGCTCACGAAAATCACGCTGCGCGCGGAGGCCAAGCGCAGTGTCGAGCGCCAACGCTTCCGGTTGTTGGTCGAGCGCGGTGCCGACGCGGGCTCGGACTTGATCTCGAGCGAAGATCGCGCCCTGATTGGCCGCAGCCCTCAAGCCGATCTCGTGATCAACGATCCATTCGTGTCGCGCATGCACTGCGAAGTTGCGACCGAAGAGGGTGTGTACATATTGCGCGATCTGGGCTCGATAAATGGCACCCGCATTGGGGGCATTCGCATTCGCGAGGTGCAGTTGTCGCAGAACGAGCGAATCAGCATCGGGGGGTCCGAGATCTCTTTCAGCATGGTCGGCGGAGCCGAACAGATCGGTCTCCACCCCGAGGGTAGGTTTGGACGATTGATCGGGGACAGCGCGGCGATGCGAGAGGTCTTCTCACGGCTGGCACGCATCGCGGGTCGCGATGCCACGCTGCTACTCGAAGGCGAGAGCGGAACAGGCAAAGAGCTTGCTGCCGAGGCGGTCCACGAGGCCAGCTCGCGCAGCGCAGGTCCCTTCGTGGTCGTCGATTGCGGCTCGATCCCGCGCGCCCTCTTGGAAGCGGAGCTATTCGGACACGAGCGGGGTGCGTACACGGGAGCCAACCGAGCGCGGCCCGGTGCGTTCGTGCACGCCGACGGCGGCACGATTTTTTTGGACGAGGTGGGTGAGCTCGACATCGAGCTGCAACCGCGGCTGCTGGGCGTGCTCGAACGGCGTGAGGTCAAACCGATTGGAGGTTCGCAGCCCATTCCGGTCAACGTGCGCATCATTGCGGCCACCAATCGCGATCTGCGGCGCGAAGTGAATCGCGGTGCCTTTCGCGAGGACTTGTACTACCGCTTGGCGGTCGCGTGTGTGCGGCTGCCAGCGCTGCGCGAGCGAACCGGCGACATCCCGGCGCTCGTGCGCTACTTTCTGGACCAGCAAGGCCAGCGCGGCCTGCCAGAAGAAGGCATGCTGCAGCGTTTGATGCGCCGCCCGTGGCCGGGCAACGTGCGCGAGCTGCGCAACGCCGTGGAACAGATCGTGGCGTTCGGCATCGAAGAAGTGTCGCTCGACGAAGCCCCCGAACGGCCCGTGCCGATCGACACGCCGTTCAAAATTGCCAAGGCGCGCTTGGTCGAAGGATTCGAGCGTGATTACCTCGTTTCAGTGCTAGCGCAACACAAGGGCAACATCACCGCTGCCGCCAATGCCGCGGAGCTGGACCGCGTCCACTTTCTACGCCTGCTCGATCGCTACGGTCTGAGAAAGCCGCGGCCGCCAGCTTAGAAAATTCGGCGGCCTGCCGTTTCTAGACGAAGGACCGTGCTCCCTCGTCGCCCCTTTGCTCCGATCTCTCTAGTCTGGCTGGTTTGGAGCTTGCCGCTTGGACTTCCGGGCGGACAATCGCACGGGGCCCGGCCTGGGTCGCTCAGTCCGGAAACGAGCCCGATCGCGATCAGCTGCACTCCGCGGCAGCTCGGCACGCATTGCGACCGAGATGGAAGCCTCGGACTCACCTGTTGCGCGGAGCACCCGCTACGCGATCCGAAGCGTCGCGTTCGCTACGTTTAGCCTCCCCTCGAAAGCTAGAAGCCCACGCCGGTGTGCAACACCACGTTGAACGTGACTTTGTGTTCCGAGTAGAACGTGGGGCTTGCTAGTGGATCAGGTAGAGCAGGGGGAATAGGTAAATCCAGATCAGGTCGACCAGGTGCCAGTAGAGCGCGGCGTAGTCGACCGGTCCGAAATAGCGCGCGCCGAACTCTCCGCGCAGCGAGCGCACGAGCAGCCAACTCCAGACAGCGATCCCGCCGAGCACGTGAATGCCGTGCAAGCCAGTCATCATGAAGTAGACGCCAAAGAAGAGGTGTGCGTTGCGCGGCTGCGACGGAAATTCGGCGTACTCGGCCTTTGGTCCCAAGACGCCGGCCTTTAGCAGTGGCTCGAGCTCGGCGCGAGTCGGCCGAGCGAAGCGCAGGTGGCTTGCCACGTCCTCAGCCTTGCCGGTGGCAGCGAAGGCGCGCAAATGCTCGGCGAACGCGCTGGCCTCCGGGTGCTTATGTTTGAAGGACGGCGTTTCCCAGACGTGCTCGCTCGGATTGAAGTACACGCCGGGCAGCAAGCCGTCGTGGAACTTGTGCGAGTACTCGACGTACTTCACGCCCAGAAATCCGAAGGCGCACAGGATGGTGACCACGATGCTCAGCACGAGCAGACGTCGCTCCGCTCGCTGCGCGAAGCGCACAGCGAGTGCCGCGCTCAGACTACTGACGAGCAAGATGCAGGTGTTGAGCATGCCGAGCCGTGTATCGAGGAAGTAGTGCGCGTAGTTGAAGATCTCGGGGTGGGATGCCCGGAACACCGCGTAAGCGCAGAACAGCCCCGAGAAAAAAAGCACTTCCGTCAGCAGAAATAGCCAAATCCCCAGCTTTCCCGCGTCGAATTGCTGGCGCGCGCTGTGGAAATGATGGGCTAGGTGGGGTTCTACCGCGGGCGAATCGGCCATTGTTCCTTGAGCTCCTCGGGGTACCAGCGCGTCAGAGGCTTCAGAGCGCGCGAACGATAGCGTCGACGATCTTCTGCGAGTCCGCGCTGACACTCTCTTGCTGGTGAATGATCTCGCCGTCGCGATTGAGCACAGTCACGAGCTTCGAGTGCGCGAGTGGCATGCCGTCATCTGCGCTCGAGTAGCTGAAGCCGAGCAGGGCGGACAGCTCGCGAACCGAATTAGGCTCCCCGCGCAAGAGCAGCCAGTGGTCCGGGCTCAGGCCGAGCTTGGCGCGATACGCATGGAGCGCCGCAGGAGTGTCGTGCGCTGGATCGATGCTGACGAGCGTGAAGCGGGTCGCTTCGCTGACGGCGCTGGGCATGCCGCGCTCGAGCGCCAGGAGCTCACGCACGAGCGTCGGGCAAACGCTGGGACAGCGCGTGAAGATCAGCGCGAGCACTTGAAATTTGCCGCGCAGCTCAGACAATTGAAAGGGACGACTTTCGTCGTTCTGAAAGCTCGCTTCGAGCCGAAACAGCGAGCGCGGAGCGAGCATTCCTGTCATCGGCGGGTGCCAGCGCGGCGCGCGCTTTTCCCCGAAAACGGGCCGAAGATAGGCGAATACCCCACACACCAGGATGACTCCGAGCGACACCCTGCCGAGCCAGCTACGCTTGCTCACGGAGAGCCCTCTGCGCAACGGAAGCCCAAGTTCTTCAGCGCGAAATCGGCCTTCAGGCTGCTGCGAAGGGAATAGCGCAAGAACGCGCCGTAGTCGGTGGCGTCGGTCGCTCGCGCGCCGGCCCCGCAAAACAGGGTCGCTACCGAGTCGCTCGAGTCGCCGTCGGCGAGGGGTAGCGAATTGAAATCGGCCGTCCATTCCCAAAGACTGGCAGCCAGGGTCGCGTCGACGCGGGCGCCCGTGATCGCCACGAACGAGTGACCGACGACACTGAGCGCGCGCTCCCATTCGACAGTGGTCAGCAGTCGCATGCCAACGCTCGCACAATAGGCTTTGGCCGCGAACCACGAGATGCCGGTCGCCGCGCCCGTGAGCGGAGAAGCGCCGGGATTCAAGTCGTCACTCCAATCTGCCAAGTAGGTCGCTTCAGCGAACAATCGTTCGACGCGCGATCGGCGCCAGCGCGGCTCGTGGCGCACGAAGCGTAGAAAGTCTTGTCGCGCGACGGGCTGGGCGGCCACGTTGAAGGCCGGGACGGGGCGGGTCCGAACGCCATTTCTCCCCTTGTAGAAGGGCAAATAGTCGCCAGCTGGAATCCTCAGCATGGCAGGCTGTGCCGCTTCACGGTCGGCACTGACCGGCGCAGAGTCCGTGACAGCCAGACTTGGGGACGATGCCGGCGTGCTCTGCGCGCGTTGCGGGCCTTGGGCATGAGCCGCTACTTCCCGCGGGCGTGTTGCTCCGGAAAGCATCAGCGTCCCGACCACCAGCAGCATCGCCCAGCGCGTGTTGCGTTCGTGCGCGCTCACTCTTCCTCGGCACGCGAGATGACTTGCCGAGTGGGCGAGGCGCCGTCTTCGAGCTCGCGCCTCACTCGAAACACGTCAGCTACCGTCACCGGGTCGCCGCTGTTTCCGAAGTTGTTTCGAACGTAGGTCAGCACGCCCGCCACTTGGTCTTCGCTCAGCG
>Ga0210392_10000808_pt1 | contig 17497 bp, 13 predicted proteins | sample IncBWC30OmetaG_FD_161057 | JGI IMG/M metagenome (GOLD analysis project Ga0210392, IMG submission 161057) | Forest soil microbial communities from Barre Woods Harvard Forest LTER site, Petersham, Massachusetts, United States - Inc-BW-C-30-O ...
CACCCCACGCGGAGGGCGCGTAAGTGTTGGCCGCGCCTAGATAGGCGGCTAATGTGAAAAGCGGCCCCGGCACCGCCTGCGCGAAGCCGTATCCGGTAAGAAAATGATCGTCGCTGATCCACCCCGAAGGCACCATTGCGTCGCGCAACAATGGCAGAACTACATGTCCGCCGCCGAAGACCAGGGCGCCCGATCGATAGAAAATGTCGGCGAGTGCGACCAGAGTGCGCGGATACAGAAACGACAATGTCGGCAGCGCCAACAGCAAGATTGCGAACAGTCCCAGCGCGCCCCAAGCTCCGGCCGAAGGGATTGGCAATTTGAGATGCGCCGCTTCGGCGCCGGCCGTACGACACCACGCCATCCCCGCGAGTGCCGCAGCGGTCAGCACCGCGAGCTGCGTGACGGGACCACCGAAGCTCATCAGCAGGCACGCCGCCGCCAGCGCAATCGCGATGGTGATTCTGTCTCGACAGAATGCGCGCGCCATGTTCCAAACCGCCTGCGCAACCACGGCCACGGCGACCAGTTGCAGCCCGTGCAACAACGAATGCGCCAGCATGCCGCTCCAGTTCGCCGTAAGCACGGCACAGAGGTACATCAGCAGCGCAGACGGCAATGTAAATCCCAACCAGGCCGCCAGCGCGCCCATCCATCCGGCGCGATGCAGCCCAATGGAAAATCCGATCTGTGTGCTGGTGGGACCGGGAAGGATTTGGCACAAAGCCACGAGGCTGCCGTATTGTTCGCTCGTCAGCCAGCGACGTTGCTGAACGTACGTGCGCTCGAAATACCCGATGTGAGCGATCGGTCCGCCAAATGAGGTTAGCCCGAGTTTCAGCGCAACACGAAATACTTCTGCGGCATCAGCGCCTTTCACGACAATACACGCTTATTATTTTTCCACATGCGGCGCTTCGACTATAGCGCACCGCCGCCGACAGCGGTGCGCGACGCCTGAGCAACTAACTCTTGGGTTTTGAATCTAGGTGTTGGATTTCGAATTGGGCGCGGCGGATTCTTTTAGCAACGGCTCCAACAGGACCCGCAGGGTATTGATATCTTCCAAGCTTGGATTGGTCTGACCCCCGGTCGCCGCGCGAATGGTACCCGCGCGGTCGATCACGACTATTTGCGGGATGCTCATCATGTCATTCCCGGCCCTGCCCAGATAGGTATCGACGGCGGCCCGCTGCGCATAACCCACCGGATAGGTGAGCCGCAAAGACTCCGCCATCTCATTGACGAATTCACCCCCGGTGGTAGCCGCGTTGGGCGCGTCGAAAGCCACGCCGATCGCCTGCAGGCCGCGCGGGCCTAGTTCTAATTGCAGTTGATTCAACACTCGCGCAACCCGCGTACAGTGCTGCGATCTTACAAATAGAAACTCGAGCACCACCACTTTGCCCTTGAAGCTCGACAGCATCGTGGATTTACCAGTCAGTTCATTGATACTAAATTCCGGCGACGTGCGTGGCAGCGATGCTGCCGGCAGCACAAACTCAGTGTTGAACAGCATCAGTCCCAGAAGTGCGGATGTCAGCTTTCGGTGCTTCAATGTGCGGTACTCCCTCGGCAGTATCGGCCATCAACCGATTTGTTTCCACTTGTCGGCGATGCGTTCGATTTCCGCTGCCGCAGCCGCCGCGGCGTCCTCCGGACTGCGTTCGCCTTTGAGAACGCTTTGGACCATCCTGGGAACCAGGAAACTGTTGAACACCTCCATATAGGCCGGCGTCGCAAATCCCGGTACACCCAGATTGGGGGTCCAGTGCAGCGCGTCCTTGAGCAGCGTGTATTTTAAAGCAGGGACAGCTTGCGGGTCCTTGGTGAGCCGCACAATCAGGTCTGGTACCGTTTTCGGGTAGATGGGAAAATTGAATCCCAAGCTCGTGGCGTACGCGGTCCTGGAGCTGTCGATCAGATCCGCCACAAATTTCTTGGCGCTGTCCTGGTTCTGGGAAAAGTTCCACACGACTGAGCAATTGGTGATATGCGGCAGTGCCGTGACTCCCACACCGTTGGTCCCGAGCAGCGGCGGCTGGATCATGATCTTGGCGGCGGTAGCAGGGTCGTTCTTTTCGGCGGCGCGCAGCAGACTGATGGCATTCATGCTACACGAGGTCTTGCCTGCCAGCATCGACTGCACGTTGCCGCCCGATCCCCAGCCAAGCTGCTCGGGCGTCCCGGATTCCTTGTACAACTTTTGCAGATACTGCAGGGCGGCGACCGCGAAAACATTCTTGTTGAACAGCACCTCGCCGCCGGCACCGAGTATCCATGCCCGAAACGCATACAGGATGGTGTGCAACGTGATGTTGCCCTCGAGCGTCGGCGTAAACGCCAGGCCGCAAGGGATACCGAATTCATCGCGCAGGTGCTTACCGCCGCTGTACAGACTGCCGTAGTGTCCGGGACCTAATGGCAGCCCCACCTTTGCCCAATAATCCTGGCGAAACTGCAACGGCGTAGGGGCCCAGAAGTCCGCAAAGGCGAAGTGTGTTTTGTTCTTGAGATTGAGCGTTGACCGGTGTGCGAGCTGCTGGATCGCGCCGTATTTCGAGGCTACCTGTTGATAAATCTCCGTATGGTCGATCGCGCTTTGGTAGTACTCGGCGGGCGGCCAGGGAAACATAAAAACATCGTGTCCCTTGGCCGCCTTGATCTCGGCGGCGGCGGCTGCGCTGATTTTTTCGACCGGGATTTCGTCCACCGTGACTTTGGTGTCGTGCTGCCGGCCCCACTCCACGGCCATACTCTCGAACCATGGATCGTACTGAGGAATAAAATGCGCCCATTTGGCGACTTTGAGTTTCTTTTGGCTGGCAGACGCGCGATCAGGGAAAAGAAAGAAAGGCCCGACAGCTGCGGCGCTCGCCGCCAGCTTGTTGAAATCTCGGCGAGAGACTTTTTTTGGCGCGTGGGTTGGCATGTCGAGTGTCAGCCTAAACAAAACTCCCCCGGGAAGCGCCTATGGCGCCGCCCAGGGGAGTGTGGAACCGATTCAGGGCAGCTACGTGGTGGTATTCGCGGCTGTGTTGTTCACTGTGCTCTGCTGCCCCGGAGTCAACTCGTTAAAGAACACTCCGAAAAACTTCAGGCTCAGGAAATTCAAGGTGAGTCCGATGTTCTGCGGCGTGCCGTTGTTATTGTGCACCTGGTCCAAGAACGCGTCCTTCGCAATGGCGCCGGCGCGCGGATCGGGAATGGCAGGGCACACGTCCCAGATCGGTCCCTTGTCCGTGCCGTCGAATGCCAGCTTGGCTTCCGCCCCGCATCCATTCGCTTCCAGGTCGTTGTTCAATTCATCGGCGGTCTTGATGATAGGAGTGCCGTCAGTCGTAAGCCCGTTCGATTTTGCCAACGCAGCCAAGATCGGGGTGCAAGTGACGCCCAATGGGCTTGTATGATCCGCCGGGTCCACCGTGTACCAGAAGAAGGTGTTGATCCACATGCCTAGGAGATCGTCACAGAAGTATCCGAATGGGCTATCGCTTGGATTCGGGCATACGTTCGGATCGTTATTGATGCAGTTGTTGTCGCTGCCGTCCATCGCATTGCGGTTGGTCGCAAACCGCCAGTCCTGCCGCAGATTCGGCGTGGCCACGGCATTCGGATTGCCGAGATCGAAGCAGGGTTGAGCGGGGGCCAGCGGGCTTACCATGTCAGCCTGGCAAGGATTGAGCGCGATCACACCAGTGGTGGCCGATCGCTGTTTCACCGCCGGATAGGCCTCAAAGTTGCTGACCAGATTCTGCATGGTAATCCCACGCGGGTTGGCACTGGCAACGATGGAAATCGTTTCCCCGGGATTTTGCTGATCGCCATCCAAACCGCCGTTGATAGCGCCGACGGTGCGCGAAAACGTGGTCTCAAACGCCGTCTGATTGGTCACGAAACCGATCAAGCTGATGAACTCGGTGGGCGTACCCGTTCCATCGTCGGGGAACCCGCCGGTGGTAGCCAAAATTCGGAAATTTCTACGATCCGGATCGCGTTGACTACAGGTGGTGTCCGCCACCCAGTTAACTTGATTCCCGGTCGCCGGCGGCCCACTCTGTCTGGCTGTACCAAATCGGCCAAAAATTTGGGTCGGATCGAGACCATTCTCCATATAAAACGTATCGTTGTAGTCGCAGGGCGGCGGGTTAAAGGCCGCCGCACCCGACGGTGGTGCCGCTGGGGTTGGCGCGGCCTGGGCTGCAGCGAGATTGGGAAGGACCCCAAACACGAGCCCCATCATCGCCATGACGGCGACGACAACCAGTGAAGTCTGTTCGCGTATGATTCTCATAGCCTTAAGTCCTCTGTCCGTTGGCCCGTCATCAGTGCGTTAGATCAAGATTTCTGAACCCGGTCCACCTGTGGGCGGATCATCCATTGCAGCGTTTCTGCAATCCAATCGGCGTTGGCCATCCCGGGACAAGCCGACCACAACATCAGCGGCTCGTTGCCGTAGCGGATGTTGCCGATGTGCTGCGTCTTGTCCTTGTCGATGGCCGGATCCGGATACTTGAACCCGATGGCCGCGCGAATGGTCTCGATGTCTTCGGGCTTGCCGGTTAGAAAGGTCCACCCTGGCCTGGCGCCGAGCATCTTTCGATGCTCGCGCAGGTCATCAACCGTGTCCTCGGTCGGTTTGAGCGTGAATGAGTACATGAACAAGTCGCGCCCCACCTGCTTGCCAAGCAGCCGCTGCACCTTCGCAAGGTTGGCCATGACGAGGGGACAAATCTCGTCGCAATTTGCGTAAAAGAAATTCATGCTGACGTTCTTGTTTTTGACCAAGTCATCGTAGAACAGAACCCGCTTGCCCTCATGGGTGACCAGGGGGATGTTGGGTAAGTGCTGTTCCTGGATGCGCCTGCGCGCCTTGGCCGAGGGCGTCTGCGCTCCCGGCATGACTCGCGTGTCGGCAGTCTCCGAGGGGGCGGCGAAAGCCTGGGCTACGCCGCCGACGGCCAGAGGAGCCATTCCCAGCATGCCCAACATGTCTCTTCGTGATAGTTCTTTCATGGCTCATTCTCCTTATGGCACGTTCACATCGTCGCCCTCGGCCACCACGTGCCAGAGCGCCATCATGGCGTGATCTTCGTGCACGACGTTGTGACAGTGCATCGGGTACTTGCCCACCCAATCCCGGAAGCGGAAGAACAGCTGCACCCGTTCATTGGGATGAAGTTGCGTCACGTCCTTGCGTCCCATGTCGGCCGGCACGGTCGGTGCGACGCGGTTGCGCGTGAGGATCTGATGCTCCTCGAGATGGATGTGTACCGGATGCGTCCAATCGCCGGTGAGATTGGTCAAGAGCCACTGCTCCACGCTGTTCTGTTGGACCGCGAAACGGAAAGTGTTGCAGTCCATGAACTGCCCGTTGATCGACCACTGGCCGTTCAAGCGGTCGAACTTGAAGGTGCGCACAATCCTCGGCGTCGCGGCGGTGCTCGGCAACGAATAGAAAGCCGGCTTCGACGCCGGATTCACACTGTTGTCGGCAACCTTGGGACCGGTCACGCGGAACTGCAATACGAGATCGCCGGCGCCCGCGGCCTTGATCGCCGGCTGATTGTTGTTGAGCACCAGGCTGCACTCGGTAGTCGCACTGTTTTGCGGGCCAACTTGACTGTCGACGGCCGCGGGTCCCTGACCGTTGATCTGGTTCAAGCGGTTTTCGAGGTACACGGTCTGACCGGCTAATTTGGTGAAGTCGATAATGACCTCGACGCGTTCCGCAGGGCCGATGCGGACACTGGTGACTTGCACCGGAGCCGGTATCAGATTGCCGTCGGTCGCAATCAGGAAGAACGGCAGCGTCGTCGGACTCCCCGCGGCCACGCCTCCCGTGAGGAAAAATTCATAGAAGCGCGACGGACCCACGTCCAGCAGCCGGAAACGATAACGCCGGGGAGAGACTTCGAAGAACGGCTGGATGGTGCCGTTGACCAGGAATTTATCACCCAGGATGCCGTCGAGGTTGAATAGATCAAAGACCAGGTCCCCGGTGTTGGGATCGTAGACCTTGTCGGAAAACAGGAGCGGTATGTCGAACTGCGGGAAGCTGGGCAGATGGAACCCCGTCTCCTCATTGCCCGTGTCAAATTGATTGAACAGACAGTAGAAGCCGACCAGCCCCTTGTAGGTATTTTGCGATGTGAAATCCACGCGGTGATCGTGATACCACAGCGTACTCAACGCCTCATTGATGTCGCCGTTGGGCTCGTTGGTCGAATTGAATCCGGCCAGGACGTTGGGGTAGTACTGATCGCAGAAACGGCCGGAGGTATAAAAGTCGCACGGGTTGCCGTCGCTCTCCGACGGATTATGCGCGTTATGCAGATGCGTGCTAACCGACGCCATGCCGAAGCCGGTGTTGTTCACCTCGGTAATCGACGGCAAGGAATTGATGTTGCGCGTGATCTGCGGCGTGCCATAGAACGCCTGATAGGTGGGCCCTGGGCTGCGCGTTCCCGTCCCATCGTCGAATCCCCAGATGGTTTGCTGGGGTAAATCGGGATGTTGACTGGTGCTGAATTGTCTCTGGTGGAACTGATACAGCGTTTTTGGCACGACCGGGAATCGATTGGGATCGATATTCGGAGCCTGGAACGGGGCGGCGCGGACTTCCCCGGCCCCGGTATTGGGATTCTCCGTCGGTGTCGGCGTCAGCGACCTTACCTTGCTCGCCAGGGGCATGACGGTGAGCGGCACGACGAATGGCCTGGTCGGCGGACTTGCGGTTTGATTGCCGGGTACGCAATTTTGATTGGTACCGGGGCTGGTATTGGAACCGGAACTCGGAGGGTTGTTCGTCGTCACCGACTGCGCGTACGCGCGGGAGCTCAATCCATGCTTCGCTATCAACAGGCCGCCGGCCGTCAGCAATCCCATCTTGAACATTTCGCGGCGGCTGGTTACGCCGGCAGCGATCAATTCTCGCCGGTTCTTGGCCGCAGCGCACATCTGTTTGAAGCGCCGCTTGGAGACCTTCTCGCCGAATACATTGTAATACATGGATTCGCTCCCTCCGATTTGGATTGGGCCCTAAACTCTCGCGGATTCCATTTTCATAAATTGTGCACGTGGGAGCGTGTGTGTGAGTGCGCATGCTCCCCTGCGCGATAATTTATTTTTCGCGAGCGAAGCTACCCGTCAAAAAAACGAAGTGCAACCCCAAGGGATTAGCTAATCGCACCAATGATTAGCAATTCGCGCTCTGCGCTCTTTGCTGCGAAGTGCGAACAAAAAAAGTGCGACCGGAAAAATTCACGAGGCGCCTGCACCTCGACTTTTAGGCAGCGCTGCCGCCCGCATCCGCGCCTGTTGCGTTGGCACGTTCACGGTAGCGCGTCGGAGGCAGCTCATATCGCCGCTCAAAGGCGCGGATAAAACTCGACACATGCTCGTATCCGGCCGCACCCGCGATTTCCTTCACGCACAGGTAGCTGTTCGCCAGCAGGTAAGCTGCTTTCTGCAGCCTTTGATCGATCAACCATTCGCCGATACGCACTCCGGTTTCGCGTTTGAAGATCCGCTGCAGATGCGATGGGCTGACACGCAGTCGGGCAGCCAGATCGCTGATGTTGTAAGCGACTCCGGACTCGAGCATTTCCAGCACGCGCCGCTCTGCAGCAGAGCGCGCCGCTGCGTGAAGTATCGGGACTGAAACAGAGGTCTTGCGGACTTTCCTCGCCATGCCGAATATCCCCCTCACGGATGGTGAGGCCTAAACCCCCCACCCTATGGTTAGTTCTGCAGAGTGAAAGCGACGTCTTTAACCGAAAATCGTCATCCGCTGCGCGGATTTTTTCTCACGTTGCAGTTCTCATCCACCGTGTGGATTTTCGTCACATTGCGGGGAAGACGGGCTAGCCAATGTAATAAATACAATCCCGCTGCGACGCGCCGCGAAAAAACAAATTCCCGCTTCCCTCAGGATGTTTGCGGGCTTTCCAAACAAGGGGCGCCGGCAGAGACCCGCCGGCGCCTGATGTTCATCGATGCAGGTCCATCGATGCCCTGTTAGCTAGTCGCGATGACGGCCATGATCGAAATCGAACAGGTCGAATAGATCGCCGATTGCCGGCATGTTGCGAGGCACATAGTCATTATCGTCTTCGTCCTGCACGGGATTCGGCAGATTGTCGCGGCTTCGCGCGCTCAACGTGCCGTGCAGCATCCAATTCCGCTCGATGAACTTCACGAACGAGGAATGCTCGTTGTAGACATGACTAATGTGACCACCCCTCGAAAAGGGCGAAACGGCAATCATCGGAATGCGCGGGCCGGTACCGAAGAAGTCCACCGGCTGAATGAATCCCGAGTCGTAATAGCCGCCGCCTTCATCCACCGTGAGGAAGATGGCGGTTTCGGCCCAGAGTTTCGGATTGCTCTGCGCGAGCTGCACGATGTTCTGCGCAAAGGCCTCGAACAGCGTCCACTTCGATGAGTTCGGGTGCCCGTCCATGGTGCCGTCCGGCTTCACATAGGATACCGCCGGCAGCGTGCCGTTCGCGAGATCCGTGAACAAGTCAGTGACGTCCCGCATGTGATCGGCAACCACTGTTGGGTAGTTGGACTCGTACTCGAAGGGATTGCAGATGTTGCAGTAGCTGCCACTCAGCGGACTGGCCGTACCGGAGACATTGAAGCCGCCGCCGTAGTATTTCCAAGAGATATTGTGTGCGCTGAGGACATCGCCGATGCTCTTCTGATTCGTCGGCGGCACCACCAGCCCGCTCTGCACGGTGCCCTGCGGCGTGAACGCCGGATTCACATTGACCGCCTGCCAAAACTCGCCGGCGCCGCATTGCGGATTCAATTTGTACGGAAGCGCATTCAAGTAGTTCTTGATCGCCGCTATCCCGGGCTGGGTATCGTCGGCGCAGTTAAACCACTGCGCGCGTTGCGTATAAAGATTGAGAGTCCCGGCCTGGGGATCGGGATTATAGATATTGGCGGCCGCCGGCGTCGCGGGGTTGCCGTTGCCATCGCTGAAGAACACTTGGTCCGCAAAGCCGAGCGGCTGGCTGTCCGGGCCTGTGCCGCCCAGTACGGGTTGATGATAGTTGTCGCTCATCGTGTATTGATCGGCGAGCGACTTGAAGAACGGCGCATCGCCCTGCTGCATGTTGAAGAACGCCATGGTCTGACCCGTGTCGTGCGGCGTGCCCGTTGGCGGCGTGCTGTAGGTGGTCGTCACCGCGGATTGCAGGTCATGCAGACAACCGGTCGGGTTTTTCTTCGAGACATGTTCCGCATCGATCGCGCAGTCGACCTGCTGCACCATCTGGAAATATTGATGAATGGTGTCGCCGGTGAAGGCGTCGAACGGCATCGTCGGCCCCGTCATCTGGAACGGTCCCGGCCGCAAATTATTGACGTTGGTGATGCGGGTGTCCGGTCCAAGTGTGAAATCCAAACCGCTGCCGCCGGTGCCGAACAGAAACTGATCCTGCGGCGGCAAGCCCGGGTCACCGCCCGGCAGGGTTAAAATGCCCACATACGGCGAGACCTTGCCGGTTCCGGCGAGATCCGGCGGCGGCAGCGTGCCGTAGAGCGACTTGTCCTTGAGATCCGCGCTGCTGAAGAAATGTCCGCCGTTCGGTGCGGAGGTGATTTGAAACTGATGCGCCTTGGCAAAATTCGGCCCGGGAGTTCCGTCCGCGTTGATGATCTTCTCGGACAGGAGATTCTGGATCTTCGCGTCCCCGCGCTTCGGCACATAGGTCGCGAACAAATGGTCGAAGCTGCGATTTTCGCCCACAATGATGATCACATGCTTGATCGGACTGGCAGTCCTCACTGCGTCGACGCCGCTGCCGGAATCGGCCGCCTGAACCGCGGCGGAAAAACCCAGGGCAGAGATTGCCGTTGCGGCTGCGCAAGCGGCCAATTTCTCCCGCCAACCAATTAATCTCTTCTGAAGCATGACGTAGTCTCCTTGGTGCAGTGGATTACCGCACCGGAAAGTACTCCTGCAGAATTGCAAGCACGTAACAGCGGCAGATAGGTACGTGAAATTTTTGTGACTGCAGCTTACCGGCGATGCGTTGTAGGGAAAATCCTACGCATCAAGCACAGCGATGCCTGGGTCGATCCCTAGAACTGATGCTGGAACCGCGCGCGAAGGGTGCGCGGTACGCCCGGATGCACCACGTAGTCTGCCGCCGGAGATGCCTCATTCTTCAAACGCGAAACATAGTAATACTCGATGTCATTCCATTTGACGTTGGCAATGTTGAAGATGTCGAGTGCGGCCGTCCATTGGCTGCCCTGTTTAGTGCTGCCCTGCCTAAAGCCTATCTGCGCATCGACCGTCGTATACGCCCGGGACTTGGCACTGTTGTCCTCCACCAACGGCGATTCGCCGAAGTGCCTTGCGCGCAGCGCCCCGAACCATCCGGATTCGCGTTGCGCAGTCAGACCGGCGTCAACAACATTGGTGGGGCTGTTGGGAACGTAGCGGCCGACGATGCCGATCGGTTGGGTGCAAGGATGCATGGGCGACGCATCGGCGCAGCCCAAATCATCGGCCGGTGCATCTTTGTCAAAGCGCGCCCGAGTAAAGGCGGCGTTGAACTGCGCGGCAAGCCAGCTATTGGCATGAAATGTATTGCCCCATTCGATGCCGCGCCGAGTCGTTGCGCCGCTTGGTGAGGTGACTCCCGCGTCGCCGTCAAACACCAGCTCGGATTTGAGCTTCAATTGAAAAATATCGAGCCTCGTGTCCAGATTTGGCACCAGCCGTGTGGCTAGCCCGACCTCGGCGCCGGTTGCGCGGGTGAGTGGCGTCACGGGCATTTGATCGGGATTCTGAGCACTGCGGGTAACGCCGCGCGCATCGTTGCTGTGATAGCCGTCTCCAACATTGAGGAAGTACGTGGTCTTGGCCCAAGGCCCGAGCACGACGCCCAGTTTGGGGCTGAATAGGGACGCCCGTTTATTGCCCGTGACGCAGCCCAATGGATCGCTGTTGATGTTGCAGCCGCCATCGCTATTGAGCATTTTATCCTTTACATCGAAATCGAACTGATCCCACCGCAGCCCGAGCGTGGTATGCAGGTAGGGCAGCCATTGGACGCTGCTTTCTGCATACAGCGCACCGTTTGATTCCAAAAGTCCCGCGTTCTGCGTCGTCCCGATGACCCGCCGCTCGAAGGTCGGGAAAATTCCCACGTCGTGAATGTCATCGACGCGTGTCTGCAGGCCGATTACGCTCGTCAGCGGCAAATCGAACAGGTGTCCGAACCAGGACTTCGATGCTTTGAAACCGTACACCACACGATCGTCGTGCTGCAGCATTTGATCGCCGTTGATCGGGTCCCTCAAGGTGTAGGTAAAGGTCGACCACAAGTCGAGCTTGTAGCGAATGACATAGGCCGAGAACTGCACCTGATCATCATCTGTTCGCTTGACACGGTTGAACGAGAGACTCGAGCGGCTCGATATGCCTCCATCAGTGGGATTGAGGGTGCCAAATCGATCGATTGATCCCGCGTCAATCGCACGCTGCGGAACCTGATCGGTGGAATTCCACTTGCCCGAATACACCATCGCGGTGACCGTGGTGTAGTCTTGCGCATCGCCGCGATAGTATCGAATCACACCGTTGAGACGGTTGTAATCGTCGGGTAGATCGAAAGGACCGTCGTTGTGGTAAACCTCGGCCGCACCGATCAACGTGCCCTCCGCAAGCGAAACCGATCCGGCCAATAGCGCGCGCCGATATCCATCCTCGCCATATCCCAGTGTTGCACCGGTTGCCACTTCATTCACCAGACCGATTCTGGCGGTGCCCGCGGTCGCGAAATCACCTTCGTCAGCGTAGTACGGTCCCTTCTTATAATGAAGATCTCCCGCCAGTTCGGGTATGACAAAGTTGAAGTCGGAATAACCCTGACCGTGAGCATGTGAAGGCATGTTGACCGGCATGTCGTCAACCTCGAGCGCCAGATCGGTGCCGTGGTCGAGGTTGAACGCGCGAAGAAAGTATTGGTTGGCCTTCCCCTCGCCCGAATGCTGCGTGACGATCAGGCCGGGAATGTTCTCCAGTATTGCCGCGGGCCGCAGCAGCGGCTGACCGGCCATTTGCTTTTGGCTGACATCGCCCGCAGAAGCCGCGATCACATTGCTGACGCCCGTCGCCACCACGGTAATGCTGTCGAGAGCGAGTTCCGCAGCATCGCTGGTTTCCGCGCAAGGGGCCGGCATCGACATAAGAAGAAGCGCCGCCATCCCCCACCTGAGATTGTTCATCCTAAGTCTTCGCACGGCGGCCGCAGACGGATGCGGAATTTACTTTCGCCAGAGTGCATCCGTTGCGTGCCAAGGCTCGAAGTGACGGGCAGACCCACTTCATTTACCCGTCCAAAGGAGTCTTCTCGATGCGCAAGATCAAATACCGACAACTACTGATGGGGGTGCTTGCCGTTTCTGCCGCCGGTGGCGCGCTGGCGTCAAGCCATCGGGAAGCACCGTTCATCAGCACGCGCCCCAGCGTGGATGGCACCGATTTCTACATGTTCAACAGCTACGAACAAGGCCGGGCGGGATACGTGACGCTGATTGCCAACTACGTGCCGCTGCAAGATCCGCAGGGCGGGCCCAATTATTTCAATCTCGAGGACAATGCGCTTTACGAAATCTCGATCGACAATACCGGTTCGGGAAAAGCGAACTTGACCTTTCAGTTCCGCTTTACCACCACCACCCAAGGTCTCGCGGTCCCCGTGGGGACGAAAATGGTGCCGGTGCCGTTGACGAATATCGGTCCGGTGAGCGCGGGGAGCACGGGCGCGCAAAACGTTTCGCAGAGTTACACCGTGACCTTGGTGAAAGGCGATCGTCGCTCCGGCACCGTCAGTGCCGTCACGAACCTCACCACCGGCAGTTCAACATTTGCCAAGCCGCTGGATAACATCGGCAACAAATCGATACCGAACTACGCCGCCTATGCCGCCACCTTCGTGTATCCGGTTTTGATTCCCGGATGCGGGACAGGCAAGGTTTTCGTCGGACAGCGCCAGGATCCTTTTTTCCTCGATTTGGGCGGCACCTTCGACCTGGTTAACTACCACTACCCGGCTGAGCAATTGGTTCCCGCCGGCATGAGCACCCGCAATTTCGGCACCAATTCGCTGGCAGGCTTCAACGTGACCTCGCTCGAGCTGGAAGTTCCCGCGACCTGCCTCACCAGCGGTTCCGATCCGGTGATCGGTGGCTACACCACGGCGAGCCTGCGCCAGGCTTCGGTTTTGAATCCGACGCCGCAGAGTGCGAAGAGCGTCGCCAGTGTCGGACCCATCGTCTCGCCGACCGGTCCTGAATTGGCGGGTGGAGCATGGAGCCAGGTTTCGCGTCTGGGCATGCCGCTGGTCAATGAGCTGGTGATCGGATTGCCTGACAAGGATCGGTGGAACACGACCACGCCCGTCCAGGACGCCGAGTTCGCCGACTACGTGACCAATCCCTCCTTGCCGGTATTGATCCAGGCGCTGTTTGGCAGCGCGGGCGTGCTCGCTCCGAATGTGTATCCGCGAACCGACCTCGAAGCGGTATTTCTCACCGGTATCGCCGGCTTGAATCAGCCCGCCAAGGTGCTGGCGCCGGCGGAAGAGTTGCGCTTGAACACCAGCACGCCGGTTACACCGTATGCCGCACAAAAGGATCTCGGCGTGCTCGCCGGCGATTTGGCCGGCTATCCCAACGGCCGCCGACCGATCGATGACGTGGTGGATATCACGCTGCGTGTTGCGATGGGCGTGCTGCTCAAGCCGTATGACGGTAGCTCAGCGGATCCGGATCCCGCCTCCGATGCGTCGCGCCAGCTTGGGTTTACCGATGGCGTGCAAGGCAACCCGGCCAACTTCCTGACGGCGTTTCCATATCTGAATACGCCGATCGGCGGCTCACCCAACTTTTGAGGTCGCATACCATGAAAGCGAGAATCGTATTGTTGATCGGCAGTGCGGGGTTGAGCTGCATGTTGCTGGCGGGCTGCGGGGGCAGTAACCACGGCGGCGCGCCGGTGCAGACCGGCGCACCGCCGCCACCGCCGCCCCCGATGACGAAGGATTTGGATACCGCGGCGGTACTGGCCCTCGTGCAGACCGAGGCCTCCGAGACCGCGGACCCACCCTTTGAGGTGGACAGCGGAGCGATCGCAGTGACCCCGGTCGGCGACGAGACCAGCGCGCCGATCAATGTGAATGCCACATGAGTAAAAGCGTGAGCCTGTCCTGCATGTTGTGGGGCAGGCTCTTTGCCTGTTTCGCCGTGGCGCTGCTGGGTGGCGGGCTGTCTTCGGCGCAGGCAGATCCCTATGTGCCGCGCACCGAGAACGCGGTGCTCGCAGAATTGTCTGCGGGTACCCGCTTTGCGGACGTGACGGCGCGCCGGCTGGCGCGCGCGCGAGTAGATGTGGCGATTCCCCTGGCCCAATTCTATATTCAACAGGCCCGCATCAGCGGTGACCTGCGTTTTCTAGGCTACGCCGAAGCGGTACTCGCCCCGTGGGTAAAGACAAATCCGCCGTTGCCCGATGTCTTGGTGCTGCAAGCGACGCTGCAGCAAAGCCGTCATGAATTCACGGCCGCGTTGGCAACGCTCGATCGCGCATCCGCGGCGCGTCCCGCTGATCCCCAGGCGCTGTTGATTCGCGCCACGGTGCTGCGAGTCCTGGGCCGCTATGCGGAAGCCGGTCCGGCTTGCGAGCAATTTTCACGCCGGGTCGAACCGCGGCTGGGCGCGCTTTGCACGCAAAGCCTGCGTGGATTGACCGGCGACTTGGAGTCCGCCTATGCAGCGCTGACACAAATCTCATCGCAAGGATGGCTCAACGCTGAAAAGTCCTGGCTGTACTCCGAGCTCGGCGAGATGGCGGTGCGACTTGGGCGGGACGATGATGCGCAGCAATGGTTTCAGCGGGACTTGACACTGGTCCCCACGGATTTCTACGTGCGAGCGGCCTATGCGGATTTGTTGCTGCGGCAGCGCCGCCCCGCCGAAGTGCTCGCGCTGCTCAAGGGACAGGAAAGCTTCGAACCTTTGTTGCTGCGGATCGCGATCGCACAAAAGCAACTCGACGATCCCGGACTGGCACAAAGCAGCGTCCGACTGCGGACGGCATTCTCGGCGGAGCTGCAGCGCGGGGAGGCCGTGCATCGACGTGAGCAAGCCCGGTTTCTGCTCGAGGTCGAAGAACAGCCGAAATTGAGCTTGGGCGCAGCAATCGAGAATTGGACCGTGCAGCGCGAGCCCGACGATGTGCTGGTTCTGGTCAATGCGGCCAAAGCTGCGGGAAGTCCCGCCGCCGCTGAGCCGGCGCTTGCATTCGCGCGCACCCAGGGTCAAACCGACGTGCGGGTGTTTCGATGAATGCGCCGCTAAAAATCTGCTGCATGTTGCTGTTGATGCTGGCCGGCCCGTTGGCGCAGGCACACATTGCCAGCAATGGATTTTTGAATCTCAACGTCGAGGGCGCGCAAGTTTCCGGCGCAATTGAACTTGCGATTCGCGACGGTGAACTCGCCGTCGGCCTCGATCACGACGGCAATGGTCAAGTCACGTGGGGAGAGCTCAAATCCAGTCAAACGGCATTGCAGAACTATGTCCTGGGACATCTTCGGCTGCGCGGTGACGGTGCGCAGTGCCGAGTGGGATTCAATCCAGTCCAAGTCAACGAGCGTGTCGACGGAACCTATCTATGGCTGCCGTTCACCGCCGATTGCGGCGTTGGCCCGAAGCGTCTGTCCATCGACTACACGATACTGAACGCCGAGGATCCTTCGCATCGCGGCCTGCTTACCTTGAGCGCGAACGGTGCAGTTCAGACCGGCGTGTTGGGCGGCGCTTCGGTGATTCGGATATTCGAGCTGGACCACCCGTCGTCCCGGTCCGCCTTCATCGAGTATCTGCGCGCCGGCATCTGGCACATTTGGAGCGGGATCGATCATTTGCTGTTCCTGTTGTCTTTGCTGTTGCCTGCGGTTCTGCTGCGTCGGCAAAATCGATGGGAGGCCGTGCCCATGGCGGCGCCGGCATTTGTCCACATCGTCAAAGTCGTCACGGCATTCACGCTTGCCCATTCCATTACGCTGTCGCTGGCCGCATTCGACGTGATACGACTGCCGAGCCGCCTGACTGAATCGGTCATCGCGGCCTCCATCATTGTCGCCGCGCTCAACAATGTTTTCCCCATGGTCACCGCGGGACGTTGGCGCATCGCGTTCGCCTTCGGCTTGTTGCACGGGTTCGGCTTCGCCTCGGTACTGGCGGAGATGGGATTGCCCACAGGCGCGCGGCTGGTATCGCTGGTGGCATTCAATTTGGGTGTTGAAGTGGGACAGTTGGCCGTGGTGCTCGCCATCATGCCGCTGGCCTACCTGTTTCGGTCCACGGCGTTCTACCGGCGCGGCGTGATGCCGTGGGGTTCTTCGGCGATCGCCTGCCTGGCACTGGTCTGGTTCGTGCAGCGCGCCATGCTGTGATATTTTGCGGACTTGCCGCCCATCACCCCAATATTGGACACGCTGGAATCCTTCTACGGCAAGCAGCGCAGCGAGGTACCGACCGATCCGTATGAGTTTCTAGTCTGGTGGCACTGCGGCTATCCGGCGAGCGAAGAACGCTGCGCCAAGGGGTGGCAAGCGGTGGGCAGCAAAGTCGGCATCGCACCGAAGCAGTTGCTCGCGGCAAAGACGGTCATTCTGACCGGTGCATTGAAAGCGGGTGGCATGGTGCCTGCGCTTCGCGCCGCACGCCTGAAGGAAATCGCCGGGCGGGTTGAGGACGAATTTAGCGGGGATCTGCGCGCTGCCCTATCGCGCCTTACCGCGTCGCAGGCGCGCAAGACATTGAAAACCTTTCCCGGCATCGGCAACCCCGGCGCCGACCGGATCTTGCTCTTCGGCCAGCTCTCGCCCGTTGCGGCCGTTCCATCGAGCTGCCCGCACGTACTGGTTCGGGCTGCACACGGCGCGGAGGGCGACAAATATACCGCAACCTATACGTCGGCCCAGAGCATGCTTGAGCCGCTGCCCGCGACGTTTAATTCAAGGATTCGCGCCTACTTGTTGATCAACCGTCACGGTCACGAGCTGTGCAAACGCACCAAACCCGCTTGCGAGCGCTGTCCGCTCGAATCAGACTGCGCTTTTGCAAGACGCACATCGAAGAAACGATAGCGCCATGAGAATCGTAACCTACAATGTCAACAGCATTAATGCGCGGCTGCCCAATCTGCTGCGCTGGCTTGGAGAATGCTCACCGGATATCGTGTGCCTCCAGGAATTGAAGGCGCCGCAGGACAACTTTCCCGAGACCGCGATTCGCGATGCCGGGTACGGTGTCGTCTGGCACGGGCAAAAAAGCTGGAACGGCGTGGCCATCCTGGCCAAGAATTCCGAGCCTCAAGAAATAAGACGCGTGCTGCCCGGCGACCCTGACGATGTCCATAGCCGATATATCGAGGCGACGGTCGGTGACATGGTGATCGGAT
>Ga0210392_10000809_pt1 | contig 17494 bp, 30 predicted proteins | sample IncBWC30OmetaG_FD_161057 | JGI IMG/M metagenome (GOLD analysis project Ga0210392, IMG submission 161057) | Forest soil microbial communities from Barre Woods Harvard Forest LTER site, Petersham, Massachusetts, United States - Inc-BW-C-30-O ...
CAGGTCGAGGAGCTACCGGAGCAAGAGTGACGCTACCGATCGAGAGCATGCTTGCAGACCATGCAGGCATGCTCTCGCTCTTTTCTACTTGGGCGAGGCCGATAATCATTGTGCCACCGTAGGCCCCATGTTCCAATTCTAACCCTACCCCTGCACATTGGCGGTGTGCCACGGCATCCAGCCTATGCGCATGGTCGCAGAACCGGCGGGCAACCCTGCCCCCGGGAACCGGAGCAATCCACAATGGCTAAGCGAAGCACGGCATTGGCCGTGACAGACGGCAGGAACCGGCGGCGCGCCGGAGCTGAGAGAGCGGAGAAATTGCCGTCGATCGAGAGCGTGATCCTCCCGGCGGCGCTGCTGCTGGCGGCCGAGGCGGTCTGCGCATCCAAGGATGACGGGCGCGAGGTCCTGCAAGGCGTTCACATCCACCGCCGGGATGACCTGGTGCGCATCGTCGCCACCGACGGCATCCGCATGTTCATCTCGTCGCTCAAGGTCAGCGGGCCGCTGCCGGCCTGGATGGACGACGAGGGGATTATCCTGTCGGGCGACGGGCTCAAGGCCCGCGTCGGGATGATCTGCAAGATGCAGGATGAGCCGGTGGTGACCATTTCGTTTGCCAAGGGGCAACCGAAAGCATCGTTGTCCGATAACCTCGGCGCGGCAGTGTTCCAGATGGCGGTGATCGGCGAGGAATACGTCGATTACGAAGCGTTCCTTCAGGCCAGTTCGTTCATCAACCTGGACGATTGGGGGAACAAGACCGGCGTTGAGTGGGAGCCGATCGGCATCAACTCGATGTATCTCAAGCAGATTGGCGAGATTGCCAAGACGCTCGAGGCCGGGCTGCCGAAGGAGCGCCGGACCAAGGGCGGCATGGTGGTGCGGTCCTACAACGGCGGCAACGCGACCGCGCCGCTGGTGTTCGACTTCTCGACCTGGCCGGGCACCTTGCTGGTGATCCTGCCAGCGAAGCTCGCCACCCCGGTGATTTCGAAGGAAACCGCGCTGCTGCTGGCGCCGGCGGTGCGCGGCACGGTCGCAGCGCTCCGCGCCCATGCCACCCGCTGGATACAGCGGGCGCAGGACGCCACGGGTGAGGACGAGAGGGAGGCGGCGCTGCTCAAGGCAGCGGGCTTCCAGGAGCGCGTTGCCGAGGTTCTCAAGCGGGCGCCGGGGCTGCCGGCGATCGCCGACCAATCCGAGCCAGTGCGCGAGCCGGAGGGCGGCGAGTTTGGCCCGACCTTCGAAGAAGGCGAAGGCGAGCAGCCGGAGCGAGACGGCATGGGCGCCCGGATGGATGGTGAGGGCGAGGACGAGGACGAGGCGGAGGCTCAGGCGGAGGCCGAAGCGGAGGCCGAGGCCGAGGCCCTCGAGTTGCAAGACGCGGCCGAGTGATCCGGCAGGGGGGCGGTTCCCACCGTCCCCCGCTCTCTCATCCTGACGGAGTCAACATGACAGACGATACGGAAAAGAAGGTGCGAGCGGGGAAGCTCGCGCAGATCCGGGCCTTGATGGCCAGGACCGTGAAGAACGGCTGCACCGAGGCTGAGGCCAAGACGGCCGCGGCCGCGGTGGACCGCCTGATGGCGACATACGAGATCGGCCTGGACGAGATCACGGTCAAGGAACAGGCGATCGTGCAGATCGTGGTGGCTGGCGCTGCCAACCATCCGGTCTTCCACGCCGGCGCGGCGATCGCCCGGTTCACCGATTGCCGCTACTGGATACAGGGTGGCAGCGGGCTGCTATACTTCGGCTTCCAGGTCGATACTGAGATTGCCGAGTATCTGACGCATCTGTTCAAGCGCTCTATTGACCGCGACAGCATGCACTTCACGATGTTCAACCTGGAATATGCCCAGGACGACAAGGGCGGCCAGCGCCAGCGGCTGACCTCGTTTCAGATCGGCATGGCGGGCCGGCTGGGCGAGCGGCTGGGCGAACTGAAGTCCAAGCGTGACTTCACGCAGAAGACCTCGGGCCGCGATCTGGTGGCGATCAAGACACCGCTGATCGAGCAAGCCTTCAAGGATTTGGGCATCCAGCTTGGTTATTCCGCCCGCGCCTATGGCGGCCGGTCAAGCCACCAGGGGTCATTCGATGCGGGGCGGAGTGCAGGTGACAAAGTCGCGCTCAATGCGGGCATCGCGGCGCGGGCCTCGGTCGGCGGGAGGATCAAATGATGGGTGGACCCGACATCATCCACATCCTCACGGCCGACGTACGGGAGTGCAACGGTGAACCTCTGACCAGGCTGCGCCAGGTCCTGCAATCGTTCGTCAACGACATCGAGGCAGCGCACGGGGAAGGTGCGCCGGACCTTGAGCACGACTGGCTCGATCTTTTCCTCACCTATCAGATCGCGTGCGCCACGCTCGAAGCAACCGAGGGGGCTGTGTGATGACAGCAAAAGACAATGCCATCGTGCGGGCTCAGGTCCGAGCGGAGAGGGAATCTCGCCAAAAGGACGTCGACGCATTGGCTGTCCTGCAGGTGATCGCACGGATCGCGGTCGATCCCGAGGGAGAGCTTCTGCAGGTCTGCGACGTACTCGAGAAGGCGGGGCTGATCCAAGCAGCCTATAGTCTGCCAACAGCGCCAACGGCCGCCACCGAGGTCACCATCAAAATGACCTTGGGCGAGTTGATCGCCATTCGCCTGCTGGCGAACACGGGCACCTTTTGGGGGCCGCTGGACATGCCGGCCTCGTTTATCCCCGGCGACGAAATGGCAACGCTGCAACGGGTATTGGACCGGGCCGGCTACGACGCCAGCAGCGCCGTCACTCTGGCGCGGCAGATCGAAAGAACGGGAGGGGCGACATGAAAAACCCCGATCGTTTCAACGAGGGTCTGATGCAGGCGGCGATGCTCGGGCTTATGCCGCCCAAGATCATCGCCGCGGTCACCGAGGCCTTCACCCCGGACAAGCTCTCGCTGGATGATCTGCGGTTCCTCAAGGGGCCGCTGGTCGTGCACGAGAGCCCCTGGAACGTCGACCGGCCGGCCTGGCTGGCCGAGCAGGCCGGGGCCGAGCGCATCGGCATCGTGTTCGGCGTGACGCCGCAATACATCATCGGGCCGGCCGAGCTGGCCACGGTGATGTATGGCGCGTCGCTCGATGCGCCGCTGAGCCACTATCACGCGGACCTCTATATCTGGGCGACGGTCAACGCCGTTGCCAAGCGGGACGGGAAAACGGCGCAGGACGTGTGGCACGGGCTGTTCGGCGGCAATCTCGGCATGGGCCGCCCGATCGAGGACCGCGAGGTACTCGAGCCCGGCGGCCGGCTTTACGAAACCTACCGGGAGATCGCGCATGACGTCCGCCGCCGCGTGATCAGCCAGCAGGCCGAGCGCGACCGTGGGGTTAAGCGTCGGGCGCGGGAGGAACAGCGCGAGACCGGAAGCGGGCGTGATACCCCTTTGGCCGTGCCGCCGGCGGCGACTCCGCAGGCTGCCGCGGTGCAGATGACCATGTTTGGAGGAAAGGCCGCATGATGACGGTTCTCGGCACCGGGATAAGCTGGACCAACAGCACCTGGAATCCGTGGGTCGGATGCCGGCCAGTCTCGGAGGGCTGCAAGTTTTGCTACGCGGCCGGCATCGTGAACAACCCGTATTTCAAATTCGGGCATCGGTTCGATGAGGTTCGCATTCATCTGAACCGGCTGGTGCAGGTCGGCAAGTTCCGGCCGATCCCCACCGGCGCGGGGGTCGAGCCTCACAAGGTGTTCGTCAACTCGATGTCGGATTTCTTCATCGAGGACGTGCCGGACACGGCGATCCACCAGGCGCTCGATGCCATGGAAGGGGCGCCTGACGTGGTGTTCCAGATCCTGTCGAAGCGGCCCATCCGGGCGCGCAAGGTGATCACCGACCGCTTCGGCGGCGGCCGCGGCGTGCCCGAACACATCTGGTTCGGGTTCAGCGCCGAGGACAACCGGGTGGCGGCACGCATCCGCATCCTGCGCGGCATCAAGGAACGGGTCGGCAGCATGGTGGCGTTCCTGTCGGTCGAGCCCATCGTCGGACCGACCGACGCGCTGGACTTTACCGACATGAGCTGGGTGATCACCGGCGGCGAGAGCGGCGCCAGTGCGCGGGTCATGCCGCGCCCGTGGCTGATGCCGGCGGTGGAGCGTGCGCTTTCAGCCAACGTGCCGTTGTGGCACAAGCAGCACGGCCAAATACTGTCGCACCCGAACATCGACCGGGCGGCGGACGTCCGATCGCTGAAGGGCAAGCTGGCGTGGCTGGTGGAGAACGGGTGGGAGAAGCTGCCGAAGGAAAAAGGGGGGGCTACGATCGACGGCGTGACCTATCGGGCGTTTCCGGTGGCCTATGACCGACTGACCAAGCGGCTGAACGCCAGCCGCGCATCGCTGGTCTGACCTGGGGGGAAGCCACGCCGCAAGGCGTGTTTTCCTTCTGCGTCAGGAACGCAGACCGTGCGGGCATCCTGCCCCGCGGATATTTGGAGACGGAACGTGGCAACACGCAAAACGAGGACGAAGAAGGCACGGGTCAAGCCGATCCGCACGGCGCAGCCGCGCGAGACCCGGCAGCGGAAGGTCAGCGCAACAGTCGCCAAGCCGAAGGCACCGACCAAGGAAAGCCTGCTCGTGCAAATTGGCACGGTGCTCGATGAGGTCGATGCGATCATGCGGGACAAGCGACCGAAGCGTGACGCGGTGGACTGGAGCTCCATCTATCGCGGCCCGCTCGAGCAGCAGCGCAAGACGGTCGATGGTCTGTACCGACAGCTTGAGGCTGTCACCAACCCGGAGGGCGATTACGAGGCCCCCGGGGCGGACGAGGCGATCCAAGCCGCGTTCGGCGCCGAGCGCGGCACGGTCCCAAGCTGGGCGCGGCCGGGCGAGTTCCTGATGTGGCTGGGGTATATCCCTTATCGCTGCATCTGGGGCGGCTTCGCCAAGCCGTCTGCCCTGCTGTGCGCTGCGGATCCGCGCGGGCCATTCTCGGAGCCGTCAGGCTACCACCAGGTGCACGGGTTGACGCGCTCGATCGACGCAACCTGGCCCGACGTGGCGGGGGCGTTCCGCGCGGCGCTGGCGCAGCTCTCGATGAGCAAGGACTTCGTCCTGCGCTCGCTCGTGCCTGACGGCGTGGAGAATGTGAACCTGTGGCTGGCGACGCCGGAGGCGGCCTGGGCGATCGACCCTATCAAGCGCGGGCCGGTCAACGAGGTGCCGCTGCCGCCGCGGTTTGCGGCTGTGCAGCAGCGCATGTTTGCCTGATCTTGTCCGGGGGCGGCCTGCAACGCCGCCCCCGGTGACTTCCGTACCCCAGATTGCTCAGAGGACAACATGCCAAGCGACAGCGAGACAGACAAGCCGGTCAGCCTGGACTTCATCGGGCGACGGCTTGATGCCGTGAACAACAACGTCAACGACATGCGCCGATCGGTCATAGCCCTGCAGTCGCGGTTCGACGGCATGGAAGCCCGCTTTGGCGCGATGGAAGCTCGCTTCAGCTCAATGGAAGCCCGGTTCGGCGCGGTGGAGACTCGATTTGATTCGATGCAAACCCGCATGGGCTCGGTGGAATCCAGCATCGAACGTCTCGGGGCGTCCGTTGATCACCTGACGGCCTTGGTCGGCCGCTTGGTTAAGGGCTGACCCGATGAGCGATCAACCGCGCGATCTGAACCTGGAGCGCCTCAATCGTCTGGCGCAAGCGGTCGGAGACCTGATGGAAAGCCATGCGACGCAGGGACGCATGATGAACCGGATGCTGGACATGATCGGCGAAAAGCTGGACCGGATCGACGGAAGTTTGCAGACCCTCGCCAAAGAGGTTCGCGGGCTGGCAAGCCAGCAGATATTGCTGGGCAACCGCGTTGAAGAAGCCTTCTCGCGCGCCTTCCGTACCAACCTGCGCCTTGATGACGTCGAGGATCGTAGGCCGGCGCCGGCGTAGGGCTGACCCGTGGGGAGGGGGCGGCCTCGGCCGCCCGCCTTCCTATGCGCCAGGCCGCAGAGCCGCGGGCACCGATGCCCCGGTCAAGTGAAGGAATAGACCATGCTTTATACCGTCTTGCTGCTCCAGCCCGACACGATCGCGGATCCATTCGGGCAGGACACTTTCATGACCTGCGTCGAGGCGCTGAACGTGCCCGACGCGATCGAAATCGCCCAGGCGCTCGCTCAGGAGGCCGCCGGGGAAGGCGAGCCCGAGGCCTGGTTTGTGCTGTTCGTCTGCGGGGGTCAGCACGAGAACATCCGCGATCAGGGCATCAGGCAGGCCAATGTGCCGCTGACCGAGGCAGAAATCGACACCATGCGGACGATCCTAGCGGACACAGCGTTGGACGGCACGCGGCCGGAGGCGCAACTGAAACATGCGCGGTCAATCTTCATAAAGCTGCGCCACGCCGAGCTGACGGAGGCATAGATGAAAGCCATTCTGATCGACGCCTCGGCCCGGCGGTTCCGCCCGGTCGAGTATGCGGCCCTCCCCGATCTGCAGCGCCTCGTCGGCGGCTATATCGAAGCGGTGCCGGTGGCCCTGAAGGACGACACGCTTTACGTGGATGAGGAAGGTCTGAAGAAGCCGCAGTCGGCGTTCTTCGCCGTCGAGGGCTACCCTCAGCCTCTCGCTGGTACAGGCGTGCTGGTGGGCCACGAGCTCTTTGACGATGAAGGCGATTTCCTCGGCACGGCTGATCCCAGCATGACCATCGAGGCGCTGCGCGGCTTGATCCGATTCTTCACCCGGAGCCAGGTCGATGCGTGGGGCAAGGCGAACGCCAGCGACACGGCGAGCGCGGTGACCATCATTCGCCGCGGCAGCCATGTCAGCCATGAAGTCCTGCAACGCTATGGCAGCGTTATCGAGAGCATCCCGCGGCCGAAGCGGTCAAGCTATGGCTGGACCACCAGCCAGGGCTGCATCGTGGTGACAGATCTGGACGAGGGCGGGCTCTCGGTGACCAACGACATTGAGCGCGTCATCGAGGACCTGGTGGCGGCCGGCGCGGACGTCGACCAGCCCATCGTCTACCGCGACAGCACCGGGAAGTGGGATGGCGTGCTGACCGAGCATGGCCGGTTCAAGGATTTCCTGCCGTTCAGCGAGCCGTCCGCGACCGAGGCCATCGCGACCTGGCGTCGGCTGGCAGAGATCAAGCGGAGGTCGCAGGCATGACGCCCGATCGACAAAACCTATGCCGAGCGGTGCGGGCGATGCTGCCGATCGTCAGGGCCGAGCGCCAACAGCTTCTCGAATCGTACTGCGTCCTGGACAAGCGGGGCAAGCCGAAGCTGGCAACTCTCGATGATCCTCTGGCGATCACGCTCATCCGCGACTACGACCGACTGATCCGGCTGGCGGTCGGTGCATTGGCGCAGGTGACGCCATGAGCCGACTATGGATTTCCTGCGTCGGTCTCGCCGCCGCCGCCGCCGCCGGAAACTGCGTGCTGCTGATCTGCAACGGCGTGCTCCTGTATCGGATCAGGAAATTGCAGCGCACGGAGCAGGAACGGGCGGCCGAGTTGCGCCGCCTCACAGAGGTCGAAACCGAACGGATCCTCGCCATGACGGATGCTGAGGTCATCGCCTATTGCGAGGCCCACGGGGAGGACCCGGCGGCGGTCGCCGAGCACGTCCGGGCGATATTCAAGCGGGCGCAGGCGCGGGTGGACGGGGCATGAGCCGCCGCGATCTGGTCGGCGCGCTCACGGCCCTGGTACGACTTATCGACAACGCCGACGACCTCACCTCGATCCGCCGGGGCGTGTTGCTGGGACGCGCGCGGGCCGTCGCCGCCGCCGAGGCGGCCGGCCCTGCGCCCAACCTGCCTTGGACCCCATTTGCCGAGGTCGGTCATCAGCGCGTGCCGACGACGGCGCAACTCGCGCTGATCCAGGCGAACATGCCGGGCACCACGATTGCGCAGGCGCGCGCGCTCTACGCCGCGTCCTACGCCGGCAGCCGGATGTTCGTGAACTCCCGCTATCAGGTCGTCGTCTCGGAGGAAGGCAGCAACGTGCATCTGTCGATCAAACGGCTGGATCAGGCGCCAATTCATGATTGGCGCGACCTGCAACGAATTAAGGATGAGCTACTCGGGGTGGAGTGCGAGGCGATCGAACTGTACCCGGCCGACAGCCGCCTCGTTGACACCGCCAATCAGTACCACCTGTGGGGCGTGCGTGATCCTCACTTCCGTTTTCCGTTCGGGATTGAGGAACGCATGGTGTTGGACGATCAAAGCGGCCCGACGCAGCAACGAGCACGCGAGGCATGAGCCGCCGCCCTCCCCTCGAGCTGGCCGGCGATCGCATGCGCATCGAGGACAACCCTGACGGCAGCGCCACGATCACCTTCGATGCCAAGGGCACCGGCCGGGCCTGTGGCGGATGCACGCTCTGCTGCAAATTGCTGCCGATCCTGGAGCTGAAGAAGGCCGCCGGCACGCGCTGTCAGCACAGCCGCGCCGGCAAGGGCTGCATGATCTATGCACATCGGCCGAACGCGTGTCGCACTTGGGCCTGCCGCTGGCTGGCCGATGCCGACACCGCCGGGATGCCGCGGCCTGATCGCGCGCACTACGTCATCGACATGGAGTGGGATTACATCGAGGTGCAGCAGAACCCCGGCGATCCGCTTCAAAAGCAGACCGTCATGCAGGTGTGGGTCGATCCGGCGTTTCCTAACGCGCACCGCGACCCGCCGCTGCGCGCCTTCATGCGGCACGTCGCCGAGAAATACCGAGCCGCAACAGTCGTCCGATACGGCTCACGTGTCGGCCTTGTCGTGATCGCGCCGTCGATGAGCGCCAGCGGCGAGTGGATCGAAAGTTCCCCCACCATCAAAAGCCGGACCGAGGAGGAGGATCAAATCATGCGGCTCGTGCACGTGGAGACGAAATGAGCCGAGTGTGGATCTGCCAATGCCTCTGTCCCGCAAGGCACTGCATCCTGGCGAACGTCGGCGTGGCCGACGATACAGAGGAGGCGGAGGAAGCTGTCGCCGTCCCTCTGCGAGAAGCTGTCGCGCTCGGTTTGCAGTCAAAGGTGCTGAACCCCTGGTGCGGTCTGTGCAACGCTCGGGCTGACAGTTGGAAGTTTGAGATCAGTCTCACCCGGTTCCGTTCTATTGAGGAAGCCATGCCCGCGTTGAAGCAAATCGAAAACGAGCAGCGCAAGGTCGCGGCGACGTTTGGCGACCTTCCTCGCAGTGATTGAGGTCTGACAATGCCCTGGTGCCTTCAGGTGGTTATGCAATCGCCAACCTTCGACAAGGCCGCGCACTACACGGCCCTGCTCACCGGCCGGGTCACGCTGCGCTGGCTCAAGGCGTTCGACCCGGATGCGTACGGCGGTCGCGGCTTCATCGACACCACGCCGGATCGAGCGCAGGCAATGCGATTTCCCAGCTTCGAGGCCGCGATGGAGTGTTGGCGGACGCAAAGCCGCGTGAAGCCGCTCCGCGACGATGGCCAGCCGAACCGGCCGCTGACCGCCCACACCGTGCAGCCGGTCGAGGTCGTTGATTGAGCGGGCTCCGCCCCGCGCAAGGGTTCAACTGGATGGCGGTCTCCTGGGGCGGCCCGGATGAACCGATCGCGGAGAGCTGCTCCTACTGCGACGGGCCGATCGGCGACGACGACATCCCGCTGATCATTTGGAATAAGGCCGGCTGGTGCGCGCGGTTCTGCGATGACTGTCAACGTCGGTGGTGGGGACTTCAAGACTGTCGCGGCTGATCAGCCGATCCAGGTGCGAACCTCGGCCATGTCGTTGCCGGCGAGGACCCGCGCCAGGGTGAAGGGCTGCGCCGCCGAATACCGCTCGCGGAACCAGAAGTCATACAGCACCTGCCCGTCACCCTCGCCGGTCGCACCGACCAGATGCGCCATCGGGTTCGGCACCGCCCGGTGCCACTGCCGACGCATCCGCTCGCGGGTGACGGCCGCCGCCTTCTTCGCCTCGACCCGCTCGACGTCCTGATCGGCCATCACTGCACCGCCGCGGCTTCGATAATGAAACCTACATAGTGCATGGAGCTGCCGGTCTTGATCGAGGCCTCCCAGCGCCGGGTGACCGCCCCGCCCATCATCTTGGCCGCGCGGTTGGTGGCCCTGGTGATGATCTCGCCCTGCGCCGTCATCGTGCCGGCACCGGCCATGAAGTGATGCACGCCGGCGAGCTGGGCGAGCGCCACGGACATGCCGCCCATCTTCATCTTCATGCCCTCGCCCTCAGTGATGACGAGGCCGAGCCGTTCGCCGGGCTTGAGCTTGCGCCGGTTGGCGATGATGCAGACCTGCTCCCAGGGCGAGCCATAGGCATCGAGGTCGAACAGGTTGTAACGGGACAGATCAATGGCGCGCAGCACGCGGCGATTGTCGGCGACGAAGGCCGGACGATCATCGCGGATGAACAGCTTGTCGCAGCCGACATAGTCGTAGGCCTGCGACCAGACCGCCTTGTGCATGTGGCCCTCGCCGGCGAAGGCATCGAACACCCGCGCGTTGGCCGCGCCGATCTCGGCGAGGACCTTGGCGCGGATCGCCACCTTGGCCGCCATCGCCCGCCCCGTGCTGGCGACCTTGGGCAACCCTTTGAGCAGGGCGGCCATGCCCATGCTTAGAGGTCCCCCTTGATAACCCCGAGTTCGACCGTCACGTCGCGATACTCGGCGAGCAATGTCTTCAGTTGCTGCAGCACCATCGCCTGGCGCACCAGCGGCCCGCGCACCGAAATCCAGAACTGGTCATAGACCTGGTTGACCGCGATCTCGCGCACCACCAGCTCGGTTTCCTGAAAGCCGCGCAGGAGGCTCGCCGCCTCGTCATCGGTGAAGCCGACGCTCAGCCAGTCGTCCTCCGGGATCTCGCGCAGCAGCTCGGCCACGCGCTCATCCGATCGCGCTGACCCCTCGCCCAGCCGGTTGTCGCCCAGCATTGCCTGGTCGGCGGTAACCTGGTCGACGTCCCAGAACGCCACCCGGATGGTCTCCCAGCCCAGGCGCTTTGCCGCCTCGCGTACGCCATGGCCGGTGACCAACATGCGGTTGGCCTGGCGCGCGAGCACCGGCCGGTACTGGCCGCGCACGCGCAGGCTGGCCATCAAGGCAGTGATCTGCTGTTCGGGGTGGACGTTCGGATTGCGCGGATTGTCGATCAGGCTGTCGATCGGCACATCGGCCTCGACCACCACGCCGGTATGCTCCGTCGATGCCGCGGCGGGTTTGCGGGCCATCAGGCGAATTCCCCGACGACGATCTGACCGAGCGGGCGGCCGCGATCAACGGGGCCATAGAAATGGTCCGCCAGCTCACGCAGGCCCTCGCGCAGCCGTTCGGTCATGGTACTCGGATGGGCGCGGTTATATGCAGCGCAGCCCGCCACGGTGCCCCCGAGGACCAACCACAGCACTGGCACACGGTTGAGCGTGCCGACCGCGTCCATTGCCTCGCGCACGGCGGTGCGGGCGTCCAGCATCGCGTCGCTGACGCCGGTACGCCGCTGCCCCGGCAGGTGCACATCAAGCCCGCCCCGACTGCCGGTCTCGGCCAGTTCAAGTTGATCGCGCAGCAGCTCGCCGGCGTCGATCTGCCGGCCGTCCAGCTTCAGTCGCTTGTCGAGCAGCGGGTCCGCGCGGCGCGCCCGGCGGATCGTCCGGTCAGGCCGGTCCGGATCAGCGCCATCGACCAGCATCACGTCGGCCGCGCGCAGCATCGTGCCCCCGCGCATCCGCGCAGCGCTCAGCCGCAGGCCGGGCCCGTAGTCGCGGCCGTCGCGCACCCCGTCATCCAGGCCGACCCGCTTGGCGCGGGCGAGCTGTGCCTGATCCTGCGCCGCCTTGGCCTTGCGGATCCCGGCGATCGCCATGTCGAGCAGAAGCGGCGCCTTCATGCGCAGGCGGGCGAGCCGCGCGCGGGGGGACTCTGCAGGCCCGGGATCGGCCGTGGGGCGCGGCCGGGTGATCGCCTGGCGTCGCTGCGCCGGCGGCGGGTGGTCGCGGCGCCAAGGATGGATCACGGCACCAGCAGGCACCTCAGCGCGGCGCACCGGCACACAGACCAGGCGCACGCGCTGGCTGTTCGGCACCCCGACGGTACGCAGCCGGTGCACCGAGGCGATGCGATACACCGTGGCCGTCCCGCGCGGCGCCGCCATGTAGCTCCCGGAGGTCGGGTCATCGTCACTCCAGCGCGCGCGGAGGGTGACGGTGACGATCGGACGCTCGGTCGGACTGGCGGGACAATCGGTCATACCCCCGCACCATACTGGCGTGCGGATTCTAATTCACGTGTCAACCGTGCCAGAGCGCGCGTGTAACTGTCGCCGAACGGCACGCTATAGGCGCGATCGCCGGTGTCGCGGTGGCGCAGCTCGTACAGGACGCCAGGACCGCCTGCGACCGCGGCAAAGCCCAATGCGCGCAAACCTTCCAGGAATTCGCCTTGCGAGGTGGCGCCGCGCCGCCGCGCCCGGCCATAGCCCGACAGCTCGTTCATTGCTCATCAATCCAGGGCACCCGCTCGTCCTCCGCGGAGGCCTCCGGCTCGACCTTGCGGCTTGGTTCCGGCATGTCGACGCCGAGACCGCGCAGGCGGGTGCGGGCGATCGACGCCACCAGCGGGTTCTCGTCGGTCGCCTGCTGCTCATAGGCGGCCCGGAGCTGATCGCGCGACAGCGGCCGTGTCTGCGAGTGCAGGCTGACCTCCTCGCGTTTGATTTCCTCAGCGCTCATCTCGGCAATTCTCGCAGCGAGTTTCTGCTGCATGTCGGCGCCGATTGCGTCTCGTTCCGCCTGCGTGAGAGGGCGTGGTGACGCTTCCTCGCCGATGTCCAACAGTCTCCGCAGGCCGTCGCGTCGGGCGATCAGCGGGGCCGCATGGGCTCGCAGCAGCGCGTGAGCCTCGGCGATGCTGGGGAAGAACTTGAATGCGATCTGCGCCTCGCGCCGGGTCGCCGCCGTGAACACGTCGGCCGGGAGAGGGCGCAGAGCGGCGACGAACTCCGGCAGGCGTCGCGCCAGCTCCTCCCCCGGCAATGGCGCCGCCACCCCCTTGTTGACCCCGGTGAGCCACGCCGTGACGCGGTGTGGCTCAGCCGGTGTCAGAAGCTGCCCGAGCCGGGCCAGCGCCTGCTCAGCCTCGCCGCGGCTGCCCCGTGGCAGCGCGAGGCCGCGGATCCCGACATCCGGGTGCGGGTCGGCCGCCCGATCGACGGTCGCGCGCAACGATGGCGACAGTACCGGCGGCTTCGCCGATGTTGCCGGCAGCTCGAGCGCCTGCTGCGGGTGGCTGGCGACGTCGCCCGTCATGCTGCCATCGCCTGGCGCGCACGCTCCGCGCATTCGGCCTCATAGTCCCGCATGATCTGCGCCATGTGTTCCGCCGGGCTCGGCAGGCCGAGGGCCCGATCGAGCGCGAGCAACCCTGCGGTCTTGTCGCGGCTCTCCTGCGCGCGGGATTTCCAGCCGCCACGCTGCGCCCGCCGCGCCGCCTCCCGGCACCATTTGCGCCAGGCTGCTGACCAATCGGCGCTGCGCGTGGCGCGGTCGCGGTGATGATCGGTGAAGTCTGCCAGCAGCTCGGTGAGGTCGAGCCCCCGATCGACGGCGAACTGGCACCCGCTTTCTTCCGGCACCCAATCGACAGGAAGCAGGCAGCGCGGCGTTTTTGATCGAGGGGGTAAGGGGGAGTTCTCCCCCTTCTTTTCACTTTGAACTTCACACTTAAAGCCTGCCGCAGACGGCGGCACGGATGGAATCTCTAATGACTCCAACGGGTCGTTGGAGTTTTCCCGCCAAGCAGACAACGAATCTGAGTCCGACTGCGGCGCCGTTTGGTCTGCCTCGACCGGCAGCGGGTCGGACTGCGGCGGCGACTGGTCTGCCCATGCCGGCGGCGGGTCGGACTGTTCGACGGATCGGTCTGACTGTTCGACGGCCGGGTCTGACTGGCCGGCCGATCGGTCTGACCAGGCCGCCGCTTGGTCTGACTGTGCGGCCGATTTGTCCGACTCACCCTCTCCCCCCGAGGGAGGGGGCGCGGAGGTGCGGGTGCGGCGGGTTCCTCGCAGATCGAGGTGACCCTGTTCACCGGCCCCCGCCCGCTTCGCCTTACCGGCGCGGGCGCGTGCCATCCCGGCGCGATACTTCTTGCGCTCCATCCAGGCATTCGCGGCCAGCTCGCACACCACAGGATGGTACAGCCGGCCATCGGCCGAACAGCGCAGCCAGCCGCACAGCACGTCGGCGCGCACGGACGGCCATACGCTCGGGTCGCACTTGGCTGCGTCGGCCAGCACGTCATCGTCATCCTCGAGCGAGCCTGCCGGCAGGCCGCGCCATGCCCGCGCCCAGAGGTTCATGTGGTAAAAGCCGAGCGCCGGGTTTCGCTTCGCGCGCAACCAGCTCCGGCTCTTTTCGAGCCGATCCAGCATCAGCGGCATGTACGGCATGCCCGCCATCGTGCAGTCGCTCGGCACCAGGGGTTCGAGGATCACGCGCATCGGGACGGGTGCGGCGGCCGGTTGCTGCATCATGGTTCGTTTCCCCTTGTTAGCGTGGTGGTCGTGGCTCGCGGCCCTGCACGATCAGGACGTTGCGGCCTTCCCGAGTGACGGTGATTCCCTGTTCGCGCAGCACGCGCCGAACGTGCTTCCAGGCGGCGACACGCGAGATGCCGAGCGCCCAGCCGATTGGCGCGATGGGGGGCACCGGCTGGCCGGAGTGCAGACGCGGCAGCAGCCAGCGGGTGATCGCGGCGCGGCGTGCGCGGCCCTCCCGATCCTGCGGCCGGTTCAGCATGACCCGTCCGGCGGCATGATCATCGGTGCAAAGTCACGGGCGGCGATGCGCGCGAGCATGATCGGTCGCACGGGCGCCCAGGCGCAGCGCCAGCAGCGCCAGGCCGGCATGTAGGCCGCGCCGTCATCGGCGGTGAAGCGATAGCCGCGCGGCTGGCCGCAATCGAAGCATGGCGCCGCGCTGTCGTGCGCGCACGGCATCGGCGGCGCGTGGTAACGCATGCAAGCGACACACAACGCGGAATCGGTGCCAGCGACGGAACGTGCGGCCATGGCTCACGCCGCCAGTGAGAGCGCAGAATGGGTATGAAGCCCGCTCTCGGTCCCGGTCTGTTCCAGCTTCTTGTCGTGGACGACACTCCGCCGAGGTGCGGCGCACGTTGCGCCGCCACCCCGGCCGCCGGTCATGTGTTGGCCACCGGACGCGTTGCGGGTGCACCAGGCGCGCGTTGAAGCGCGAGCGGGCAGCCTTCGGTGGCGAAGGTACGACCGTTCGGCAGGCGGACGATGCGATGGCCGCGCGCGACGCTGCGCGTGCCGTGCACGGTCTCGATGCGGCGTGCCGCTTCCAACGTGTCGAACGCCTGCGCGACGTGATAGGCGCCGTTCGTGCCGATGCCGAGCAGCTCGGCGATCTCGGCCGCGCGCGGCAGCACGGCCTGGGCCGGAAGATCGGCGAGGAAGGTGTAGAGCCGTTCGGCGCTGAGGACGGTCACGCCGCCATACTCCACGGCAACATCGGGCAGCCCTCGGCCTGCAACATGCGCAAGGCCTGCTCGACGGTGATGCAGACGTAGGGGCCGCGCATGCCGGCCAGGGTCAATTTGGGAAACACGTCGCGCTGGCCTTCAACGTAGCGCGGCCGACCGCTGCGCCTGGTGTGCACCACGCGCGAGATCGACAGCGCACCGTCGCGGGTTTTCCACTCGATGCCGACCAGCTTGCCGGGGAAGATCACCAGGTGGTCGGGCCAGTTCGGCTTGACGCCGACGCGATGGACTTTCGCCGCCTGCGCCGCGGTCAGCTCAATGTGGCCGACGTTGACCGCGGTCCACATCGCCGGCGGCCGCAGCAGCCGATCGAAGGCCTGCGCGCCGGCTTCCTGCAGGCTGACCTCGGCCTGCACGAACTCATCGAGCGCGAAGGCCGGGCGCGGCATCGACGGGCGCCGGTCAGTGCGCCGGAGCCCCAGTGCCGTTGCCGCCCTTCATGGCCGCCGCATTCCTCGCCAGCGTGCCGGCGAGCTTCTTCTGGTTGGTCTTGAAGCCGGAGGCCCATTTGCGGTCCCACGCGACATGCTGCGCGGTGCCGACGTTATGGGGGTTGGCCGTCCGCTGGTGCCCGGCCCGACCGGCGGTCAGACCGTCCTGGCCGGCCTGCCACACGGTGAACTCGTCGCGCGTTTTGTCCTTCGGCTCCGGGGCGGTGACGCCCTCGGCGAAGGCGCCGAGCGGACTGTCAATCCACTGGCAATAGACCGTGAGCTTGCGCAGGAACAACAGCCGTTCGTCCGGCTCCAGCTTCATCAGGGTTTCCATGAACGCGAAGACGTCCATGTCCACGCCGTCGCGCTTGGCCGCCTTCTTCGCCCGGCTAACGGTTGTGGAAGCGTCGTGTGACTCCTCCTTCGCGTCGCGCACCGCGCGCCAGTGCGCCAGGAAAGTGTCGGGCCTGACATTACCGATGACCTGGGCGAGCGCGGGGGCGTCGAGTGGCATGGCAAACCCTCTCCTGATCAGGCGGATTGTTCTTCGGGCTCAGCGGCGGCGTGGCGGCGGCCCTTGGCCGGTGGCGGCTCCCAGATGTCCGGGCGCAGCTCGTGTCGCGGGATGTGAAATTTGCGTTCGATTTCCAACGCAGATTTAACGCTCATCGGATAACCGCAGCGCCACTTGCTGACCGCCTGGGCGGTGATGCCGAGCGAGATCCGCACGTCATTCGGCGTCACGTTATGCGCGGCCAGAATGGAGTCGAAGTCAGCCATGTCCGCGAGGGTAACAACGAGGGGTTGGGATTTGCAAGCCCCGCACCGTAGGACTGGACTCGACAACGAGACGTTGTTATGGCCTTGACGATGCCGCGCAAAAATCCAGACAGGATTAGTACGGCGCATCTCGGGCCGTTCGCCGCCCGGCTGCGCGCGGTCCGGCGCGCCTATGGCGCGAGCATCGGCAGACCCGGGTTGAGCCAGGCGAAATTCGCTGAAGCGCTAGGTTTCAAGGATGAAACCTACCGGCGCTATGAGCGCGCCGACCATGAGCCGGGGCTGCAGATGTTGACCGCGTTGCGGCACATCACCGGGATTTCGCTGTGTTGGCTGGTCGCCGGTGCGCCGCATGGCCGTGACGACCTGGTACCGATACCGGCCACAGCGGAGGGTGCGATCACCCTGGCCGACCGGCTCCGGTGGACCCGGACGTTAATGGAGCCGTCACTGAATCGTGTAGCCCAGGTCATGAACGTCGACCCGGCTACCTGGCAGGAAATCGAAGCGGGGGTCGCAAAGCCATGGTTTGAGTTGATGGAGGAGTTCGCTCATCGGTTCGGGGTGTCGCTTGATTTCCTCTATCTGGGCCGACTGGAAGGCATTTCAGACGACGTTGCTGACGTATTGATACAATCGCATCCAGAGCTGGTGGCCGCCGCGGATGCAGCCCGCACGAGCACGGCCAGGGATGCCGGCAGTAGCGTCC
>Ga0210392_10000810_pt1 | contig 17481 bp, 18 predicted proteins | sample IncBWC30OmetaG_FD_161057 | JGI IMG/M metagenome (GOLD analysis project Ga0210392, IMG submission 161057) | Forest soil microbial communities from Barre Woods Harvard Forest LTER site, Petersham, Massachusetts, United States - Inc-BW-C-30-O ...
TTTGCCCACACCCGTCCTATTTCTCGGCGGACCAGAGGCTGTCGAAACCCGTCACCTGATCCGCAACTGAGACGACACACCCTCGGAGACGTACGTTGCCATTTGCCCTGTTGAGTTGGTGTACGGGGCATGGTCTCCTGTAAGGATGGATGCATTTCAGCGTTGCGTGCAAGACCTGGGATCCATCGATCGACTGTTGCAGCTGCCCAACGGTCGGGAGATCGCAGCCGAGATGTTCCGCGAGCTGACGCCCTACTTGGAGCAGATGGCGGCGCTCAAAGAGAAGGACCCGACGGGCGCGCTCGCCTGCTTGCTCGACTACGCCGAGAGCGCGCGCGCACGGCTAAATTTCGACAAATTCGCGTCCGGCGTGCAGCCGAATATGCGCCCCTCGCCGCGCGTCGCCTGATTCGCCGAACGCTCGGTACTCCGTGCAGCACGACCGACGTGTAGCTCGCGCTGCAGTTCGCCGACCCGTCGCAATCCTCGAAGGCCGACTGCGTGCGACCTTCGCCGCGGCACGGCGCTTTGACGCAAGGCATCGGTGGCACTGCCGTTGTTCGCGCCGTGATCGCGCTGCTCGGAGGAATCGACCGTGCTCGTGGGGCAATGCGCTAGGTTGGCTGGAGCTCCCTTTGCCGCGAGAGCTCAACGTGACGTACGTCTTGCAGTCCGAGGTTCACGAGCCGCAAATCGAGCTCTGCGGCAACGAGTCCAAGATTCACTGAAGAGCACGCAACAGAGTGCTCTCACTCTTCAACAGAGGTCCGCACCGACCCCCCTGTTCTCGTCGAATTGGCCCTGAAAAACAGCGAATTTCCAGCCAGCCTAGGATCGAGCGGCGGAGCCACGCGTTACATGATATGAGCCGCGCCATGCGAATCTGCATTCTTGGTGCAACCGGGCTAGTCGGCCGCGAAAGCTTGGATCTGGTGCAACGCGCCTGGCCGGGTGCGGAGCTTCAGCTGTACGCGAGCCGCGACCAAACGCTCGAACACGGCGGCAAGTCTTACAAGGTGCGTGCTGCACCGCAGCTCGAGAATGCAGACGCCCCGCGCGGCGAGCTGGCGCTGGTCGCGCTCGACGACGATCACAGCCAACGCTACGTGCCGCGTTTGTTGGAGCTCGGCTATCGCGTAGTCGACAAGAGCAACACTTACCGGCTCGATCCGAAGGTGCCGCTCGTGGTCGGCGGCGTCAATTGCCGCGAAGTGACCGAGACCGCGCGCCTAGTCGCGAACCCGAACTGCACCACCATCCCCTTTGCGCTCGCGACGGGTCCGTTGCAGCGCCGCTTCGGCTTGCAATCTGCGACCGTCAGCACATACCAAGCCGTCAGCGGCGCGGGCATCGGCGCGCTGGACGAGTTCTTGGCAGAGTCGAAGAGCGGCTACGCCGAGGCCAACCGCCTGGGCAGCGCGTTCAACGTGACCCACTATGCCGGCAACGCCGTCCCTCACAACGGCAAGACCGACGACAGCGGTTTCTCCGCTGAAGAGCGCAAGCTCGTACAAGAGAGCCGCAAGATCCTCGACTACCCGGAGTTCGCGGTGTCGGCTCAATGCTGCCGCGTGGCCGTCGCGGTCGGTCACTACCTCAATGCGTGGCTCACGCTGACGGAGGCCGCGGAGCTTGCCGAAATCGAAGCCACGCTGGGCGACGTCCAGCAGAGCCCGTTCGTGCGCTTCTACCCGGGCTCGTCCGGCGACGGGCTCTGCGCGCTGTCCTGCGTGCACGAGCGCGACCGCGCGCTGGTCGGTCGCTTGCGCCGTGACGCGCGCGACACGAGCGGCAAAAGCGTGTGTTTGACGATGGCCGCCGACAACTTGCGGCTGGGCGCCGCGACCAACGCCATTCGCATCGCCAGCCGCTGGTTCCCCGGAAAAGACCCGGACCTGAACGCGCCCGGTCTGTGATCTAGCGCTCAACTCTGAGCGCGCGAGCCGGTGTATAAAGGCTCGGTGAGTCGCTCCCCGAAACCGGCTTCGCTCGGCAGCCTCTTGGTGAGCTCTCGCGACGCCGCGGCTCGCCTCGCCGGCACCGCGATCGATCGCGAGCAATGGCGGCGCGTCGTCGGCGAGCGCATCGCCGCGCGCACCGAGCCGGGGCCCAAGCGCGGCCGCGAGCTTTTGGTGTACGTCGCGTCGGCCAGTTGGGCGCAAGAGCTGTCCTTACTCGTGAGTGAGATCGTGGTGCGGCTGAAAGCAGTGGGCATCCACGTCGACACGGTTCGCTTCGGCGTTCGTGAGATCAAGCCGCCCGCCCGTAACGGCGCTGCCCGGAAGCTGACCGTGCGCAAGGCGGCCTTGCCGAGCGCCCTCAATCAGCAGCTTGCGGGTATCGCTGACGCGGAGCTGCGCGACGCCATCGCTGAAGCCGCAGGGCTATGGTTGGCGCTCGACGAGCCCGCCCAAGCAGCACGGCCCGCGCGCTCCGCGTCGGCCAAGCCGCCCGCTACTTCAGCGCGGCCAAACGCTCGAAGCCCTCGAGACGCTGAATCGCAAAACGCTCGTTCGGGCCATAGGTCAGCGCTTGAGCGTGCAAGATCGAAAGGTAAGCCCTGAGCGCGGGCAGGTTCACCGAGTCGACTCGGCGCAACACCGCGTACATCTGATCCACGAACTCGATCGGCAGCGGACGACGCAACGCCGCGTACAGCTCGATCGTGTAATCGAGCCACTTTCCGCGCGAAGTCGCCTCGGCGAGCTTGCCGGCGTAGGTCGCGGCCCGCCCGACGACTCGTGGCGCGGGCTCGCGACCACGCTTGACCTCGGTGAGCACGTTGTTCAACGCTATCGAAAGCATGCGTTCAGCTTCCTCCCCGCGCCCCATGGCCAGCACCTTGTCGGCAACGCCGCCGAGCAGCTCGAGGGCTTCCTCGCGGTGCGTGGCTTCGGCTTCCAGCGGCAGGCGCATGTCCGATTTGGTATCGACAGTACGGTCCAGCGGGTCGGCTGGCAAAGGTTCGGCGCGACCCGCCATCAGATCGGGCGCGACGTGCAGACCGTGCAGGGTCTCGGCGGTGAAGCGCTCCGACGGCTTCATCACCGGGGCCCGTGACACCGAGCGCACCACGAACACCTGCTTGCCCACCGTCAGCTCATCACCGGACTTCAGCGGCTGGCTGCCCGCCACACGGCGACCGTTCACGAACACACCGTTGGCGCTGCCGAAGTCTTCGACGATAACGCGATCCTGCGTCACTACGATCTGAGCGTGGCGGCGAGACACCAGCCCGTCGTCGAGCACCAGGTGACAGCCAGAGCTACGACCGATCAGCACCTCTCCGGGCCGCAGCTCGAACGTACGCCCTTGGAACTCGAGCCAGAAACGCTGCGCTGAGGTCTGCGTTTCAGCTCCCTGATCCGTGCGTGGTCGGGTGCGACGAGAGCCCTGATCGGAATCCAATACCGCTAAACATACCCTTCGGCTCGTTGGCAGTCGAGAGCCGTCAGAGGGCACTATTTTGCAGCGGCGAGTCGCTCGAGGCCTTCGATACGGCTCAGCAAGAAGCGGTCGGCCGGCCCGAAGCTGCCAGACAGCTCACGCAACGCCCCCAGGTAGTCTCGCAATACCGTCAGATTCACGGCCTTTACCTTGCGCAGCACCGTGTAAAGCTCGTCGACCACGGGCGCTGGACAAGGCCTGCCGACCGCGCTGTGAAGTCGAAAAATGTAGTCCACCCAACGACCATTGCTGGTCGCCAAACCGAGCTTCAGCGCGTAGTCGCCAGCACGCTCGAGTGTCTCCGGCGAGACGTTCACGCCGCGCTGGGCGTCGATGAGCAGTTGATCCAGCTGCTCGAACAGCAGCTTCTCGGCTTCCTCGCCCTTGCCCATGGCCAGCGCCTTGTCAGCCAGAATGCCGAGCAGTCCGAAGGTCGCCGAGCGCTGGGTGGGCGCTTGAATCAGCGTGTCTGCGGCGAACTCTCGGCGTGACATCACGGTCATGTCTTGACTGCCGATGCTGATTTGATCGCCATGGACCAGCGTGCGCTTACCGTCGATGCGGTCCCCATTCACACGCACGCCGTTTCGGCTGCCCAGATCGGCGACGATGACGGCTTCCGAGGTCACGTTGAGCGTCGCATGGTTCCGCGACACCAGCGGATCGTCGAGCGAAAGCTGACAGTTGGCCGCGCGCCCGATCACGAACTCACCCTCCGGCAAGTCGATGTCGTGATCGTTGTAGCGCAGCGTGTGCTTCATGCACCCGCTGGCTCCAAGTCACCCAATGCTTCGATCCCGGCCAGGCTTTCGCGATCCTCATGCCGCGGCCCGCCTCGTGAGCTCACGCTTTCGACCACGCGCCGAGCGGCGGGCGCGAGCGAGCTTCGCTCCAAAGGCGGCAGCGTGATCAAGCTCAGGCCCACGGCGCGCGGTGGCACCGTGCCCAGCGACGCGTACACCGACAAGAGCCACTTGCCCCACGCGGCGTCACCGCGCGTGGCGGCCAGTGTGGCTGCGGCGTCCGCAACGGCGTCGAGCGTGGGGCGCTCCACGGGTAAGCCATTGCCGATGCGCTGCTCGATGCCCATACGCGCGTGCGACAAAATGCGCTCGATGTCGTCGACGCGGCCGATCGACTCGGCGCGGCGCAGTGACTCGACGACCAGATCCAGCCCCCAGTCGCGCTGGGTCGTAGGCGCGCCTGCCAGCGTGTCTTCCTCGTTGCGATCACTCGAGCCGCAGGCTGGACACTCGGGCAACTCCAACGGATACGGGTGCCCGCACTCCGAGCAATGACACATGAAGCCGGTGGTTCGTGTACCCGCGTCGATTGTCGCCGGGGGCGCTCCGGCGCAAAACACGATCTCCTGAGTGCCAATGCGCACGCGCTCGCCGTCGCCTAGCGTGTGCATGCCTTTCAGTGTCGCGCCGCCGACTTGAACGCCGTTGCGGGAGCCCAGATCCTCGATTGTCGCGCGCTCGCCCGTAATGCGGATTCGAGCGTGCTCACGTGAGACCAGCGGGTCCTCAATCGTTACCTGGCAGGTCGCGCTCCGGCCAATGACCGTATCGCCCTGCGGTAAATCGATCTCCTGAAGTAGGAAGCGGAGCCGGAATCGTGCCAATGACATCCGTGTGGTTAGGGTGAAAACGGAGCCGCAAGCGTAGCCCTTGCCGCAGAGCGGAGTCAAAGTCGACGGGCGATAGAGCCTGCCGACCGTGCGGCCAGGATCGGGAGGGAGCGAGCCGAGCGCGCAAAAGGCCCAAGCGAAAATGGTATCCGCTCGCTCCAAACTGAGACAGACAAAAGAGAAACAGCGCGCTTTCGGCGAAACCGAACCGCGCGCTGCCGCTCACTACTCATTCGTGAGGGGTTAGAACCCCCTCACAGACTTAGATCAGGCCTTGAATTTCTTGATCAAATCCGCGAGCTTGGCCACGCCCTCACGCGGCACCGCGTTGTAGATCGAGGCGCGCATGCCGCCGACCGAGCGATGGCCCTTGAGGCCTTCCATCTTGAGCGTCTTCGCTTCGGCCAAGAACTCCTTCTCGAGCTCCTCGGTCTTGAGCGTGAAGACCACATTCATGACGGAACGCGAGTCCTTGTCGACGGGGCTCGCGAACACGTCTGGGCGTGACTCGATCGCGTCGTACAAGAGAGCCGCCTTCTCGCGGTTCAGCTTCTCCATCGCCGTCAGGCCGCCGTTGGCCTTCACCTCGGCCAGCACGTTGCGCAGCATGTACACCGAGAACGTGGGCGGCGTGTTGTACAGCGAGTTGTTCTCGACATGCGTGCGGTACTGGAAGATGACCGGGATGTCCTTCTTGCCAGCCTCGACCAAATCCTTACGCACGATCACGACCACGAGCCCGCTCGGGCCGAGGTTCTTCTGCGCGCCGGCGTAGATCAGACCGAACTTCGAGACGTCGATCGGGCGCCAGGCGATGTCCGAGGACATGTCGGCGATGAGCGGCACCGAGCCTACGTCCGGAAAATCGTGGAACTGCGTGCCGAAGATAGTGTTGTTGCTCGTGATGTGCGCGTAGGCCGCGGCTGGATCCAACTCGAGCTCGCTCTGCTTCGGGATGCGCGAGAACTTCTTGTCCTTCTCGGTCGTGCCAGCGACGCGCGCGGTGCCCAGCACCTTGGCTTCTTTGTACGCCTTTTGCGACCAGGCACCGGTCAACACGTAGTCCGCGCTCTTGCCTTGGGGCAGGAGGTTCATCGGCACGACAGCGAACTGCTGGCTGGCGCCACCTTGCAGCAGCAAGATGTCGTAGTTGTCGGGAACGGCCATCAGCTCTTTGACGAGCGCGATCGCCTCGTTGTGAACGGCTTCGTAGACCTTGCCGCGATGGCTGTGTTCCATCACGCTCATGCCGCTACCGTCGATGTCGAGCAGCTCCTTCTGAGCGCGTTCGAGAGCGCCCAACGGAAGGGCTGCGGGGCCTGCATTGAAATTGATTACTCGAGCCATGGTCCTCCACGCGGGCCTGAGCCACGCGGCACTCGAGCTAGCGCCAGTGCTGCGTCGCGTCAAGCGTTGCGGGAGTGTTTTGCGATTGCGTCCAAATCCGCAATCGGAACGCTGCCAACACGCGCCACTGCGTACTCCCGTTCGCTGATGCTAACCACGGTGGACGGCGCGCCGCCGGGACTCGCGCCGGCCAATACGAGCAGCACACCCTGTGCGATAGCCTGGGTGAAGGCCGCCGCGACCGCGTCCGAATGGACGGCGGGCGGCGCCCCGGGAAGGTTTGCGCTGGTCGCGCTGAGCGGGCGGCCGAAGCGCCGCGCCAGCTCGGCCGCAGGCGACGCGCCGGGCAGACGGACCGCGAGGCTACCGTCGAGAGCAACTCGAGCCGCGACGACGTCCGCGGCTGGCAACGCGATACTGAGACCGCCGGGCCAAAACGCGGCCGCGAATGCCTGCGCCAAGGGCGGCACTCCACCCGCGACGAGCGCGTGCCACGCCGCGCGCTCAGGCAAGATGACGGGCACGCCTTTGTCCGCGCCGCGCGGCTTCAATGCAAACAGCGCTTCGACGGCAAGAGGATTGCCAATGTCGGCGAGCAAGCCGAAAAACGACTCCGTCGCTGCCGCGACCACGCGACCCCGAGCTAGCTGCTCGAGCGCGGCTCCCAGCTCGTCGGTCATCCGCCAGAGCTCAGAGCGCGCGCCGCGATGTCGCGACGAAACTGACGGCCTTCGAATTGAATCAGCTCCACGGCCTGGTAGGCACGAGCATGAGCGTCGGGCAGCGTCCTAGCGCGTGCGGTCACGCCCAGCACGCGCCCACCCGAGGTCACGATTTGGCCACCGCGCCGGGCGGTACCCGCGTGAAACACCGACACGCCCGGAACCTGCGCTGCCGCGTCGAGGCCCGTGATCACATCACCGGTGCGCGGGCTTTCCGGGTAGCCACCAGCGGCCAGTACGACGCACAGCGCGTGATCGCTCGATACTTGCAGCAATTCCGGCTGCAATTGGCCACGCGCGGCCGCGGACAGCGCCTCTGCGAGATCGCCGTCTAGCACGGCCATCAGCACCTGTGTCTCGGGATCGCCGAAGCGCACGTTGAACTCGAGCAGCGACAAATCACCCTCTGGAGTGACCATCAGACCGGCGAACAGCGCGCCGCGAAAGGGGTGACCGTCGGCCACCATGCCGCGCAACGCTCGCTCGAAGATCTCGTGGCGAATGCGCTCCTGAAGCGCAGGCGTGATCAACGGGGCCGGCGCGTAGGTGCCCATCCCTCCAGTGTTCGACCCGCGGTCACCGTCGAAGATGCGCTTGTGATCCTGTGCTGCCGGCAAGAGCACGAAGCGCTCGCCGTCGCAAATGGCGTGTAGGCTGGCCTCGGCGCCGGGAACGCGCTCCTCGATCACGACCGTCTGCCCGGCGGCACCAAAGGCCGCGCCGCTGAGCATGCCTCGCGCAGCCGCCAGCGCTTCTTCATGGGTCGCGGCGACCACGACGCCCTTGCCTGCGGCCAGCCCGTCGGCTTTGACGACCGGAGCTTCTGCGAAGTCGGCGACGGCGCGCTCGGCAGCGGCCACGTCGGTCACGACATGAAAGCGCCCCGTCGGGATGCCGTAGCGCGCGGCGAAGCGCTTCACGAACGCCTTGGAGCCTTCGAGCTGCGCCGCTTGCTTGCTCGGGCCGAACACCACGTGGCCCGCAGCCTGTAGGCGATCGCTGAGCCCGTCACACAGCGGGACCTCGGGACCGATCACGACTAGGTCGGGGGCTTCGCGCGCCGCGATGTCGAGCGCGTCACCTGACGCCGAGCGCATCAGCTTGCCGGTTACTCCGCTGTGCGCGGTGCCGGCGTTACCCGGCGCAACGACGACCTCGGTCACGCTCGGGCACGCGAGCAGCCGCGCCGCCAGCGCGTGCTCGCGACCGCCCGATCCAATGACCAGAATCTTACTCAGCTTCGCCATCCGGCGCGGATCCGCGCAGAGCGCGTGTGGGCTGTCAATCCGCGCTTGCTCCGGGCGGGATCCGTTGGCGAAAACGCGGCTGCTCTCACACCTTCTCCTACTCGCTCCGGCCAGGTGAGACGCCGGCCGAGGCAGCCGAGCCGCGCTGCGCAAGACGCGGCCCCGGCCTCGCCGAGAAATGATCGCTCGAAGCCATGCGGAGAGGACTATACTGAGCGTTCGCTCTACTCTTGTCTGGAGGTCATGTTGTCGAGCCCGATCGTGATTCACGTTCTGCGCCCGTACGCGAACGAGGACCTGTACCTCGCGCACGAGGGCGCCAGTATCAATTCGAAGTCGATGCTGCTCATCGATCAGCTGGCGCTGCCGGCCGAAACCTCGATTGTGTTCGATATTCAGCTCGCGAACGGGCAAAAGCCGATCCGCGCCGAAGGCAAGGTGATCGGCCACGTCGAGGCCAGCGCGGATAAACCTGGAGGGTTACGCGTGCGTTTCACGCGTTTTGGAGCCGCTACCAAAGCGTTCATCGATCGCGCCGTCAGCGCGCGGCCCATGATGTCCGTGGCGCCCGCCAGACCGTCTATGGCGCCTGTCCAACCGTCCTTGGCGCCTGTCGAACCGTCCCTGGCACCTGCCGAACCGCTGGAGGCGTCTGCCGAACCGCCCGCGGCGTTTGACGAGCAGACCGTAGCTCCAACGGCCACGAGCGACACCAGCGGCATCCATCGTAGAGTGTTGCCTGTCAGCGCGCCGCCCAATCGCGACGCGTTGCTGGCTCGGCTGCGTGGGCGAAAGGCTGGTTGAAGCCGTGCTCGGCGGAGCGCGCCGATTCGATGTTGCGATCTGCCGCCCAGAAAAAAGACCCAAATCAATAGGCCTCCCAAACGGCTCGACTCGGAGTTAGCATGCCGCTCATGATTGGCTTTTCCAGGTGTCTTGCGGTTGGGGCGACGCTGGGCCTGTTGATGGGCTGCGGTTCGTCGACGACTCCGAAAGCAGCGGCAGCCGCGGCCTCCGGGGGAGACACCGGTAGTGGCGGGAGCTCGAGCGCGGGTTCGGATCCGGTAAGCGCCGCCGGTTCGGATCCAGGCCCCGTCGGCAGCAGCAGCGCAGCGCAAGTCGCAGCCAAGCTCGGTCGACCGTCGAAGTTCATGATCGGTATGGGCAACGATCTCCAGGACGATCACAGTATGGACGGCGCGTACACGCTCGGCACCACGCTCGACCTTCACTACGCCTACCTGGTCGCGTACAAAAACGCCGACGGCTCCTGGGGCAGCTGGAAAGATTGGAACCCGGACGGCAGCTTCGTGAATGTGCTGACCGACTCGGCGGACGCCAAGGGCGTCGTGCCGATGTTCACGCTGTATGCGATGGCCGCGTGGGGCGACGGACAACTCAGTGGGCTCACCAATGACGTGTTCGAGAAGGGCTACTGGGGAGACGTGAAGCTCTTGTTCCAACGCATCGCGATGTACGGCAAACCCACCGTGGTGCATTTCGAGCCGGATTTCTGGGCCTACGCGGAGATGCAGTCGAAGGACGACCCGACCGCAATGAAGGTCAACCTCACCGCGAACGCGCCCGACTGCGCCGGACTGAGCAATGATCTAGTGGGGATGGGGCATTGCTTGCTGAAGATGGCGCGTATGTACGCGCCCAAAGCCGTGGTCGGCTTTCATGCCTCGGAGTGGTCTGCTGGCGACCCGAGCGCCACCGTCGCCTTCTTGAAAAAAGTGGGCGCCGATCAAGCGGACGTGGTGTTTGCGGATTTGCTGGATCGCGACGCGGGTTGCTTCGAGGCCGCGACGGATCCGAACTGTATGCGCAGTGGCAATTTTTATTGGGACGAGAGCAACGCGACGAGCCCCAATTTCCACGACTACCTGACGTGGTCCAAGGCCATCGCCAGCGGGATCGGGTTGCCGATGGTCTGGTGGCAAGTTCCGTTTGGGGTGCCGAGCACCACGAAGGGCGGTACCGCGGGTCATTACCGCGACAACCGCGTGCACTATATCTTCTCGCATATCCAGGAATTCGTGGATGCGGGCGGCTTGGGCGTCACTTTCGGCACCGGCGCCGCCAATCAAACGTTCATCGATAGCGATGGCGGGCAGTTCAAGACCGCCGTCACGAAGTACTTCGCGGCGCCGGTAGCCCTGCCCTAGCTCGCGCTCGGTTCGGCGGCTCCGGCATCCTTGGCGACGCTCTCGATCGGCAAGTGGTCGAGCTTGATGCCAAGCTTCTCACTCAGCTCGAAGATGCGCGCGTCGCGGTAGAACTCGCCGAACACGATACGCGTGAGTCCCGAGTTCGCGATCAGCTTGTAGCAACCGAAGCACGGGGACGCGGTGACGTAGATGTCCGCGCCGTCCAAGCGCACGCCGTTGCGTGCGGCTTGCACGATAGCGTTGGCTTCGGCGTGCACGGTGCGCACGCAATGGCCGTCTTCCATCATGTGGCCGTCATCGTCGCAATGGCTGAGGCCGCGAATCGAGCCATTGTAACCGGTAGTCAGGATCATTTTTTCGCGCACGATCACGGCGCCGACGTGCTTTCGATCGCAGGTCGAGCGCGTGGCGACCACGCGCGCAATGGCCATGAAGTACTCGTCCCAGCTCGCCCGCAAGCGCTGCGTCATTATGGTCTTCCTCCGTGTGCTACCTGAGCCCGATCAGCCTATAGCGCGAGCCAGGAAGGCGCACGAGAGCCTTGACGCCCTCGTGACGCCCCCTTGACCCCCGGCTCTGCACGTGGCTTCGTTCCCCGGTGAAACGCGCTCGACTCAAGGCCGGTTTGGCCTTCGCCACGCTCACGATTACAGGCTTTAGCGGCTCTGCACGAGCCGCCGGTCCGGACCCGGCCGCCGAGACTCAGCGCCTACTGACCAAGCTGGACGCGCCCGACACACGCAGCGTCGTGCAAGATCCGGTAGCCAAAGCCAAAGCCGCGCAGCAGCGCGCCCAAAACGCACGCGGCGCTGGGGATCTACAGCACGCCACCGAGCTGGACACGCTGGCTCTGACCTGGGCCCAAGTCGCCGACGACTTAGTGCGCACCGCTGCGGCCGAAAAGGCTCTTTCCGATCTGCAAAAGACGGTCACTGCTCTGGAGCAAAAAGCCGTCCGTACGCAGGCCTTGATCGAGCAGACCATCGCTCGTCGCGCTCGCGCCGAGCAGAACTTGGCGAACGAAGCCGAGCTCGTCGGCTCGAAGAAAGGCGCGCCGGGTGCTGCCCCCAAGCCTACCGCAAGCAAACCCGCGGCTCTGGGCAAGCCCGCCGTAGGCGCCAAGCCCAAAGCGAGCACGCCCGCAGGGAGCCAAAAGTGATGCTCCGCCGACCGCTGTTCGCGCTGTCGCTGAGTGTATGCACATTGGTCGCCTGCGCGCCGACGCCCCGCCCTGAAGTGATGCGCGAGGTCGAATCCGCGCGCGCCAGCGCTGCCGTGCAAGAGGCGGCGAAGACCGCGCCGCAGGCGTATGCAGACGCCGAGCTGCGCCGCACGCGCGCCGAACAAGCTTTCAGCGACGACCATCAAGCGTCCGCACAGATCCTGAGCGAGCAAGCGCTCGCTGCGTACACGCGCGCCACGGTGCAGGCCCGGCTCGCGCGCGCTCAGGCCACGCTAGCAGACGAGCAAGCGCGCTTGGCCAAAGCCACCGCCCAACAAGCCGATCTCGATTCGCAACAGCAACGCTTCCTCTTGGAAGCCGAAACCCTGGAAACACGCCTCAAAGTCGCGCGCGACGCCGAGCCGCTACCGGTCAACGGTCCCGCGGCCAACGCCGATCGCGAGGCAGCCCGGCTCGCCGCGGTGAAGGCCATGCTCTCGCAAGCCAAGCTCTTGTGCATGTCGGCGCGGCTCCTGGAGCCGAACCGCGACAGCGTCGGACCGCTACTGGGCAAGGTCGAAGACTTGAGCGGCAAGCTGTCAGCTCCGCCAGCACCGATCGACGACGCGGTTGCGGTGCGCAGCGGCTGCTTGAAGGAGCTCACGCTCGCGCGCCGCCCGGCCACTCAGAAAAATCCCGCGGCCGGCGTGACGGACGCGCTGCTCGCCGAGCTCAGTGCGTCCAGCCTGCTGCCCTTCCGCGACGAACGCGGCGTGGTCGTCACCCTGCGCGCGCTGTTCAACGGCAAGGATCAGCTGAGCACGGACGCCTCGACCGAGCTCGACACGCTGGGCAAAGTCGCCAAAGCACATCCGGAATTCCCACTACTCGCCGTGGTGCACGGCGCCAAAGGCAATCCGTCCTCGCGTGACGCCGCGCAAGCCGCGTCCATCGCCGACGCCCTGCGCAAGTCCGGCGCTCCCAACGTAGCCGCCGAAACCGCCGGCGGCTCACTGCCCGTGCTCGACCCCGCGCGCCCCGGCGCGAACGAGCGCAACGCTCGCGTCGAAGTGGTGTTCGTCTCGCCCTCGAGCTCGTGAGCGGTTGCGCCGAAAAGCGCTGGATCTGACGGCGGGCGGCGTCCCTTCGCGTGAGCTGGGCGTGCAGTGCCGTTGGAACCCTGGACGCGGCGCGCCGCACAGCGCAACTTAGTGGGAGCTCGGACGTTTTCAGAGACGAGGCGACCAGTTGGCGAGAGACCCCCTCTTCGGTGAACGCATCGTTTGGACGGCAAATCCAACCGTGTTGGCACCGCCGCCTTTGGCTCGCGCCGTCGGCTTCGTGTTCTTCGTCCTATCCGCGATTTCCTTGAGCTTTGCGATCGTGATCGCACTTGCGCTGCGCACCGCTCCCGCAGGTCCGATGCTGTTCTCGGCGTGGTGCGCAGGCCTCGGTATTGCCGCCCGCGAGGTGCCACGCATCTGGCTCAAGAGCGCGCGCTATGTGGTCACCGAGCAGCACGTGATCACCTACTTTGGTCCGTTTCGACGCAGCATCGAGCGCAAGGCGATCAGCTTCGCTCGGATTTTCTGGAGTGACTCGGATCGCAACGCGGGCGATCTCGAGCTGGTGCGCGCGGTACCCACGGGCGCGCTGCGTCGGCGCCTGGTGTTGAAGCTGTACGGGGTGCGCGCGCCGGATCGGGTATGGGCCATCGTGCGCGGCGCCGAGGCGATCGCTCCTTCGGGGCAGCACGGCGAGCGTCCCCTCGCCCAACGCTTGGATCACGGCGAGCGGGTGATTTGGTCGGCGCGCCGTCACCCGCAGCTGCGCGCCTATTTGCCGCAAGGGCAGCGGGAATGGGGCCTGATGGCCATTGGCGGCTTCTTGTTCCTGGGCGCATCGCGCATGGTGGAAGATGGTGTTCCGGCGCTGCAACGCGTCGCGCATGGCGGGTTGCCCGTGCTCTCCTTCCCGTTCGCCGCGTTGACCTTCGGGCTTTCGCTGGCGGTGCTCCTGGTCTTCGCGGTCGGCTGCTACGTGATTTACGACGCCGTGATTCGGCAAGGCTACGCCGCCAAGCACACCCGCTATCTGATCACCGACAAGCGCGTGCTGATTCAGCGCGGCAGTGAAGAGCTGCACGTCGACCGCGGCATCATCGTGGACGTGATCGACGCTCCGGTGGGTGACGGCTTGCACGACGTGTTCTTCGTGCTCGACGGCCCGCGCGCTCGCTCGCTCGCGGCCAGCGGTGCCTTCGGAGAGCTCGGACGCGGCCCGCATTTACGCCCAGTATTCGAAGCGGTAGACGACGCCGAGGGCGCGAGCCGCGTGCTCGGCAAGAACCCCGAGCTGCCGCACGCGGCTTGAGCACAGCGCGACAAGCCTCGGCTAGAGCACGTCGTCGCCGGCGTCCGGCGTAGGCGTCGCGATTTTCGGCAGTTTCGCGTTCAACGCCGACAGCTCGCGTTCGATTCGTGCTTGGTGCAGTCGCGCGCGAGGTGCCCAGGGCGCGTGGTCCGCCTCGGCGGGGACGACGTACGCGGTCCAGTGCTCTTCTGCGTCCGCGAGCGCGTCGCGGCGCGAGAGATCGTCTTTGGCTTGGCGCGCGGCGGCCATCGCGGCAAGCGCCCGGTAGTAGTGGATCTCGTAGCTGGGAGAAAAGAACGTGCCGGGCAGGTCGAGCACACTGGCGACGGGAAACAGCGTGGGCGAAAGCGGGATCAGAATTGCGTTTCGCGCGGCCTCGAGTGACGACGGCAGGTCACCCGAGCGATCGAGAGCAACCGCGAGGCCGAAATAAGCCGCCGACAACGTGTCGGGCTGCTGCGCCTCCGGCAGCGCGAGCCGGTAGTCGCGCAGAGCGGCCTTCAAATCGCCGCTGCCCATCTCGCTCTCCGCCAAATTTACCCGTAAAACGGCGCGAATGTCGGGTTCCCAAGTGAGCGCGAGCGCATGCAGGTAGGCCCTGCGCTCGGCCGAGCGATCTCCCAACTGGCCTGTGGCGAGCGCCAAGTGAAACCAGCCTTCGGCCGCCAGCGGGCTGTCCGGAGCGCTCTGCAACGCGCGCTCCAAGATGCAGCGCGCGTCTGCCTCGCGATTGGTGCGCGAGGCGTACAAAGCGCCGCCGATCAGGTAGTCGAAGCGAGCTTGGGATGCGCTGCGATTCGACGCGGCATCGCCCTTCGCCGGACAAGTTGGCAACGTCTGACTGAGCGCTGACATCGCGATCGCAGCGGCGGACATCTCTGGATCCAACTCTGGCAAGCCGATCGAGCCGAGGATCCGCTCCATGCGATTCAAGACCTTCTGCTGCTCGGCAGCGGCGGGCTCGCGCGCGCGTTGCCAGAGATTCGGGTCGGCTTGAGCGGCGCCCGGCAGGAGCGCCAGAGTGAGCGCGGCCACCACGAACGGCGCGGATTTCACCTAGTTTTTGCCCTTCGCGGCGCGGGGGTCCGCCAGCGCGGCGCGCACGGCTTCCAGCACCCCTGGCGGCAACAACGGCAGATCTGCGCCTAGGGCCGTGAGCACTGCGGCGCTCGGTAGGGCAGCTTTGGACGTGCGCGGCTCTGCCCGTCCGCCACGTTGCAGCGCAACCAGGCGCAAGCCCTCGATCCAAGCCGAAAGCCCCAGCGATTGACGACGCGCCTGCGCCAAGTAGCCGAGCGCTTCATCCACGCCGGCGGGCGCGTACACAAGCACGTGCGCCGCGGCCTCGATCTGCACGAAGGCGGCTTCACGCGCGTCGTCGAGCAGTGCGGCGCGCGACACGAGCAGCCGATACAACCGCACGGATTCCGCGGATTTTCCGGCGAGCGAGGCCGCGCGTGCATAGTCGTGAAGCGCCTTCGGATCGGCGAACGCCTGCGCGTCTTGCGCGTCGGCCTGCGTGAATTGCTCGAAGGCGCTCGCGCCCTGACCGAGCCGCAGCTCCGCGCGACCCGCGAGCACACGCACCGCCGGGAGCGCGCCCGCTAGCGCTTGCGCCGCTTCGGCGGCACTGAGCGCTTCACTCGGAGTTTGCTGCAAACGCGCGTAGCCGCGCGCCAGCAAATCACAGTAACGCTGCGCGTCTGCGCCGCGCAAGCGCGACCACAAGCCGTCGCCCACAGCGCCTCGGCAATCGCGCGGCCGAGGGCTCGCGAGCGCCGCGGTCGCGAGACCCGCATCCGGCGCCGCAAAGCGCGTCTGAAGCAGGATCGCCACGACCAGCGGTAGCATGCCGGCTCAGAATAGCAGGAGCCGCGCCTACCGGCCACGCGGACGGCGAAGCGCTTTTGGCGCTCCCCCCGAATGCAAAACTTTTACATAGAACGCGCCGAGGCGAAGACAGCCCCCACGCTCGCGCGAGTCTCAGGGCGCCGCGGCGCGCCCGACGAAAGGATTATGCAGCATGATCGTCTCGCTGCGACGCGGTCCGACGCTCACCAGGTACACCGGTGCGCCCGCTTGTTCTTCGATGAAACGCACGTAGGCGCGGGCGTTGGCGGGCAGGTCATCCAGCACGCGCACGCCTTCCAGGCGCTCTTTCCAGCCCGGCATCTCGACGTACACCGGGGACACTTTGCCCGGCGTGTCCAGGTCGTCGATGGGCAGACTGGTGACGCGACCTTGCGGTGTATCGTAGGCCACGCAGACGCGAATGCGATCCATGCCCGTCAGCACGTCGAGCTTAGTCAGGGCCAAGCCGTCGATGCCATTGACGCGCGACGCATAGCGCAGACCGGGTAGATCGAGCCAACCGGTGCGGCGCGGGCGACCGGTGACCGAGCCGAACTCGGCGCCCACTTCGCGCAAATGCTTGCCGTCCGAGTCGTCGAGCTCGGTCGGAAAGGGCCCAGTGCCGACGCGCGTGGTGTACGCCTTGGTAATGCCGATCACGGTGCCGATGCGGTTCGGGCCGATGCCCGCGCCGCTGGCAGCGCCACCCGCGCCCGCCGAGCTCGACGTGACAAACGGATACGTGCCGTGGTCGATGTCCAGCAGAGTGCCTTGGGCACCCTCGAGCATCACGCGCTTGCCGGCCTTGATTGCGTCGTCCACCAGCTCCGAGGTGTGCGCGAGCATGGGTACGATGCGCGCCGCGTGCGCTTCGAGCTTGGCCATCACCGATTGCACGGTGGGCAGCTCGCCGCCGAGCGACTTGACGATGGGCGCCCAGGCTTCCATGGCGTACGAAATGCGCGCGGCCATCGCCTTGAGATCGCGCAGATCCCCACAGCGCACGCCGACGCGCTTCACTTTGTCTTCGTAGGCCGGGCCGATGCCCTTCTTGGTGGTACCGAGCGCCTTATCGGCTGGCGCGGAGCCCTCGCGCAAGGTGTCGACCAAGACGTGGTACGGCAAAATCAGATGCGCGCGGTCGCTCACCGACAGCCGCTGCTCGAGGTTCTGGTGCCCGCGGCGATGCAGCTCGTCGATCTCACCGAGCAACACCTCAGTGTCGATGACCATGCCTTGGCCCAGGATGCAGTGCGTGCCCCGACGCAAGATACCGCTCGGGAGCAGGCGCACGACGATCTTCTCGTCGCCCACGACGAGCGTGTGGCCGGCGTTCGGACCGCCGGCGTAGCGCACGACGACGTCGGCAAATTCCATGTAAATATCGACGATTTTGCCTTTGCCCTCGTCGCCCCACTGAGCACCCACAATGACCACAGAAGACATATTCACTCGCACGGGTTAGGACGCGGAACGCGCCACGCTGCTTACGCCAACCCCACTTTGGGGCTGGTTCAATTGGCTCGCC
>Ga0210392_10000811_pt1 | contig 17467 bp, 15 predicted proteins | sample IncBWC30OmetaG_FD_161057 | JGI IMG/M metagenome (GOLD analysis project Ga0210392, IMG submission 161057) | Forest soil microbial communities from Barre Woods Harvard Forest LTER site, Petersham, Massachusetts, United States - Inc-BW-C-30-O ...
GGTGCGGTAGCGCAGCACGACGGTCCCGCGCTGGTCGAGCGGGGTCCAGACGATCTCGCCGCGCGTGCCGTCGGGGACGGGCGAGCCGGTCTCGGGGTCGACGACCTCGACGATGCCCATATCGGGATAAAGGTGATAGCCGGTGGGAGTGCCGGTGGGCGGGACGGGACACTCGGTCCAGGCGAGTTTCGCCTCGGTGAAGCCGTACGTCGCCATCACCTGCACACCCGGCGAGCCGAGCTGCTCGCACATCGCGGCGAGCTTGCGGCGCGTGCCGTCGGCGACCTTTTCGCCGCCGAGGCAGATGATGCGCACGCCCGCGATTCGGAGTTTCTCGTCGATCGCCTGCTGCAGCACGTGGTAGATGAACGTCGGCATGGCGACGAGGATATGCGGCTTCAGTTTCAGGATGGCGCGGAGGTTGCCCTCGGTGCCCATGCATTTGCCGCCGCCGGTCGAGAGGGTGAAGGTGTTATGCTCGAGGCCGGCGAAGTGCATGCCCCAGAACGCGAGGTGCGGCGCGAAGGGAAACATGTTCAGCATTCGCTCCTCGCGCGTGACCCGCCCGATGCCGGTGATCCGGTCGCAGCCGATGGAGAGATTGCGGAGGTCGTGCTGCGTGTAGAGGAACGGGACCGATTCGGTCGAGCGACCGGTCGTCGCGGTCATGAAGGTGGGCCGCCACTCGCGGTCGAGCTCGTCCTTCACGCGGGCGCGGCCGCGCAGGAGCGCGCGGGCGATGACGCGCGGGCGGGCGGCGAGTTTTTTGGGATCGGGGATGAGGGCGAAGCCGAGCGCGCGCTGCGGGTTCTCGAGCGTGGGCAACAAGTCTTCCTTCGCGGTGAACGGAAGTTTCTTCAGGTCGCCGACCGAATGGAAATCATCGGCCGACAAGCCGAGTTTCGCGAAGAGGGTGCGATAATGTTCCGAAAACGGCAGGACGCAGTCGCGCAGGTAGCGGTGCAGCTTGCGGCCCTGCAGGGCGCGGCCGGTGTCGCGATCGAGACTGTGCCAGTGGGTGGTGAGTGAGGTGATCGACATCAGAGGTAGGCAACTCAGATGATGAAAGGAGAAGTGGATTCCATGGTGACCGGTTTGGCGTTGCTCCCGGAAGGCCCCGCGGGCGCCGGTGGAGCTGGCAAACCGAGGAATTCGGCGATTTCGGCGAGCCGGTGCTTCCCGTCCTGCTCCCCGACGGCCATGACCTTCCGGATATAGAGCGGCTGAAACAGCAGGGTGGCGATAAAGTCGGACCGGTTGGTCTCATGCGTGCCGAGGCCGCGCACGATGTGGCGGAAGGTGCCACGCAGCTCCGATTGGAACTCGTTGGCCATCGCGCTGAGATCCTGGGACGGACGAATCAGCAGCACTTCCATGGGATGGAGCCCGAGCTGGCTGCGATCCGGATGGGTGGCCATGAGCTTGTTGGCCAGCCGGAGTTCCATCGCGTCGCGGTCGAGCGTATCGAGAAAGATCGAATTGAGCAGCAGGCCGATGATGGTGGCGGGCGGGGGATATTTTTCCGGCGGCAGCTGCGCCTCGCAATGGCTTGGCTCGAGGAGGGTCGAGATGGCGAGGAGGCGATCCGCGCCGAGGTGAATGGCCGGCGCCAGCGGGGAGACCAGCCGCACTCCGCCGTCACCATGCCATTCGTCCCCGAGGCGCACCGCCGGAAAAACCAGCGGCAGGGCGCACGAGGCCATGATGTGATCGATGGTGATCTGCGCGGACACGCCGCGCTGGGACGGGCCTGCCCAGCCCACGGTGTCCTTTCCCTGGATCCAAGTCACGGATTCACCGGTCGGGTAACTGGTCGTGATGATGCCCAGGGCGGAAAGCTTGCCGCGGCGGATATTTTCATCGATCCCGCGCAACACGCCATCCTCGGTCTTGAGCGAGCGGTGCAGGAATTTTCTCAACGGGTCCGTATTCACCAGCGCATGCGTGGAAGATCCGACGCGCACGCCGCCCGAGATCAGCCGGAGACCCCAGGACAGCACCTTCAGGCTGAGATGGTGAAACTCCGTGTGGAACACATCGTCGATCGTGAGGCCCTCCCAATCCTTCACCAGTTCCTCCACGGCGTCCGGAAAATTGGAGGGACTGCTGGCGAGGAGCGAGGCGTTGATCACGCCCGCCGACACGCCGGTCAAAATGGGAAACGTCAGATCCGGATAGGCCCGGGCGAGACTGCGCAGCACGCCGACCTGATACGCGGCACGCGCTCCGCCACCGGTGAGCAACAGAGCGGTTTTTAATGGCGCGCCCATGTGATTTCGGGGTTTTGGGATAACTCGTAACTTCTTCTCTCTACGGAAGCTAAACTAACGCCAAAGCGGCCGTTGGCAAGCTCACCCCACGGATATCGCGGTTTTTTCGAACGACTAAAACTGGTTTGCAATAAATATATAGCCGCCGCTTTTATTATTTAACAGCCTGCCCCAAACTTTGACCGATCCAGCGGGTCAAAGACTGATAAATCCAATCAATATAATCAGGGAACCAAAGGGCTTTCCGCTTTGAACCAACGGAAAAAAGGAGCACACTATATTATTAAAATACCCCTTAAAAAATGCGTGTGGATTTTGGTGCTACCGTGCTTTTTTTTCACGGAGGCGCGAAGCGACACGGCGGCTCCGCCACCGGAGCCCGGCTTTCTTGGCTTCATGGACCGGCTGCCGGAATTTGTTAATACCAACCTGCCTTTTTTCGCCCCGCGCGGCGCGTATTGGTTCTATGCCCGGCCGCGGATTGGCGATCCTTTCAAGGGAAAGTATTTTCGCCTGGACGCGGGGATGTGGGTGAAGGTGACGAAGTCCGTCGACTTCAATATCGGCGCCCAAAGTTTCGTCTGGCGCGACCAGACGGTGAACGACGCGACGCGCTGGGGATTTAATGGCGCGACCACCGGCATAAAATACAACCGATGCCTGTCCGGGCCGATCGGCACCGCCATGAGCGTCGGCGTGAATTTTTCCACGCCGATCGGCCGGCCGCCCCCCGCGCTGTCCGACGGATTTCGCCGCACGGATCCCTTTCTCACCTACACGCGGCCGCTTTCCGTGCGCCTGCACCTCGTCGGCTTTGCCAGCCTCGGCGCCGACATGCTCGCCCATACGTCCCTGCCCAACAGCTATGGGAAGAATGCGTTCCATTCAAATTCCCTGAACGGCACGGTGGGCGCGACGCGCGAATTCAAGTGCTTCACCGTCACGACTTCCCTGAACGCCGCCACCACCGCCTTGATGAGCAAGCACGCGCTCCAGGTTTTCAGCCTCAATCCCCAGGTCACCATCCCGGCGGAAAATCTTTTGCCCAGGCTATGCGCCAAGCTGCCGCACTGGCATATCAACCTGAACCTGTCCGCGCATGCCACGACGGGACCCGATGGCCAGCAGTACGGCGTGAGCACCTCGGTGAGCGTGAATTTCACGTCGAAGCGCTAGCGCGCGACGCCGCGGCGGCGAACATTCAACATCCAACATTCAACGTTCAACGTTCAAATAAGAGGGTGAAGCGGTCAATGCTGAACGCCCCCTGTTTTTTTAACCGCGGATGAACGCAGATGGACGCGGATACGGATCCATACATTCAAACCACGGATATTTTTAACCGCGAATAGACGCGAATATTTCGGATCGGATTTTGAACACGGAGGTCACAGAGGACGCAGAGGGGGAAGATGTTTGGAGGCTGCTGGAAAACTGTGCTGCGGTCGCGGCACACGCCGTACGGCGTGTAGGCCGTCGGGTTGCGCCAGAAAACGCTGCGGCAGCGCTTTCTGATCGCAACGACGGCCTACAGTTATTTTCCGCAGCCTGCTGATATCCGCGTTAATCTGTGTTCATCTGCGGTTAAAAACGGTTCGACTCTGTGCTCTCTGCGCCCTCCGTGTTAAAAAGGTTCGGTGTTTGGTTCCCAAACTCAGAAGAACCAACCCCGGTCAGCGGAGGCTTTGAAAATCGCCCCGACGAATCGCTCGAGTTCCAAATTGAATTTCACGATGAGGTGATCCGAGCCGTGAGTGAGTCCGTAGCCCACGCCGAAATTATATTCCAGGCCGTGTGGCAGTTCGCCCCAAATGACGGGAAAGATATAATGCTGCTGGTCGTTGATGGGGTCGGCCTGGTCGATCAGGCCCGTCCCGCCGTAGAATTCCACGCCGGGCGACAGTTGCCGGGTCCAGCGATAGTGCAGGCCGGCGACATAGCCGAACTCGAATCCGTTGTTGTGTCCGGCCCCGGCCAGGACTTTTTCGAACTTCGGATTGGCCATGATCGAAAGCCGCCCGAAATCCTTCTCAAGAATCGGCCGCAGCTCCAGTTCGCGGACCGCATCGTCGAACTGCGGAGTCTGATGGGACTCCGCCTCGACGTACCAGCCGATATCCACGGGCAGGACATCCTGGTCGAATAATCTTCCGCGCAACCGGAACTTGTTGCCGGCATACTGGAACCCGTGGCCGTTAGGCTGGGCCATGGTGAGGTAAACCGCAGCCTCGATCCGGTCGGTGAGGCCGTAAGTGAGTTCGTACGAGTTATACCACAGCTTGTCACTGGGGAAAGCGCCCTTGGCCGTGCCCTCGCCGCCGACGTCATGACCACGGGCCACGACGGCGTTGCCGGTTTCGAGCTCGGCCATGCCCCTCTGCGTGGTGGAGTAGGGATAGACCTCGAATTCCCAGGGATCGACCTGGGCGGCGCACGTGGCGCAGGCCACGAACATCCAACATCCAACGTTCAACATCCAACGTCGAAGGCTCTTTGAACATTCAACATTCAACGTCCAACGTTCAACATCCAAGGCGGAACAGAAATTAGCAGATAGGGAGCGGAATTTGAGGATTGAAAATTCGACGTTCACTGGGTGGAGGGAGTTGAGCGTTGGATGTTGAACGTTGAATGTTGAATGTTCGCGGAGTCTGCGGACTCCGCGACAATCGCTCCTTCCGGCACGTCTGGGTGGAAATCGTCGAAGAAGTCGTAGCTGCCGGTGCGGAGGGCGGGCAGGCGCACGGTGACCGACTCGCCGGGTTCGATCACTTTCTCGCGGTTGAGGCTGAAGCTCTCGAATTCGATCTTTTCCCGGCTCGAATTCACCACCTTGATTTGCAGCGGCTGACCGGCGGGAACCACCAGGGTTTGCGGCGAGAAATGATGGTTGGAGAAATCGATTTCAGGGAGTTTATCCGAAAAATTTGAAGGAGAGGCGCCTTGAACATAAACAGTTAAGGCAATGAATAATAGCAGCTTGCTTGGCATTTGAGGTGAGCTTTCTTGATGCGACTGAGTGTCACTCGCATTTAGTGCCCTGTCAAGCCTCGGGTGATTCGGTACTAAATTAACCACGGATTACTCGGATAACCACGGATCCGGATTTTGAACACGGAGGTCGCAAAGGCCGCAGAGGGATCAATACATTCGAACCACTGATAATTCGGATTTTTTAACCGCGGATAGCGCGGATGATCACGGATAGGGATCGAAGTTTAACCACTTATGAGCACTTATGGGCGCTGATGGGATGGGGATCTTTTGGAACCACTAATTTTCGCTAATCGGCGCTAATAGGCTGCTGGGAAACTGTGCTGCTAGTTGAGCATCGGAAAAGTATCAGGTGTCAGGTTTTCAAGTGTCAGGATTAGGAGTCAGGAGCGCTCGGTTATCTTGGAACTTGGTACCTGTTACTTTATACTTGGCCCTTCGGGGCCTGCGTCAGCTCGTGAGCAACTCGCTGACGGAGGACAGCCGGGGCACACGATCACAAATCACTTTGAGCGAGACCAGGATCGGCACTGACAACAAGGCTCCCGGGATGCCCCAGAGCCAGGTCCAGAAGATCAGCGAAACAAAAATGACCACGGGATTGAGCGTGAAGCGGCGTCCCAGCAGAACCGGGGTGATGAAGTTCGCTTCCAGAAGATGAAGCAACAGATACCACCCGGGCGGAAGGAGTCCCTGCCACAGCGTATCAAAAGTCAGCGTACCCACCACGGCCAGCACGATGACGCCGCAGATGGGGCCAAAGTAGGGGACAAAATTCATGACCGCGACGAACATACCCCACATCGCGGCGTTGGGCACGCCCATGAAATAGAGCCCCGTGCTCACGATGACGCCCAGGCAAACATTGATCAGCGAAACCGAAAACAAATAACTGGAAATGCTTTGTTGGACCTCATGGTTGATTTCGATGGCGCGCTTTTTGTCGCTCAGGGTCGGCATCACGTGGACGAGTTTTTGCAGGAACATGTCGCCAGAGGCCAGCAGCAGGTAAATCAAGACCAACGTCTCAACCGTGCCCATCAGCAGGGTTCCGGTCCAGTCAAGGAGGGAAGGGGCGCCACGGTTGTCTTTGACCTCCACCGTGGGCGCTTTCTTTTGGGCTTCATTTTTTTCCTTTTCGGTCGCGCCCAGGTCCTTCACCGCCGCCGCCGCCTGGTTGAACTCACCTAAACTGGGAAAATTTTTCTGAACCCGTTGCCTCAAGTCGGTCATATGCTGGGGCGCTTCATCCATCCACGCCAGGGCCGGGCGGCCCAGTTCGAAGAAGCCAATCCCGATGAGGGCCACCAGCAGCCAAAGCACGACCGCGGCGGAAAGCGCCGGTGGAATGTGGTGGCGGGACAACCAACGGACGATGGGTTTCAGGGTGATGGTCGCGATACAGGCTAGGAATACAGGCAGGACCACCGGCCGGGCAAAGTAGAGGAAGGTAATCAGGCCGAGCACGGCCAGGACGATCTGAGCGGGGGTGGCCTTGGGAGCCTTCGCGGGGCTGGATGGAGCGGCCCGCGTCGCCAAATCAACGCCGGCAAGGCTGGCCTGATTTACCGGCCCAGGCGCGGAGGATTTGCTGAACACCGACGTGATGGCATGGAGAACTCGACGGAGCATGTGGGCCGGAAGGATACTCCGGATCGAGGGGCAGGGACATGGAGTGTTACCCGACCCCATTGAATTCCGAATTCCGAATTCCGAATGACGAATGACGAATGACGAATGACGAATGACGAATGACGAATGACGAATGACGAATGACGAATGACGAATGACGAATGACGAATGACGAATGACGAATGACGAATGACCAGCTACCAATTTCCAGTGCCAACCGCGAATGCAGAACTTTGAACCTTGAACCTTGAACGTTGAACATGCCTTTCTTCTGACATGCCTGACGTTTCCGCCCCGGCGCACCGATCCATCGCTCGCGAAGTTTTGCAGCCGGCCGTGATCGTCGGCGCGCTGGGTTACTTCGTCGATATCTACGATCTCCTGCTTTTCAGCATCGTCCGCAGCGCCAGCCTGACGAACCTGGGTTGCGCGGGCGACCAGCTCGTCAGCCGCGGCCTCATGCTGCTGAATTTTCAAAACGTGGGCATGCTGGTCGGCGGAATCATCTTCGGGATCCTCGGGGATCGTTTTGGGCGCGTCGTTTTGCTCTTCGGTTCGATCCTGCTTTATTCGGTGGCCAACATTGCCAACGGCTTTGTCCACACGATCGATGCTTACGCGATGTGGCGGTTCATCGCGGGCGTGGGCCTGGCCGGCGAACTGGGCGGCGGCATCACGCTGGTTTCCGAGATGCTGTCGAAGGAAGCGCGCGGCTACGGCACCATGATCGTGGCGACGGTGGGGGTGCTGGGGGCGGTCCTGGGCGGACAAGTGGCCGGCCACGTCAACTGGCGCACGGCCTATTTCATTGGCGGCGGACTCGGGCTGGCGTTGCTGGCGCTGCGCGTCAGCGTGGTCGAGTCGGGCATGTTCCAGCAGATGCACGCCCGGAGTAAGCCCGTTTCCCGCGGGAATTTTTTCGCGTTGTTCACCAGCTGGGCGCGGGTGGGGAAATATCTCCGCTGCATTTGCATCGGCCTGCCGACCTGGTTCGTCATCGGCATCCTCGTCACTTTTTCGCCCGAGATCGCCCGGGCCCTGCGCATCCAGGGAGCCATCACGGCGCTCCACGCGGTGCAATTTGCCTATCTCGGCCTGGCCCTTGGCGGTTTTGCCAGCGGCTTCCTCAGCCAGATGCTGGGCTCGCGAAAAAAAATCGTTTTTGGCTTCATCCTGCTCACGCTGGCCGCGCTGGCGGCGTATTTCCTGGCGGGCGGGCAAAGTACGGCGGTGTTTTATGCGATCATCCTGTTGCTGGGTTTTGGCATCGGCTATTGGGCGGTGTTTGTGACCATCGCCGCGGAACAGTTTGGCACGAACATCCGCGCCACGGTGGCGACGACGGTGCCGAATTTCGTGCGGGGCTCCGTCGTGCCCATCACGATCGGGTTCAATTTTTTCCGGGGCCGGCTTGGGGTCATTCCCGGCGCGATCCTGGTCGGCCTCATCTGCATCGGCATCGCGCTGTGGGCGCTGCGCGGGCTCGAGGAAACGCACGGGAAGGATCTGGATTATATGGAGCTCATTTGAACATTCAACGTTCAACATTCAACGTTGAAGGCGGACGGGCAGCAGGTTTTTTAACCGCGAATAGACGCGAATCAATCTTTACCACGGATTACACGGATGAACACGGATACAGTCGGATTTTGATCGTTCCTGAGTTCATGGCTTCCTTCTTAAACCACTCCGATCATTTTTAGCAGGAAGCCAGGAATAGTCTGCGGAAAAACTCTGTTGGCTGTCGGGTTGTGCCAAAAAGTGCCGCCGCAGCGCGATCTTGTTACTTGCCTGTCCGCCGTAGCCCTGAGCCTGTCGAATGGGGCGAAGGCGGATCACTTGATACCTGCTACTTCCCGTGCTCCGCGGGGTCCCGACTTGACTCTGGCGGCGGAGAAAGTATGCCTTTTATTGTGAAAAGGACTTACACAATCAAGGAGGTGCAGCGCAATATCGCGGCGGTGGTGCGCCAGGCCGAGGGCGGCGGCCTCGCGACGATCACGCGGCACGCCAAGCCGGTGGCGTTCGTCATTGGCGCCGAGCGGCTCGCGGCCATTGCCGAGACGATGGAGATCCTGGCCAATCCGAAAGCGATGAAGGCCATCCGCGATGCGGAAAGCGGCAAGGGCAAATGGTATTCGGTCGATGATTTGCTCGATTGAACTACAAACTCAAAATCAGCCCGCAGGTGCGGGAGTTCCAGGCCGTGCTTGGACTACAGCACCGGCGGGCGGTCAAGCAGGCCATTCGTGATTTGGCCAAGGAGCAGGGCGACATCCGGGCGTTGCGCGATGAGCTGTCCGGCTACCATCGGCTCAAAATCGGCCGCCATCGGTTGATTTTCCGTTACCTGCCCGGGCGGATCATCGAATGTATTTTTATCGAGGAGCGGAGGCTGGTTTATGAGATGTTCGAATCAGAGATGAGCCGCATCATCGGTGCGGAATGAGTTTTTAACCACGGATTACACTGATGAGCACGGATACGGAACTTGAACACGGAGGTCGCAGAGAACGCAGAGAAATCCATACATTTAAACCACTGATGCCCCGAATATTTTAACCGCGGATGGACGCAGATGAACGCGGATTCGATCGGAATTTGAACACGGAGTTCACGGAGAACCCTACTTCGCCCATTCGACGAGCTCAGGGCTGCGAAGGGCAGGCACAGAGGGCCGGAAAAGGATTTTAAGGCTGCTGAAAAACTCTGCTGGCCGTCGTTGCGATCAGAAAGCGCTGCCGCAGCGCTTTCTGGCGCAACCCGACGGCCAACACGGCCTGCGGCCGTGTGCTGCGTTAGCAGCACAGTTTTTCATCAGTCATCTGCGTGAAGCAGCGTCCATCTGCGGTTAAAAACGGATCGAGTCCGGATCAGCGAAAATTAGTGCTCATTCGTGGTTAAAAACGGTTCGACTCTGTGCTCTCTGCGTCCTCTGTGTTAAAAAGGGATTCGCGTGAATTAGCGTACATTAGCGGTTAAATAATCTGAATCTGATCCCATCCGTGCTTATCCGTGAAATCCGTGGTCAAAGATTCTTCCTGCTGGAGCAGACGGCACTTTTTCGTAACGTGGGGGATCATGGGCTCCTTCCTGGCATTTGGCTTCGCGGTTTTAATGATCGTGGCGGTTGGAGGCCTGGTGATTTTGGCCGTCAAGGCTCAGAAGCAGCGCACGACGGACAACCTGCAAAAACTGGCGGCGCAACTCGGGTTGGAATTTGTACCCGCAGCCGGCTGGACGGGCCGGCCCAGTGTGACCGGCACATTGCGCGAAAAAAAAATCGATTTCTTCAGCTACGTTACCAGCACCGGCAAATCGAGCACGGCGTGGGCGGCGGTGACGGTTCAAGTGGCGGCGGCGGGCGGGTTGACCTTTTCGTTGGAGAAGCGGGGCTTCGTCACCAAAATCGAAAAATTATTCGGCGCGCATGAAGCCGTGGTGGATGACGAGGGATTCACAAAGGTGTGGTTTGTGCAGACCAACCAGCCGGATTTTATGAGCGCCGCGCTCATCCCCGAGTTGCGCGCGAAACTGACGGCGGCGCGTCAGGCAGGTGCTAACGGAAAATTCGAACTCAAAAGCGGCCAGGTGAAATACGCCGAGGTGGGCGGGTTTGCCGACGCGAAGTTGAGCGAGCGGTTTGCGGCGCTGGCCGATGTGATGTGCGACCTGGCCGACGTGGCGGAAGTCGCGGCGGAAAATCAGAACAAGACATGAGCGAGAATTCGTCGAACGATCGACCCGGCCCGGTGCTGCTGTACGACGGCGAGTGCGGGTTGTGCAACCGGACCGTGCGAATGCTGTTGCGGCTCGACCGGCGAGGGGTGCTGCGTTTCGCGGCGCTGCAGAGTGCGCCGGCGCAGGAATTTTTGCGCTCGCACGAGTTGCCGACAGAGGATTTCAGCACGCTCGTGTTCGTGCCGGATTGGTCGCGGCGATCGGAGCCACGCTTTGCGGTGCGGACCGATGGGGTCGCCGGTGCGCTGTGGATGTGCGGTGGCGGGAGCCGCTTGCTCGCGGCGTTCTTGTGTTCAATTCCGCGGTTCGTGCGCGACCCGGTGTACCGGTTTGTCTCGCGCACCCGCTACCGGTTTTTTGGGCCGTGGCGGGAATGTCCGCTGCCGCGACCGGAGTGGAAAAAACGATTTCTGGAGTAGATTAACCACGGATCACCCTCCTTCGCCCCGAGCCAGTCGAGCGGGCTACGGCGTGGCAGGCACGGATACGGATTTTGAACACGGAGGTCACTGAGAAGTTTTTTGGAACCGCGAATGAACGCGAACATTTCGGATTGGATTTTTAACCGCTAATTTTCGCTAATCGGCGCTAATGTTTTCGGATCGGAATTTGAACACGGAGGTCGCAGAGAACGCAGAGGGGAGATGTTTGAGGCTGCTGGAAAACTGTGCTGCTAGCGCAGCACACGGCCGCAGGCCGTGTTGGCCGTCGGGTTGCGCCAGAAAACGCTGCAGCAACGTTTTCTGATCGCAACGACGGCCTACAGTTGTTTTCCGCAGCCAATTCATATCCGCGTTCATCTGCGGTTAAAAACGGTTCGGCTCCGTGCTCTCTGCGCCCTCCGTGTTAAGAAGGTTCGGGGCTTGGTCGGGATTCGCGGTTAAAACTCTGATCCGTATCCGTGGTCAATTTTTCTTCAGTGGTTCGCGGATGAGCAGCGACAGCACGACAGACACGGCCAGCACGGTGGCGATGACGCCGAGCGAATGGGTGGTGGAAATCTCGATCCAGCGCGAGGCGAGCATTTTCACGCCGATGAAAACGAGGATGACGGCGAGGCCGGGCTTGAGGAAGCGGAAGAGCTGCATGACGCCGCTGAGCGCAAAATAAAGCGAGCGCAGGCCGAGGATGGCGAAGATGTTCGAGGTGAGCGCGACGAAGGCGCTGGTGGTGATGGCGAGCACGGCGGGCAGCGAATCCAGCGCGAAAATGAGGTCGGTCGTCTCGACCACGAGCAGCACGAGGAGCAGGGGCGTGGCCACGCGCCGGCCGGACTCGCGGGTAAAAAATTTGGGGCCGTCGCAATTGGCGGCGACGGGAAAAAAGCGGCGGAACAACCGCACGGCGGGATTTTTATCGGGATGGATTTCGTCCGCGGATTTTTTCGGCCAGGCCATCTTCGCGCCGGTATAGACGAGAAACGCACCGAAAAGATAAATGACCCAGTGGAAACGTTGCAGTACGCCGACGCCGACGAGGATGAAGGCGCTGCGCAGGACCACGGCGCCGATGATGCCCCAGAAAAGCACGCGGTGCCGCCAGGCGGGGGCGGTTTTGAACCAAGCGAAGATGAGGATGAACACAAAAATGTTGTCCACGCTCATGCAGAGCTCGACGAGGTAGGCGGCGAGAAACTGCTGGGCGGGTTCGGGGCCGAGCCAGGACCAGAGCAGGACGTTGAAGGCGAGGGCGAGGCCGACCCATATGCCACACCAGGCGAGGGCTTCGCGCATGCGCACATCGCGCGCGCTGCGGCGAAAAAGACCGAGGTCGAGCGCGAGCAGGGCGGCGATGAAGGCGAAAAACGCCGTCCAAGACCACCCTGGCAGCGGCGTCACGGCATTGAGGGCGGCGCAAAACACGCCACAGCATGGCGAGGGTGGGTGCGTGGGAGCAAGCCCAGGCCGAACGACCAACCACTAACGCCTGTTTTTTAACCGCGAATGGACGCGAATTAACGCGAATATTTTCGGTTCGAATTTTTAACACGAAGGTCGCAAAGGCCGCAGAGGGGAGGAGTCTGCTGGAAAACTGTGCTGCGTTCGCAGCACACGGCCGCAGGCCTACAGTTGTTTTCCACAGCCTGTTCATATCCGAGTCCGTGATATCCGATTAGCGTTCATTAGCGTCTATTCGCGGTTAAAACCGGATCGAGTCCGTGGTCAGAAATTAATAAGTGCGAATAAGTGTACATCAGTGGTTAAAGACAGGGCCTCGCGCCCGGGGCGTGCATAAAATTATCAGGAACTCTTTGACACCCGGGCGGTCGCTTCTTCACTGCGCGGAGATGAAACGATGGATTTTATTGCTAGGATTCGCCCTGTCCGTCGCGTGGCCGACGGCCCGCGCGGCCGATAACGCGGCGACCGACCAATCCGCGGGCCCGCCGGCCAGCACGGCGCCGGCAGCGGCGCAGCCGGCCAATCCGGCGCCGGCGGGGAAAAGCCATGCCACGTCCGACGACGAATTGAAGCGCGAGGCCGCCGCGGTACAGGCGCTGGCGCTTAAGCAAAACAAGCCCGCGGTCGCGGCAGCCACCGGCTTGATCGAGCGCGTGGTGGATTCGGTGCTCGAATTCTTCAACGTCGACGAGAACGCCAACGCCCTGACCCACTACGGCGTGGCGGCATTTTTTCTCGTGATGACGCTGCTGTTTCGCCGCGTGATCCCGGCGATCGTGATCAAGCGGCTGCGCAAAATTGGGGGAGGCTCAAAAACCGGGCTGCGTCTCCGATTGCTCCCGGTACTGGAAACCCCGATCGGCGTGTTCGTGGGTTTGCTCGGCATCTTTTGCGCGCTCAATGCGCTCAAGCTTTCGGAGCTGACCCGCTATTACATCGATGTGACGGCGACCGTTTCCTTTTCGCTGGTCATTTTTTGGGCCGCGCTCTGCGCGGCCAACGCGCTGCTTGATCACCTCCACCAGGTCGCGCTCGACCGGCGGCTCGACATCGCCCCGTTCATGCCCTGGATCAAGAAAGCGCTGATCACGGTCTGCATCGTCTTTGGCGCCCTGCTGATCGCCCAAAGCCTGGGGGCGGACGTCAAAGCCTTTCTCGCCGGCCTGGGCATCGGCGGCCTGGCCTTTGCGCTCGCGGCGCAGGACACGATTGCCAACTTTTTCGGCTCGGTCGTCGTGGCCCTCGACCAGCCGTTCAAAATCGGCGAGACCGTGCAGATCGGCTCGACCACCGGCCTGGTCGAGGACATCGGCCTGCGCTCGACCAAGATCCGCGCAGCGGACAAGTCGCTGGTCGTGGTGCCGAACAAGACGGTGGCCACCGAGACGATCAACAACCTCTCGCGTTTTACCCAGCGCCGCGTGGAGCAGGTCATCAACCTGACGTACGACGCGACGCCGGAAAAAATAACGGCCATCGTCGAGGACATGCGCCAGATCATTTTGCGCGAACCGGACGTGGAGCCAGATTCGGTCATGGTCTATTTTCGCGACTACAACGCGGCTTCGCTCGGCATCTGGGTGGTTTACCTGACGAAGGGGCCGGATGTGCAAAGGCAGATGGCGCTGCGCGAGCGGATCAATCTCGCCTTTATGCGCGCGGTGGTGGTGCGCGGCCTGGCGTTTGTGTCCGCCTCGCAGACGATCGTGTTCGACGGGCCGGTGGCAAAACAGATGGCGGAGAAAAAGGGGTAGGGCGACCCCGTTCAATTGCAGCTAAAAGTCGTGGTAGGCACGCACGTCATGCGGCGATTGCCACTCATCCTGCAGGGTCTCCTCGACGGCGCTGGCGAAGATGCGATCGATGGAGCGGGCCTTCTGCAAATAGACCTGGCCGCTCTTGTATTTGAAGGCCACCGAGTCGCCGGGCTTTACCCCGAGCTTTCGCCGCACGCGCTCCGGGATGGTCGCCTGGCTTTTGCTGGTGAGCTTGCTGATCGCGAGCGTTTGCATGACGAGTAAGACAGGTATTATCGGTCTTGCTCAGGATCAAGCCTCGTCGGTGGGTTAGGGATAATCCGTCCTACCTCATGAAAAGCTGAATTCGAATCTGAGCGCGTCAGGGACGACGCGCTCCACCTCTAATCCAGGATTACCCTGAAAACAAAAAGGCCGGGCGCGGGGCCCGGCCTGATAAATCTTTGTTGCAGTGAAAACGGCGGGATTTAGCCGCGGCGTTCCCAGCCGCCGCCCCGTTCACCCCGCTCACTCCGTTCGCCGCGCTCGCCCCGGTGGCCGTGATGGCCGCCGCCGCGTCCGCCACCGCCAAAGCCGCGGCGTTCACCGCCCTCGAATGAGCGGGCCGGGCGGTCTTCCTTCGGGCGCGCCTCGTTGACGGTGATGTTGCGACCGTCCATGGAGTAACCATGGAGTTTTTCGATGGCTTGCCGGGCTTCCTCGGCCGTGGTCATGGCGAGAAAAGCGAAACCGCGCGAGCGGCCCGTGAATTTGTCGAAGATCAGGTCAACGGAGGCGACGGTGCCGGCCTGGGCAAACAGGTCCTGGAGGTCCTGCGCGGTGGTGGAGAACGGGATGTTTCCCACGTATAACTTGGTGTTCATCTGCTTGAATGTAGCCTGTGCTGATTCCGCCCGTTCCCGACTATCGAGTTTCAAATCATCAGCGAACCGGGGCTCACCTGACAATTCACCAAGCAGAGAAGTCAAATAGCAGGCGGGGCGCAAAGTGGCCGGGCCGTGGGGGCGAGGCAAGCGAATTTCAGGGTGGCGGCTGCGCGCAACTTGACCCGCGGCGCCAGATGGGTTTTAGTTGGCCCTCCCGAAATCCATGAATCCCGCGCCCGCTTTTCGCCGTTGTTCCGCGCTGCTCGCTTTGACCGTTGCGAGCATCGTGGGGACAAGTGCACGCGCCGTGGAACTGACCCCCAACTCGCCTTTTGCGCCGCCGCCGAGCAGCAATGCCGACGCCAACGCGACGACGCCCAATTCGCCCTTGGAGTTGCGCGGCATCCTCTCCACGCCGGATGGCAATAAATTCAACCTTTGCGACCAGGCTGGTCATATCAATGCCTGGATCGGCCTCAATGAGCCCGGCCAGCTGTTCGTGGTGCGCTCACAGGATATGGCCCACAGTCGCGTGACCATCGAGTATCAGGGCCGCGAACTCACGCTGTCGCTGGCGCAGCCGAAAATCACGCCCATGGCCATGCCACAGCAAGCCATGTCCATGCCGCAGATGGGGGGAATGCCGCCGCAGATGCAGCCCGGTTCGGTCAGCGCCAGTCCGCAAGATGAGCGGATGCGTCTCGAGCGGATCGCCGAGGAAATCCGGCGCCGCCGGGCGATGCGCGCGGCCGCTCAGCAACAGGGGGAATCTCCTCCAAGGACCGAGCAGTATCCCCCGTCGCGGCCGGATTGATGCCCGGTTGGCCGCGCCGCGGCGGCGGAAAAATTAGGGCGTGAAATCCCGGGGCGGGCGCATAACCTGCCCGTTCCGGCCGGTTCCGGAAGTGGACGCAGTTTTCACGGCGGGCCGGTTGCACGCGCAGAATTCACCATGCTTACGACCACCCTGGCCGATGCGACTTACACGAATGGCAAGCTCATCCGGCGGCTCTTCGCGCTCGCGTGGCGCTATCGTCTGCGCTGCTTCCAGGTGCTCGGCCTGCAACTCGTGCTGCTGACGATGGGCCTTTTCGGGCTCAGCCTCACGGGCATCGGCATCGATTTTATCCGCCACAAGGTCGAGCACGTGCCATTGTCGCCCAACCAGCTCCACCTGGCGCTGCCGGATCACTGGCCCGCGCTCGATGTGCTCGCGCTGATCGGCGCCATCATCCTCGGCCTGGCCGCGGGCCGCGCCGTGCTCAATTATTGCTACAGCGTCCTGCTCAACCGCCTGACCCAGCAGGAGCTCGTGGTCCATTTGCGCGACGAGGTTTACCGCAAGCTGCAGCGGCTGAGCTTCCGTTTTTTTGATGCCAACACGACCGGCTCGATCATCACGCGCGTGACGGGCGACGTGCAGTCGGTGCGCATGTTTCTCGAGCAGGTGCTCGTGCAGAGCGTCATCATGATCATCTCGCTGACCGTTTACATCATCTACATGGCGAGCCTTTCGCCGGGCCTCACGGCAGCGTGCCTGGCGACGACGCCGTTGCTGTGGGTGATGGCGGTGTGGTTCTCGCGCCGCATCCAGCCGAAATACGCGCGCAACCGCGAACTGGTGGAAGTCATGGTGCAAAACCTGGCCGAGAGCATCCAGGGCATCGCCGTGACCAAGGCCTTCGGCCGCGAGGCCGAGGACCGCGAGAAGTTCGACCGCAGCAACCAGGAGGTTTTCGACCAGCAGCGCGGCATCTTCTGGCGGGTGAGCTTGTTTTCGCCCGCGATCGGGTTTCTCACCCGCATCAACGTCATGGTCCTGCTCGGCTACGGCGGCTGGCTCGTGGCCCACGACCGGCTGCCGCTCGGCGCCGGCCTCGTCGTCTTCGCCGGCCTGCTCGACCAGTTCTCCGGCCAGGTCAACAACGTCGCGCTCATCGTCAACAGCGTGCAGCAATCGCTGATCGGCGCGCGGCGCGTGTTTGAAATCCTCGACGCCCCGGTGGAGGTGCAAAGCGCGCCCGACGCCCTGCACCGGCCAAAACTCGAGGGCGTGGTGCGCTTCGAAAACGTGACCTTTTCCTACCTCGGCATCGATCCGGTGCTGCGCGATATCAACCTCGAGGTGAAACCCGGCCAGTGCATCGCCATCCTCGGCACGACCGGCGCGGGCAAAAGCGTCCTGATGAGCCTGATCCCGCGCTTCTTCGACCCCACGGCCGGCCGCGTGCTGGTCGACGGGCTCGATGTGCGCAGCCTCCGCCTCGACGACCTGCGCCGCAACATCGGCCTCGTCTTCCAGGAAA
>Ga0210392_10000812_pt1 | contig 17456 bp, 18 predicted proteins | sample IncBWC30OmetaG_FD_161057 | JGI IMG/M metagenome (GOLD analysis project Ga0210392, IMG submission 161057) | Forest soil microbial communities from Barre Woods Harvard Forest LTER site, Petersham, Massachusetts, United States - Inc-BW-C-30-O ...
ATGGCTGACGAACCCGGTGTTGAGCACGGCGGCCGACGCTCCCGCGCCCACGGTGGAGAAATTTCCCAGCGCGGAAGCGGAGATCAAAATGCTGCGTGCCGAGGTCGGCCAGGATCGACGCGACATCGTCGCGGCCTCGATGCTGCTGACGCCGTCCGAAGGCGAGACATTCTGGCCGCTCTATGACCAATATCGTGCCGAGCAACACCAACTGGGCGACCGCAAGCTCAAATTGATCAAGGACTTTATTGCCGAGCGCGACACGATGACTGAGGATCGGGCGGAAAAACTTAGAAAAGAAGCTTTCTCTATTGAGAAAAAGAAGATCTCAATCAAAGAGGACTATGCATCGAAGATGTCCAAGGTGCTTTCCGCCCGCACCGTCACGCGATTCTTTCAGATCGACAACAAACTGGACGCGGCCATGGATGCAATCCTTGCGGCTCGGGTGCCATTGATGCAGTAAGTCGATCAGGCGCCGCCAAGACGCGATTGGCGCTGCCGGTCGCAACTACTTGACCGAGTAGTTGTGCGCTTCAAGGCACGCAGTCATCGCCCGTTTGAAGTTGTAGATTTGCTGCTGTTGTGCCGCTGCCGTCTGTTGCGCTGCCTGGTGCTGCGCCTGCGCATTGGCCTCGCGCTGCCTTCGCGAGCCGCCGATTACCCCAACAACTGCCCCTATTGCCGCACCCTTACCTGCGTCGCCGGCGATGGCGCCGATCGCGGCACCTCCGGCGGCACCGCCCGCCGCGCCCCGGACGCCGCCGCCCGAACCTTGTGGCGCTTGCACGGTTGCCACTTGCGGGTTCGCGGGATCAACGCCAGAGGCGGTCTTGGCCGCGCCATAGCATGACATCTCGTCCTGCTGTTGGACTTGAGCGGTCTGATTTTTTTGCGGAAATACGTATAGTCCGACGCTCTGGGCCGGTGTCGTCAGGCCATTGGTCGAGGGGGGCGGCGGAGCTTGAGCGTCCACCGAACCAGCCAGACCCAGGAGCGCGGATACGCCCAGAAAAACACCCACTGGATTGAATCTAGACATGCCGTTGTCCTCCAATTAGACCAATGCCGCGTTCTCTCGGACGCCGGTCCCGGAGTGTCGGCCTGCGCGCGGCGCCAACGACATCGGACTTTGGTCCAATGTCTTAAGGAAACCTAACCGCCGGATCGGTGCACGGGCAATAAAATCTCGAAGATCAAGCCGTGTTCACGGCCCCGCGACACAGCGATGCGCCCATCGTGAGCGGCGATGATGGATCGGCATATCGCCAGTCCTAGCCCGGTGCCGCCAGCCTTGGTGGTAAAGAGCGGATCAAAGATCCGCGCCATGAGCTCCGGTTCGATGCCTATGCCCGAGTCTTCCACATAAATGGAAACATAGGCTGGGTTGCGCACCTCCGCGCGGATGCGCAATGCGCGCGGCCGGGTCGTGACATCCGTCATCGAATCGGCGGCGTTCATAATCAACTTGAGCAGTACTTGCAGCAACTGCCCTTTATTGCCGCGTATGAAGGGCAGTTGCTCGGCCGTCTCAAATAGCACCGTGATTTCATGGAACTGCAGTTTGCTGCGCAGCAGCGTCAGCGTCTCGCGAATCGCCTGGCTCATGTCGACCAAGGCTACTTGCCGCGCGGCATCGGCCAGCGTTGCCTGGATTGATTTGATGATGTCGCTGGCGCGGAATCCATCAGCCTGGATCTCCATCAGCGCGGTCTTCGTTTCCTCGAGGTCCGGCGGCAATTGCGACAGCAACTGGATGCCTGCGTCGCAATTCGCCACGATTGCGGTTAAAGGCTGATGCAGTTCATGGGCAATGGAACCGACGGTTACCTCAAGGCTCAGCCGCTTGTATTCGCGCTCTCGCTCGTAGGCGTCAATCGACGCCGCGAGGGCTGCGTAGGCCATGGTTGATTCGTACAGCAGCGCGAGCAACACGGTGCATGAGGACAGCAATCCGGCTGCTCGGCCTGCGTACCAGAACAGACTGAAGCGTGATGAAGTCATGCTGAGCAGCAGCGCCTCGATGAACCATGCCCAGGCGGCGACCAACAGGCAGGTATCGAGCAGGGAAGTCCGGTTGCGCCACAAAAGCGCAATGGCGATCAGACTAATCAGGGGCAGGGTCGGCCCCGCGACATGCTCCCACAGAGAATTCGCCCGCTTGAAATCGAGCATGATGGCAGGCAACAGCTGCGCTTGGGCCGTTACCAGCCAAGTCAGACCACTCACCAGGGCGACCACGGCAACGACGCTGATGAGAATTTCGCGGCGCGTATTTGCGGCCGTATCGGCTTGGCTCTTGGAAAAGACGTACGCGATGATCGCCAGCGGCAGCCCGAAGTGCCAAAAGATATAGAGCCAAACGGTGCTTTGTAGATTTGCGCCGAAGAGCCCCGTCGGGGACAAGGCGCCGGGGAAGGTCAGCAGATGCGCAACGATGGTCAGCGCCGTAAACAGGTAGCCGGTCGCGAGCACCAGCATCGCGCGTGTGCGCAACGCCGAGAATTGGAAGTACAAGATAGCGGCCGTGATGAGATCGGTAAAAAACAGAATGCTGTCGGCGATCGGAATGAATTCGTTCACGTTCAGCCACTGCCGGTCCCTGAAAGGGATTAGCGCAATGAATGCAATGGCGACGGCCGCGGCAATGGCGCCGGCCAACCGCTTCTGGTTGCTGGACGGAGATCGTTCCGACAAGAAAAAATGAACTTTCGCAAGCACGGCGATCTCTTCGGAGGCGTGACTCGGGTGGGCGGAATCCGTGCGCCCCGGTGGGCGGCAGTATAAGGGCAATCACCGGCATTCACTGCCATGACCGGGAGATTCCGCGCCGCTCTTTTGGACGTTGCGCCATCGCAAAAGGGGTGCTATTCCCCGCCGAGCGGCGATGCCGACTCCACGCTTTTCAGTGCGTCGTCGCGTTCTTTTTTTCTATCCAGAACCAGCCGATAAGCCACGTAGTACTTAAATATATTCCGTACGTAAGTTACCGTTTCGCGGCCGATTTTGTCCGCGGCCACAACCTCAACATTGTCGAACCAAAGGTTCGGGTCGAGCCCGCGCTTGCTTGCCAGCGCGCGCAGCGACAAGATTCTGCTCGGCCCGGCGTTGTACGCAGCAAACGAAAACAAGCCCTTGTTCAATGAATCCATCGGCAGATCGTCGAAGTACTGATCGCGGATCGAAGCGATGTATTTGACGCCGGCATGAACGTTGGGGCCGATTTCCCGGATGTTGCCAACCCCCATCTGCTTTCCCGTCGCCGGCATGACCTGCATCACCCCGACGGCTCCGACCGGGCTGTGCACCTTTTGATCGAGCCTGGATTCCTGGTAACCCTGCGCAATCATCAAGATGCTGTCGAGGCTGTATTTGTCGCCATAACGGCGAAACAGGTCGATGGTCGCGTTGAACCTCTGCAGTTCCTTGGGTGAAGTCGAGTTCTTCACGTACTTGGTGCTTTTGAGATACTTACGCAGAATTTCGCCGCGCGTTGCGTCGCTGTTCGGATGGCGTTTAATGAAAGCGTTGATCTCGCCCAGCAACAGGGGGCTCTTTTCGCGCACCATCCAGGCTATGGCGCCGCCTGAGTTGACGGTCAGGTCTGGATGCACCTCGATCTTCGGCAGCACCTGTTTCCACAGCCGCGCTTTCATATCATCCACGACCACGAAATGAACCAGCCCGGCGTTGAGCATTTGCAGAAGATCTTCGTCTTCCAGGCTTTCGGGCGCCGCGCGGAGTTTTATCGGTGGTTTGCCGGTCTTCTCCAATTGGGCGTTGAGCGCCCGCAAATGCTCATAGAAGCTGCTGGAGCTGCGGACGAAGACTTCTTTGCCGGATAGGTCGTCGATGCTCAAGACAGCGGGAGATTCGGGACCGCTGACAACAATTTCGTTTACGGGTTGGAGAATCGGATCGGAAAAATCGATCAATTTGTCGCGCGCCGCGGTGATCGTCAGGCCGGAAGCCGCGATGTCGCCGCGACCCTCGATGAGCGCCGGAATGAGATCATCGCGCTTGACCGGAATGAACACCATGGTGACGCGCAAGTGCTTCGTCTTATGGACTTTATTGAGGCGGTTTTCAAAGCCGACGAGCGCCTCGTAGCTCGCGCCGCGCTGGGTGCCCTTGTCGACGAAATAGTAAGTTTGGCTATAGACCACCAGCGCGCGGATAACGCGGCGCTTTAGCATTCCATCCAAATCGCCCGTCCATTTGTTGGCCAGGGCCGCTGCGAGCCATGGGGGAGTGCTTTTTCCGGCGGCGGGCGGCGTGCTCTTGCCGGCAGGAGGCGCTTTCTGCGCCTGAACCACGCCGGAAAAAAGCAGCAAACCGATAAAACCCATTGCGGTGGCGAATTGGCGCACCGCGATCACCTTAGTGTGCCGGCGGCATCTTGAGGCGCGCGAGCGTCGCCGCCACGAGCACTAGAAGGGAAATACAGACGGCCAAGCCGTGGAATACCCGCACCGTCTTGGGTACGGCGGTTTGCTTGTTTGAGCCGCGTGCCGATGCATCGCGTTGCGGCTCTGGGGCAACGCCGTGCTTCGCCGCCGCCGGGTCTGAGGCGAGGAGCCACGCGGACGCCGTTACCGCGCCGGGATTTGGGTGCGTTGCACTCTGCGCCTGCGCCATCGAAGCTGCCATCAGCGCTGCCATGCACACCGACCGGCTGATTATGTGCATTCTTCTTCTCCTAGGGCGTCGGGCCACAAGTTGTCCGATTCTGGGCGTCGGCCGCGGTTGCGGTGATTGGACTTAGGTCCGATGCGAGGATCCAAGTTGTCCGTGTAAATCATCCTCGGGGCCATGCGGCAACCAAACTCATAAGAACGGAGCAGTGAACAATCGCAGTTCGATTTCCTTGCGCGGTACGGTTCTCCTCACGGCGTGGGTTCTATTAGGCATAGCCCTCGCGGGTTCGGCGCGCGCCGATACAAATCATGAGTTCTGGCCGGAACTCGACATCTGGGCCAGGCTCACCGACAGTCTCAGGTTGTTGTTCATTACTTCCGGCACAAGGGACAGGAACGGTGATCGAACGGCCGACGAAGGGGAGGCATTTCTCGATTATCGGATGAGCGATCGGATTTCGTTCAGGGCCGGTTTCGACTACCAAAAGAATTTGCCGGCCGGGACCAGCACGAGCGACAGTATTGAGCACCGCTACGTGTTCGACTTCAACTATCGTTGGCGGATCGGTGAAGCCGGACGCCTTACCGATCGTTCACGGCTCGATATTCGCGACATTGAAGACGACACTTCATATCGAATTCGCAACCGGCTGCTGTATGAGCAGGACATAAAGGTATCGCGGACGACCATTACGCCCTATGCCAGTCTCGAGGCTTACTACGACAGCCGCTCCAGCACGGTGAGCCGTTACCGCGTTGAGTCCGGCACAGTGGTACCGTTTGGACGCCGGTTTGAGGGAGATTTCTATCTGGGATGGCAGCGCGACACGCACCCAGGCACCGAGAGGGTGGTCGGACTGGGTTTTACGCTGACTGCCCGGTTTTGAGCCGCATAGCGCTCTGGCGGTTTCGGCTTCGCAATAAGCCTTTGGTCCGGGTCTGGTCGAGGTAAATTCGCGTGGCGTCGGCCTTGGCTTGGCGTAAGCTTATTAAAACCGTAAATGGGAGTATGGGCAGTGAAAAAAATCAGTGTGTTTCTAGTCGCTTCAGCCCTCATTTTGTTTGGCAGTAACGCGTTCGCTGATAAATATACCGATACCATCACTCTGTTCAAGAATGCGGGACAGAGTGCGGCGTTTTTTAAAAACAGCTATGGCTATGCCGTTTTTCCGAACATCGGCAAGGGCGGCCTCGTCGTCGGCGCGGCACATGGGGATGGCCGCGTATACGCGAAGGGTAAATATGTAGGCGACACCTCGATGACCCAAGTGAGCGTCGGCTTTCAAGCGGGTGGTCAGGCGTACAGCCAGATTGTCTTCCTTCAAGATAAACGCGCATTCGACGAATTCACCTCGGGAAACTATGAGTTCGATGCCCAGGTGGGCGCCGTGGCGATTACCGCTGCGGCCTCGGGCTCGGCCGGAACCACCGGGGCGACCGGCAGCGCGAGCGGTGGGAAGAAAGATGCCGCAACCGCGAGCCAGTACCACAAGGGTGTCGCGGTCTTCACCATCGTTAAGGGCGGCGCAATGTACGAGGCATCGGTGGCGGGCCAGAAGTTTTCATATAAACCGCACCCGGCAAGCTGACCCCGCACCGACAGAGCTGCGGCGCGCGGGTCGCATCGGACCTTGGTCCAATTCCGGCCGCGCTGCGGCTCATCCATTGTGGTGGTATGGCCGCTTACCGCAGATTCTCCGTGGCTTCCTGCTGCGTATGCATCGCGCTCTGGGTCCATAACGCAAGCTCAAAGGAGTCGTGATGACGGCTGCACAATGGCTCGTACTGGTTCTACAAGCCAGCATCATTCTGACGGTGCTCGGGTTTGGGCTGACCGTTGCCTGGTCCGACGCGACCTATTTGTTTCGCCGGCCGCCTTTGCTGTTGCGCGCGCTGCTTTCAATGAACGTGGTTATGCCGATTGTAGTCGCGCTGATCGCGAGCAGCTTCGCGTTGCCCTTCGAGGTCAAGGTGGCGCTGGTGGCGCTCTCGGTCTCACCCGTCCCGCCCATCCTTCATAAGAGGCAGCTGACGGCGGGCGGCCGAAAGGAATACGTAGTCGGCTTGTTGGTTGCCATGTCGTTGCTGGCCATTATTATCGTCCCCTTGGCGGTTTTCGTGTTCGGTGCCGTCTTTGGCACCGTCGCAAGAATTGGGCCTTTGGCGATCGGCAAAATCATGTTGACCACGGTCCTCGCGCCGTTACTTGCCGGCCTGTTGATCCGAAATTGGTTTCCGAGATCCGAAAAGGCATCGGGTCCGATCATCGCCGTCGCGGGCGTATTGCTGCTGGTTTCCGCCGCGGCGCTGGTGGTCGGTCTGTGGCCGGTGATCAAGTCGTATATCGGTAACGGCGTGGTGCTCATGCTCGCCGTGATCGCGGCGATCGGCCTTCTCGCCGGACACTTGCTGGGCGGCCCGCAACCCAAAGACCGGACCACGCTGGCCATATCGACGGCCGCACGCCATCCGGCCGTGGCCTTGGCCATCGCCACCTCCGGAGTCGTCAGCGAACCGAAATCCGCACTCGGTGCGATTCTGCTTTATCTTATCGTGTCGACGCTGGTGTCGCTTCCCTATCAAAAGTGGCGCACGCCGAAAGCCGAAGCCGGCTTGCGCAACGCGGACAGCAAAGCATGAGCGCCCGGGAAATGCGCTTGTTTGAGACGGCACACACGCTGGCTGAGATGGCGAGAATTGCCGGCGGGACGTTTCGCATGGGATCGGATTGCCACTATCCGGAAGAGGCGCCCGCACACAAGGTGCGCGTGAACGGCTTTTGGATAGATCGATACGCCGTAACGAACGATGATTTTCTGCGCTTTGTCGAGGACACCGGACATGTGACCGTGGCTGAGCGCGCGGCCAAATCAGAGGACTATCCCGACGCAAAGCCGGAACTGCTGGTGCCCTCGTCTGTGATGTTCGAGAAAGCCGATGGACCGGTTGATTTGCGCAATCCCTACAACTGGTGGACCTACGTGGCTGGTGCGGATTGGCGGCATCCGCGCGGGCCCAAAAGCTCATTGCAAGGCTTGTGGGATCACCCCGTGGTTCATGTGGCATACGAAGATGCCGAAGCGTATGCGAGCTGGGCCGGAAAATCGCTGCCCACGGAGGCTGAGTGGGAGTTCGCGGCTCGCGGCGGTCTCGATGGCGCCGAGTATTCCTGGGGCGAGGACATGATGCCGGGCGGCAAGTCCATGACCAACAACTGGCAGGGCGAATTCCCGTGGCAGAATCTTCTGGAAGACGGCTATGAATGGACCGCGCCGGTCGGTTCATTTCCTCCCAACGGCTACGGTTTATACGAAATGACCGGCAACGTTTGGGAATGGACCAGCGACTGGTATCAGGATCACGGAAAGATTCAAAAGGCGTGCTGCACGCTGGAAAACCCGCGCGGCGGTGCGCCCGAGAGCAGCCATGATCCGCGCACGCCCGCGGTCCGCATTCCGCGCAAGGTAATGAAGGGCGGCTCATATCTGTGCGCGCCGAATTACTGCAGACGCTATCGGCCGGCGGCGCGTATGGCGCAGCCCATCGACACGTCCACTTGTCATCTGGGATTCCGCTGTGTTTCCCACGCGCCGGCGCGGAGTTGACGGGGGCGAGCACCGTGGAAAATCTGCTGCACGCAATCGCTCACTGCATTGCCCTCGGCATCGAGGCGGTCGCGATCATAATTATTGCAGCGGGTTGCCTGGAGGCCGTTCTCGAGATCACTCGCACGGTGCTGCGCTCTGGCGCGACCAACCGTGAGCGGCGCGATGTTTGGCTCAAGATGGCGCGCTGGCTTGTTGCCGGTCTGACTTTCCAAATGGCGGCGGACATCGTGAACACATCGTTCGAACCCACGTGGGACGAAGTCGGGCGTCTTGGCGCGATCGCCGTGATTCGCACCTTTTTGAGTGTCTTTTTGGATCGCGAAGTCCTGGATACCCGCAATTTGCAGCGCGATAGCAACGCTGGAGTCCATCGTGACGCCGCCGCATGACATTCGGCCCCAGGCCGTCGACGCTGACTCCAGTTCTGACAGCATATCGGTTGAGTTATCGTCACGGCGGACGGGCATGTCCTTTCAGCGTACCCGCATGAGTGCTGACCGCACGCTGATGTCGGTGATCCGCACATCTCTTTCCTTGATTGGATTCGGCTTCACAATTTTTCAAGTGTTCCAAAAGCTGCATGATGCTGGAGTCATCAAGACCGCCCGCACGCCGCGAAACTTTGGCGAGTCGTTGGTGTATCTTGGAATCGCCATGCTGGTGGTCGGAATCGGCTACCACATCGCGTTCATGAGCGGGTTGCGCCGCCAACGCGACACGTTGAAGCGCTCAGGGCTGATTCACGCCGAAAGTCGCTTCCCGCTTTCGTTGACCCTGATGGTGGCGGTCTTGCTGCTGGGAATCGGCGTGACGGCCATCGTCGCCATGGTTGGAGGCGTCGGGCCGCTCAGTTCTCAGTAGGGTTGCGCATTCACGTCCCTGTGAATGCGCGTCCAGTCGGCTGCCGGTAAACTTATTTCGGCGGCATTCCCGTGGCAGCGACTTGGTGGCCGGGAGAGCTGTACATTGAGAACCGATTTTCGGATATCCAGAAAGTCACCGGATCTCCCACCTGCAACTCCGCAAAGGTTTCAGGTTTTCCGTTCACCAAAAGTTTCGCGCCGGTGCTCGCCGGCTTGAAAGTCACCGAGTCGAGCGGGTCACCTGCCACATTGAGGACTTGCACCGTCATGAACGCAGGATCCTTGAGAAGGATCTTCGCATTGAATTTGGCGTAGCGCTTGCCCTTGTAGACGCGGACTTCCTGGCAGGCGGCTCCCGCTTTGGGGTACTTGCCGATAAAGTCCTGGCTATACGTTATGCTGGAACAAGCTTCCTTCGGCAGCTTTTCCGGATCGACCTGAGCATTCACCAGCGGTGCATTGATTGCGAACGGCAGAATAAATGCCGAGCCCACGAGCCACTTAGAGATTTTCATCGCCTGCTTCCTCTTTCGTTGTAGGTGCATTGGGTCAGTATCGAACTGACGCGTGATGTGAACCAATTGGACCAAGGTCCCATGCTGTATCGGGTATCAACGCCGTAAAACGCTAGCCTAATGCATCGTCGCGGGAAACGCACGCAGCGGAGAGTTCAATGACGCATTCAAACCATATGGCAAGCCTGGCGGTTTCCCTGGCTTGCATTGCATGGCTGGCCGGAGCGCAATCCGCGTACGCTGCGCCGGATAAGGCGGCAGCCAAGGCACCGGCAGTTCAGCCCGCAGTAATGGCGGCGCTCGACAAAATGGGCAAGTATCTGCGGACACTAAAGGCCTTCCAGGTAAGTGCCGCGACCAGCACCGACGGAGTGACCGATGACGGCCAAGTCATTGAGACCGACGCGGTTTCCGACATTTTGGCGCAGATGCCGAACCGCCTGCGGGTCGAAATCACGAGCGATGACCAGCATCGGCTTTATTTCTATGACGGTAAAACCGTTACTATTTGGGCGGAACTGGTCAATTACTACGCTACCGTTCCCGCGCCGCCGACCATCGCTCAGCTCGCGGATGATCTCGATGACAAGTACGACATCAGCCTGCCGCTCGAGGATCTCTTTTCTTGGGGCACCCCGCGTTCCAACACTGCGCAGATCACGGCTGCCACAGACTTCGGCCCAAGCCAGGTGCTGGGAGTGACTTGCCAACAATACGGGTTTCGCCAGCCAGGCCTCGACTGGCAGATATGGATCCAGAACGGGGATTACCCTCTACCGCGGAAGATTGTCTTGACGACAACCAGCGACCCGGCTCGCCCTAAATACAGTGCAGTCCTGACCTGGAATCTCGCGCCGTCCTTCGACGACGCGACGTTCATTTTTGTACCGCCCAAGGAGGCTCATCGGATTGTGCTCGCGGGCGTTTCCGGGGCCGGCGGCAAAAACAAATAGGAGAGCAATATGGCACCCCAAAACCGCATAAGCCTCTCAATCGTTCTCGGTCTAGCGTTGCTCAGCCTGTCTTCGATGGCCGACGCGCAGCGGCGCGGCGGCGGAGGTGGTGGCGGTGGCGGTGGTGCCCGTACCAGTGTTAACCGCAGTGCAAATGTGAATTCAAACCACAACGTCAACGCGAACGTCAACGCGAACGTCAATCGGAATGTCAACGTCAACGTCAACAACAACGTCAATGTTCACGGCGGCTATTCTGGCGGCGGGTGCTGCTACCATCCCGTTGCCGCGGCGGCTGCGGTCACGGCTACCGTGGCAGTCACCGCAGCCGTGATCGGCTCCATAGTCTATTCGGTGCCGCCGTCCTGCGCGGCGGTGGTGGTCAACGGTCTGACTTATCAGCAATGCGGCAGCACTTGGTACCAGCCGCAATTTGCGGGATCCAGCACCACCTACGTTGTGGTCAACCCGCCTGGATGAGGCCCAAGGCTTGCGGGTGCGACGACAATAGACCGACCAAAGCGGCCGCGGATCTAACCTGCATTTTTTGCATGACGCGGGCGCGATGAACCTTGATGGTCTTCTCCGCCGCGCCAAGTTGAGCGGCAATCTGTTTGTTCAGCAAGCCGCGCGTGACCAGATGCAGCACCTGCAATTCTCGCGGCGTCAATCTCTCCACGCGCGACTGGATGGCAAGGCGCTCACAGTTGGCTGCGCGGAACGCTGCGTCCTTTTCAATAGCTTCACGAACTGCTGCCAAGAGTTCCGTGCGCGCCACCGGCTTCGAGAGAAAAGTCACGGCTCCGGCCTTCATCGCCTGTACAGACATCGGGATGTCGCCCTGGCCGGTAATGAATACGATCGGCCTGTGCGAGCCGCAGGTCAGGAGGGCGTGCTGTAGATCCAGCCCTGATAAGTGCGGCATGAGTACATCGGCGACCAGACACCCGGGTACCGCGGGCTCGTGCTCCTCGAGAAATTGCAGCGCCGAAGTCCACGTTCGAACAGGATAGCCTTCCGCTCGCAGCACGCGCCCCAGAGCCTCGACGATCGATTTGTCGTCGTCCAATAGAAAGACAACAGGTGTGTCCATGACCTTTCCCTCTCCTTTGATTTCTATCCTGTCGCCACTCAGTCCGGTGGCTCGTTTAGCAGAGTATGCGCTTCCCACAGTCGCGAAGCCAAAGTCTCGCCAAGGTAGGCCGTGGGACTAAAGGCTTATTGCAACAGCTGTACAAGAAGTAACCACCTGCGATTCTCGCGCGTGAACCAAAATGGAGCAAGTGGGCGCAAGGCGATTCGCGCTGGATAAAAACTCTCCCTTAAGGGGCTAGTACATCCCGCAGGCCACCCCGTCATATATCTTTAAACACTCCGTCATATATCTTTAAGGTACGGTGGCGAAAAGCCCGAAAATTGGGTGAGAATGGGTGGCCGCACTAAGACGGTGGTGATAAGACCGGGTAGACCCGGCCGGGGAGAACGCAAATTCGGGCAATGCGCCCGAAAAAGAGCCGCGTCATGGAGGATGGGATTGGACTTGTGCGCATCATGCAGCGCTGTCTGCTCGCGACAGCTTTGCTGGCTTTCGCACCCCTGCGCGCCCAGGCTGCGGATACGCGATCGGGCGGCGAGCAGGTTCAAATTCTCCTGCTGCATCCGGATGCACTGTCCGCTCGTCAAGTGGAACTGGCGGATAAGGCGACTCGCGATGCCCTTCTGGCCGCATTGCCGCAGCCAGTGGAAATTCATTCCGAGGGATTTGAAACACTGCGTCTGACCGGGGCACGGCTGCAGGAAGCGGCCTTCGTCGAGGAGCTGCAGCAAAAATATGCGTCTCACCCACCGAGTCTCGTAGTCGCCCATGCGGAAATGTTTACAGTGCTCTTGCGGCACCGCGCCGAGCTTTGGCCGCGCACCCCACTGATGCTGGTCGACGTTGCCGAGCAGCGGATTCGCGCCGGAGAGGTCCCATCGGATATACCCAGGGTCTCGGTCGATGTGGATTTTCCCGGGACGATTGCTCTTGCTCAACGTATGCAGCCAACGGCGCGGCGTATCACGCTGGTATTCGGCAGGAGTGAATACGACCAGTATTGGGGCCGGTACGCGCTGCGAACACTGGAGAACTATCGGGATCGCATGCAGATCCAAACGACGGATGACCGTCCCCTCGATGAGACCTTGCGGCTAGTCCGGGGTCTGGACCGCGATTCAATCGTGCTCTACATCAGCATGACGCGCGATCAGGCGGCTCGATCGTTCCTGACTACGGAAGTCGCGCAGCAAATCGCTGCGGCGTCCAACGCACCGGTCTATTCGGCCTACGGATTCTTGGTGGGCTTCGGGATGATGGGCGGCTCCATTACCCACTCCAGCGAGACCAAGGCGCTGGCGATCGGAGAAATCGCCAGGCGGTTACTCAATGGAGAGCCGGCTGCCAATGTGCCAAACCCGCGGCCGGAGCGGCCGGTCTGTTCAATCGATTGGCGAGCGGTGCGGCACTGGGACCTCGATGCATCGCGCATCCCAGCGGGCTGCACGATTCTATTCCGCGAACAATCGTTTCTTGCCAAGCATCGAAATGACGCGGTTGCAAGTGCGATTCTTCTCTGCCTGCTGACGCCCTTGGCAGCGGCATTTTTGTATCAGCGCAGTCTCGGCAAACGAGCGCTAGCCGAAGTGCGCCGACAACATGCCGAATTGGCGCGCGCGGCCCGTTTGGCGTCGGCCGGCCAATTGACCGCATCCATCACCCACGAAATCAATCAATCGTTGACCGCGATTCTCAGCAATGCGGAGGCCGGTGCCATTTTGCTGTCCCAGAAAAATCCACCGCTTCAGGAGATAAAGCAAATCTTCGACGACATCGGTGCCGACGATATTCGCGCGGCGGAGATTATCAGAAGACTTCGCGGGCTCTTGACCAAGCAAATCGTAGAGCGGCAGTTCATCGTTGTGCAAGAGCTCATTTTGGAAACGGTGAAGATGGTGGAGCCGGTGGCGAAGTCGCAGCAAGTGCGCATTTCTCTGGAGTTGTGCGATGCCGCCGCGTCGATCGAAGGAGATCGTGTGCAACTGCAACAGGTGATGCTCAATCTGCTGTTGAATGCGATTGACGCCTGCAAAGAGCTGGCGGCCGAGCGGCGACAAATCAGGATTCGTAGCGATTTGGACGATTCCGGCAGCATGAGCGTTTCCGTGTCGGATAGTGGTTCGGGAATCCCGACGGAGCGGCTGTCAAAGGTTTTCGAACCCTTCGTTTCCACCAAGCCCGGAGGCATGGGCTTAGGCCTCTTCCTGGTGCGTACCATCGTCGAAGCGCATGGCGGCCGCGTGTGGGCAACCAATGAGGAGCAGGGTGCAACCTTGCGATTCACCCTGCCGTGCGAAGCTGCACCGCGAGCGCGCCCGGTAGCGCCTCTGGTTCCCAGAGAGAACCGAGCAAGCGATAGCTGCAGCTATCGGACCTAAGTCCAATCGCTCTTCGCTTCAGATGCCGCGATAACATCGAAGCCGGTTGCCGGCGACAAGCTTGTGCCGTTTCTTCTTTAGAGTTGTCGAAATATATGAAGAAGATTGTCGCTTCCCACGCCATATCCGGCGAGGACGCGCACTTGACACGTTTGCGGATGCCATCGGCGCCCATTTTTCGCGCCGCGTGCGTCGGTTTCGCGTACTACTTGGTCGCGGTGCCCGGGGACGCACTGGCACTGCCATTGCCGCCGGTACGCATGTTTTGGGCGTCGAACGCAATTCTGCTCGCCGCGTTGATTTTCGCCCAACGCAAAGACTGGTGGTTATACGTCGGTTTGGTCCTGCCGGCACATCTTTTGGTGCAGTTGAACGCCGCGCCATTGGTAATAGTGGCCATTCAATACGCGGTTAACTGTTCCACGGCCCTCATCGGCGCCTTCGCGCTGTCGGCGCTTGCTCCGGACACCCGCCGGTTCGACCGCCTCAAACCCATTTTGGTGCTGATCGCATTTGGTGCTGTGTTGGCGCCGATCGCCACCAGCGTACTGCTGGCCGCGGCGTTGGTTGCTCTGGGAGTTGTTGACGAATTTTGGATCACTGCGATGGCGCGATCGCTCACCAACGCCTTTGCCATTCTGACCCTCGTGCCGCTGATGGTGCATGCTGCCGTCTGGATCCGCAAAGGGAGCCGGCCGGTGCCGGCGCTGCGGGCAGGCGAGACATGCCTGCTGGCTGTTACGCTTGCAACCCTAGGCATCATGGTGTTCGCCGCGCCGATCGTCGATACAGCGCAATCCACCGCATTGCTATACGCACCGTTGCCGATACTGCTGTGGGCGGCGATGCGCTATGGAGTAGTCGGCGTCTGCGCTTCGATGCTGTTATTGGGGACGCTCGGCTTGTGGGGCCTCTTCAACGAAAGCGGGCCGTTCATTTCACAATCTCCGGTGCTCGACGCGCTGTCGGTCATTCTCTACCTGGTCGTCTTGAGCATCCCTTTGCTGTTGTTGGCCGCCGCTCTCGCGGAGCGTAACACCTTGCAGGCGGCGCAGGGTCGCAGCGAAGCACGCTTTGACGCGTTATTTTCGCGCAATATTGTGGCCACTACGATCTGGCAGGCCGGCGGAAAAATTACCGACGCCAACGACGCCTTTTTTCGCATGACCGGATTCGATCGAGGCGATATCGAAGGCGATCGTCTTCGCGGCCTCGGCATGACTCAGCCATTGACAGGTACGACGGGGCCGGTCTCGAGGCGAGCCCCGGAAATCGCGACGCAGGAGCATGAACTCGTTCTTCGCGACGGCCGGCGCATCCCGGTTCTGGTCGAATCATTTGCGCTACCCGGACGCGCCAACGAGGGTGTCTCTTTCGCCTTGGATCTGTCATCCGTGCGGCTGGCCGAGGAGGCGCGCCGTCAAACGGATCTGCTGCACGCAGCCATTCTGGCCTCCGTACGCGATCAAATCGTCGTGTTGGACGCAGCGGGCGTTATTATCGAAGTCAACGATTCGTGGCGTCGTTTTGTCGAAATTGCGGCAATTCGGCCATTTGAGAGCGCGCAGATCGGGAGCCACTACCTGGAGGCCTGCTCTGCGGCTGCGATGTCCGGCGACGCAATGGCTGCCGATCTCCTTGCCGGCGTGCACAGCGTTCTCGACGGGTTGAGCGCGCGGCGCCGCCTGGAATTCGGCATCGACACCGCCGACGGCGTACTTTGGTTTGAAATCTGCATTGAACCGCTACGGCGCCTGGAGGGCGGAGCCGTCATCATTCGAACCGACATCACCGAACGCAAACGCGCCACCTTGCAGGCGGGGGAGCAGCGGCAGCAATTGGCTTTACTCGGCCGCGCCGCCGTGCTGGGCGAGCTCTCCGGAGCACTGGCTCACGAACTCAATCAGCCGCTCACGTCGATCCTCGGCAATGCAGAAGCGGCATTGCAGATGCTGATGCGCGATCCTGCAGACATACCCGAGATCCGCAATATACTACGCGACATCATCCAGGACGACGTTCGCGCGGCCGAGGTCATTCAGAGGCTGCGCTCGATGTTGGCCCGGGGCGAAATACAACGGCAACCGGTGGACATGAATCAAGTGGTGCGCGAAGTGTTGGATCTTACACGGAGTGACTTGATCACTCGGGGTGTTTCCGTCGGCATGCAACTCGACGCAAACCTGACGGCCGTTTTGGCTGACCGGGTGCAGATGCAGCAGGTTGTTCTAAATCTCATCGTCAATGCTTGCGAGGCGATGACGGATGTGCCGCACGGCGAACGAAGGCTCACCATTGCCACCCGGGTCGCGGATGATCGCAGCTTTATCGAATGTTCGGTGTCCGATCGGGGAAGCGGCGTTGCGGAGGGCGAGGAAGAGCGCATTTTTCAGCCGTTTGTGACTACCAAGAAACACGGATTGGGCCTTGGTTTGGCAATTTGCCGCTCGATTGTCGAGGCGCATGGCGGCAGGCTCTGGGCCGAATCGAGCGCGGAAGGTGCGATGTTCCGGTTCACAGCTCGAATCGATGCATAGGACGAAGATCCACTATCGCCGGCCCTTAGGACTAGCGTCCAATAAGATATCATGAGCAGTGTCCGGCCCTTGATAGCCATCGTGGATGACGAGGATTCCGTCAGGCGCGCGCTGTCGCGCGCACTTCGCGCCTCGCACTTTGACGTGGTGACGTTTCCGTCCGGCCAAGCGTTTCTTGAATATTTGCAAATCCGCGTTCCCGACTGTGCGGTGCTGGATTTTCAAATGCCCGGGCTCACCGGGCGGGACGTTCAGCGGCAATTGACGCTGGCCAAAATAAAGATCCCCATCATCGTGGTAACAGCGCACGATCAGCCCGCCATACGGGAACAGTGTCTGGCGGACGGCGCCGTGGCCTATCTAGCCAAGCCGCTGCGGCGCGAGCACCTGATTTCGGTAATCGCCTCTGCAATTGACCAGTCAGGCGCTAAATAGCAACCATTGCCCTCGCCGCGGCTGCGTGTCAGCGCTCCTTAGGGAAGGCGCAGTTTCTGTCCGGGAAAAATATTGGGCGACTCGGCGAGCACGTCGCGATTCGCATCAACCAGGGTATCGAGGAAACTTGCATCGCCATAATAGTCTTCGGCGATCTTCAATAGCGTCTCGCCGCGCTTCACGATGTGGTACTGAAAATAGGGCCGCCTGTCCAGAGGACCCGCGTCGAACCAATCGGCTTTTCGAATCATTCCGCTCCCCTTAGATCAGAGCGCTCACTGTTTTGCGGCCGCCGCGTCGTATTGATCCTTGGATCTCGACATTCTCTGGTGCCGCAGGCATCGCGTGCAATTCGTATATGAATACGACGAAGCCGGCGGGGCCGCCATCGGACTTTGGTCCAATTAATTCACTCTTCAAATCAGAAACCCGAC
>Ga0210392_10000813_pt1 | contig 17440 bp, 10 predicted proteins | sample IncBWC30OmetaG_FD_161057 | JGI IMG/M metagenome (GOLD analysis project Ga0210392, IMG submission 161057) | Forest soil microbial communities from Barre Woods Harvard Forest LTER site, Petersham, Massachusetts, United States - Inc-BW-C-30-O ...
AACTTACTACCGTGTGGAGTTTATGGTCAGCACCGAAATGTTTCAAAAGGGCGCGCTTTTTGTCGCTTTCGCTGGTGTGGATTACAAGGCACACGTGTTCATGAATAACGCCTTTCTCGGTTCACACGAGGGATTCTTCGCTCCGTTTGAGTTTGATTTTACGCCTTACGCCCGTCCCGGAAAAAACACCTTGGTCGTGAAAGTCGAAAATGACAACACTTTCATGGGAAGCGTTGGGGGAGTTAATGGCGACACTCTTGACGGAGACAAAATGTATGCCGCCACCGGGCTCGGTTATGATGATCCGGAACTGGGCTGGCATCATTGTCCGCCGGGGATGGGCATTTGCCAGGATGTCCGGATCGAAGCACGCTCACGGTTGTTTATCCGGGATCTGTTTATCCGGCCGCTGCCAGATGAACACCGTGCCGAGGCATGGATCGAAGTATGGAACTGCGATCTTAGCAACCGTCCGGTCGCCTTTGACATTTCCCTCTTCGGACAGAACTTTCCTGCGACCGTCTTTCGTGACCGGCGTTTTGATGTGACCACCACCCAGATTGCCGGTCATGGCGATCTAGACAAGCAGTTTGAGCAGGTGGTCAAAAAACTGGCCGGCCCGGGCATCAGCCAGTTCCGTTTGTCGGTCGAAATCCCCGAGGCCAAGCACTGGGGTTTGGATGCCCCTTGGCTTTACCAAATGCAAGTCAAGCTCCGCGACGGCATCGAGGTGGTGTGCGATGAGCGCAAACAACAGTTTGGCATGCGGACATTTCGTCAGGACGAGAATTCCGAGCCCAAAGGCAAGTTCTATCTTAACGGACAGGAAATCAAGTTGCGCGGCGCCAACACTATGGGCCATGAACAAGGCTGCGTGTTTCGCAAAGATTGGGCGCAGCTTGTCGATGACATCCTGCTGGCAAAACTCTGTCATATGAACTTCCTGCGCCTGACCCAGCGTCCGGTGCAACGGGAAGTTTATGAATATTGCGACCGTTTGGGCATCATGACCCAGACAGACTTGCCATTGTTTGGATGCCTCAGGCGCAATAAACTTTGCGAAGCCATTCGGCAGGCCGAAGAGATGGAACGTCTTGTGCGGCCTCATGCCTGCAATGTCATCATCAGTTACATCAATGAACCGTTTCCCAATGGTCAGGGCCGCCCGCACCGGAATTTGATGCGCGATGAGTTGGAACATTTTTTTGACATGGCGAGCCGGGCTGTGCGCATGTGCAATCCCGAACGAGTCATCAAATGCGTGGATGGGGATTATGATCCGCCTACTGCCATGGGCATGCCCGACAATCACTGCTACTGTGGATGGTATATCGGACATGCCATTGATTTGGGCTCGCTTAACGCCGGCTCATGGCTTCCGGTTGAGAATGAATGGCACTATGGCTGCGGTGAGTTTGGCGCTGAAGGACTTGACAGCCAGGAGGTCATGCGCGAGTTTTACCCCGAAGGCTGGCTGCCATCTGCCGGTCAAAAGCCAGTCGAACAATGGCGTCCCGCCAGGCTGGTTGCAAGCCAAACCAACCATTTTCAATATCTTTGGTATCCGGCGCAAAAAACTCCTGAAAATTGGATTGAGGCCAGTCAACGGCATCAAGCTTGGGTTACCCGGCTCATGACCGAAGCTTTCCGCCGGGACCAGCGAATGAATTCTTTCGCAATTCACCTTTTCATCGATGCCTGGCCCTGTGGCTGGATGAAGGCCATCATGGATGTTCTCCGCATACCGAAGCAGGCCTTTTTTGCCTACCGGGAGGCACTAACTCCATTGATGGTGTCGTTGCGCTCCGACCGCCGCACTTATTTCTCACAGGAGAACATCGAGATGGAGCCGTGGATATGTAATGATACCCATTTGGTTCCAACCGAAGCACAACTGCGTTATCAACTTGAAATAAACGGCCAGATCATCCAGTCGGGCCGCACCCCCACCCAGATTCCACTTTGTTCGTCCCAACCCCAAGGATTCATCCGCTTCTCGCTGCCAGTCCTGAGCGAGCGGACGGCGGCCAAAGTGCGTCTCGCACTTACGGATGAATCGGACCGCGTCCTTTTTGACACGGTTCGAGAAATTGAAATCTTTCCAGAACTGCCAAATCTGACCGATAAGCGCGCTTTCATTGTTGGTGCTTATGCGGGGGTGGCTGACTCCTTGGCGGGCGAACTGGGGCTGACGTCTGTTTTTTGCGGGACGCCCAGAGCGACCGATGTGATTCTTATTGATGATCCAGCGGCATTTGCGCACCAACAGGCGGTGGTGCAGGCAGCGGTTCTCGCTGGCGGAACGGCCGTGTTCTTGGAGTTGCCGCCGGGCGAGCACAAGGTCATGGAAGAAGTTCTCAAAGTCGTTCCGGGGGGAATGGGCTCCCGTCACTTTGCAGATTGCAGTACCGGTCATCCGCTCGTGGAAAACCTGCAACCTTATGATTTTTGGTTTTGGCACGATGCCTCCGTCGGCCGGCCGACGCCACTGTTGACCTCGGTTTTTGACCCGGCCCCCATTGGCTGGAGTACAATCCTCGAAAGCGGCAACGGCTCTTGGATGAATGACTGGAAACCAGTTCCCGCCGCAGTGGAAAAAAGATTTGGCGCCGGAGTCATCCGGGCATGCCAGGTCAAACTGGTCGGCCGGATAAAAACCAATCCGGTGGCCGCCATTTTCGTGCGCAGGCTGTTAAACCTCGATTTTCAGGCCACGCACAACCTGCGGACGGCCCATGTGGATAAGGTGATCGTCAACGGACACGAGCCAACCAGCAAAGCGAACGGGGCCATCCGCCCGCAGATTAACCGCCAGCAAGTTTAGACTCGCAGCTTGCGCGGAACATGATGTAAAGGTTACCGATGCCAGCGACAGAGACACAAAACAAGCATCCCACCGTGCCGCCTCGCCAAGTTTCCACTGGCAAGCGCTTTTTGTGGGGACTTGGCGGAGCAACAGATTTCCTGACCTACAACAGTTTGAATGGGTTGATGGATGCGATTTACGTCAATGCCATGGCCTTGGATCCCAAGATCATTGGCCTGGCCCGCAGCATTCCACGCTTGCTCGATCTGGCCACGGATCCCATTCTGGGTCATCTCTCGGACAATACCCGCTCACGTTGGGGCCGCCGCCGTCCATGGATGGCAGTCGGGGCGATTCTGGCTGCCGTGATAGCCATACTGATGTGGTATCCGCCTTTGCAAGGGGGCGCGGGGCTCACGACCGCTTATATATTGGGAATGTCAGTCATTCTCTTCACCCTGGGTTATTCCATGTTCATGATCCCTTACACGGCCCAAGGCTATGAGCTGAGCACTGATTACAATGAACGAACCCATATTTTCCAATGGCGTCTCTATGCTTATGCAGTCATCGGTTTTCTGGGCCCATGGCTTCTCCCCCTATGTCTTTGGCTGGAAGGGCCCATGGCCAATGTGACCCGCGGCGTGAATGGGGTTCACTGGGTCAGTGTGGGCATTGCCGCGGCGATTCTGCTCACCGCTTGCGGCCCGATTTTTGGCTGTCGCGAAAAGAGTGTACATGCCGCAGAAAAGAAAACGAAATTCTACGCAGCGTTACGGTTCACAATCCGGAACAAGGCTTTCTGGCCGCTGGTCGCCGCCAACTTCCTCGTTAAATTCGGCATGGTTGTCACCATGTGCTTTTTCTACTACGTCATGGTCTATCATGTCAGTGGCGGTGATAACAAGACCGGCACAACCAGACTGGCCATTTTCTATAACTCGATCAATATCACGATGTTTCTCGCCATGGCATTAGTTGTGCGGTTCACAGACCGGATCGGGAAAAAGTCGGCCCTGATGACCTTGATGCTTATGAGTGCCGTCACGTATGCGTCGGTTTGGTTCACCCTGCGCCCCCAGCAGGCCAATTGCATTCTTGGCATTTCCAGCTTCCTGCATAATTCCTGCGCCATCCCCTCTATCATCGCCGACATCTGGCCGGCCTTAATTACAGGCGCGTGTATCGGCATCTTCACGAGCCCTATGCCGCTGGTCATGAACTCAATGCTGGCCGATGTCTGTGATGTCGATGAGCTGGCCTGCGGCCAGCAGCGTCAGGCGTTTTACGGTGCGATCTTCGTCACTTGTGATAAGTTAGCCATGGCCATGGCCATGTTCCTCCAAGGTTTTCTCGTGTCGTCCTCTGGCTATAATGCAAAACTTGTTACCCAAACGCCGGATACCATGGGCTTTTGGATGAAAGCATTGCTGTTTACCCAGCCGATCGGGTTCGTTTTGGGTTTTTTCTGCGTTCTTGCTTACCCGATCACACGTGCCAAGGCCTTGGAAGTTCGGCACCTGCTTGACGCCCGCAATGCCGCACATGGAACAGGATGACTGCAAACCCAAACACCCGCCTGGCAACTTTAGGTTCATCAATTTTGAGAACATCTTTTAGAAAGTTAATTATCCGGAAGCAAAATATGATTCACATAGTTAAATGCACGGTCACATTTCTGGCCGTGCTGGCATGCCTGCCGGCATTGGCAGCGTTGGAATTGAAATCGCCAAACGGCAAACTGGCCATCCAATTTGACCTGAAAAATAATGGCGAATTGAAAGACTGCCCGGTTTACAGTCTGAGCTTTCAGGGCCGCGCCGTGCTGGCTGACTCGCGTCTTGGGTTGGAATTGAGCAACGGCCCTTTGAATGGCGACTTCCAAATCATCGCTTCAAAAACCAGCAGGGCTGACACGACTTGGAAGCCCGTTCTCGCCGAACGCCAAACCATTCGCGATCATTACAACCAAATGGTGGTTGATTTACAGGAGACGCATCCATCTGGGCGTCGCTTGCAATTGACTTTTCGGGCTTATGACGAGGGGGCGGCTTTTTGTTATACTTTGCCCAAGCAGGCCGGTCTGACGAATTTCGTCATCACCCGCGAATCAACGCAGTTTGCTTTCACCGGCGACCACACGGCATGGGCCACTTATCAGGCGCAGGGCAACTATGATCCAAACGACGCTCACCAGAAGGGCAAGCTGCCGCTGTGCGGTCCGGTATTGTTAAGCCAAATCCAGCCCGGGGTGGAACGGCCGCTAACGGTGCGCGTGGCTGATGATCTTTACGCGGCCATCACAGAAGCGCGTTGCGTGGATTACGCACGGATGAAGTTGCGCCCCACGGTTGGCGGGTCTCATACCTTGGTGGCATTCCTCGATGCCGAGCACGATGTAAACGGCGAGGTGACGGGGCAAACCCCGTTCACTTCACCCTGGCGTGTGGTCATGGTGGCGGCGTCCCCCGGGCAATTGCTGGAACAAAATTATCTGGTCTTAAATTTGAACGACCCCTGCGCGCTGACCGACACGTCTTGGATAAAACCCGGCAAGGTCATCCGCGAAATGTCGTTGACGACCGTCGGGGGGAAGGCATGCATTGATTTTGCCGTGCAACACGGCTTGCAATTCATCGAGTATGATGCGGGCTGGTACGGTTCTGAAAACGACACCAATGCCGACGCCCGCAAGGTGCATCTGGATCCACGTCGCAATCCCATCCCCGATTCGCTCAACCTGCAAGAAGTGATTGATTACGGAAACACAAAGGGTATTGGGGTGATTCTTTACGTAAACCACGAGGCGCTGGAACAACAGTTGGACGAACTTCTCCCGCTCTATGAGCAATGGGGCGTCAAGGGCGTGAAGTATGGTTTCGTCAACGTTGGCAGCCAGCATTGGACCGCCTGGCTCCATGAAGCCATCCGCAAAGCGGCGGCACATAAGCTGATGGTGGATATCCACGACGAGTTTCGCAATACCGGCTATCAGCGGACTTATCCGAACTTGATCACGGTAGAGGGCATTCGCGGCAACGAGGAGTTCCCTACCCCGGTTCACAATGCCACGCTGCCTTTTACCCGCTTTCTAACCGGGCCGGCGGATTACACATTTTGTTGGAAAGATGCACGGCTGAAAGTCACCCAGGCGCATCAACTCGCCATCTCAACGATTTTTTTCAGCCCGTGGCAGTTTCTTTTCTGGTATGACAAACCAGCCAGCCTGACCGACGAACCGGCATTCGATTACTGGAAACATCTCCCGACGACATGGGACGAAACTTGTGTGTTGGAAGGCGGTATTGGGAGCCGGGCCGTCGTTGCGCGACGCAAGGGCACAGAATGGTTTGTCGGCGCGATTTCGCCAAGCGGAGGTAAATTTCAAATTCCGCTGACGTTTCTAGGACCAGACATAAAATTCACCGCCAAGATTTATTCCGACAAGCCTGATGGCAAAGGAGTCCAGGTCGAAGAACGGGACGTGGATGCCCAATCGGTTATGGACGCGGATATTCTATCCAATGGCGGGCTGGCGATCTGGTGCATTCCAATCCGCAAAACAACCGAGTGATCTCTTCTAACTCATGGAGCAGTGTGCCTTCGAGGCTGTTTTTGTTTGGCTTTTGTGGAATTGGCCCACTAAAACATGGAACGATTGTTCGGGATAGCTGAGTGCCTGGCGCTTGATTTCACGCGACTATATTCAGATCTGCTTCCAGGGCTGCGTGTCGGGCAAACGCCTGAGCACACTGTTCTCAATATTTTGATTCGCGAGGTGTTTCTGCCGACGTTGTTTTTGGAATTAAAAAAGGCCCATCACGACGGCCTAGGAAACGAACTGAGCGTGAAAGGTTGCTGGTATCTGCCATTGGAGCAACGGGGTATGCGGGAATATCCATTCCAGCGCGTGTTAAACGCGTGGCTGAATGCTGCCAGCTGTCGTTATGCCCATGACATTGGCAAGGTGCTGTCAGACTCGAAACGAAAAGTGGTCAGCAACTGGCTCAAAGGCAGGAACGCGCCATTTGGCAAGGAGATCAGCGGAGTGGTTGACGCTTTTCAGGATGATGCCAAAAGGTTTGATGCCCCCGAAACATGGAAAGCGAGGCTGACATTCGCAGCCGCAATGCAGAGGTTGTGCAAAGAGATGGACGAATATTTTTCTTCAAGTGACCCCGGCTACTCATTCAAGTTTTTAGGGGTGCTGGGTGAAATCGAAAAAGAGTCCATCCCAATAGACAGCCATGAAATCCTTGCAGACCGGAAAACTTTTTTTGCGGCCCGGCTCGTTTACAGGCGAATGGTGGCTGTAAATGAATGGGAAGGCAAAATCGCCAAACTGCCAACGAATATGACAGTCGGCGTTCCAGATTCAAAAAAGAGAACAAGCACCGAGCAGATCTGGAAGAAAATGGAACGCGCCATGAACCCCGGCAATGTTCTGTTAAAGTGCATCAAGAGGAAGGCCGCAAGATACGACGGAACCATTGAGCAGCAGATTTTCGCCCTAGGCATTGAAGAAGTGAATCGACTTTTGGCATAAAGGGGCCGGTGGTTTTTATGACCACCGGCCTTGTGTTTGTGCCTCATGTCTCAAACAGCCGGACTATTATTTCCCGCCGTTGGATCGGCCGCCACCAGATGGATTTCCGGTACCGCTCGGCCATCCTCCACCATTACCTTGCCCACGACCGCCGCCGCCTTTGCCTGATTCGTATGGAATAGTTTTCATCGCAGTTCGTTTTGTTGTTTTGTTTGTCCATTGATTCCTTTCAGAACCACGAGACCAACTTTGCACAGGCGCTCTCGGAGTTCCATAGCGCACACCGGAAACGACCGTAAAGGGTGTCCTAACGACCAGTTCATGAGACTGATTTAGACCTTAAAGTGGTTGACACTTCAATGATAAATGGAGTGTTAACATGAATGAACAAACAGCAGTAGAGAAGAAGAGGACAGGCCCCCCGAGGGGGGCCGCCGGCGCGAAAAAAATGCGTCGTTTCACCCCGGCCGACAAGCTCAAGGCTGTCCGGCTGCATTTGGAGGAAGGGTTCAGCCAGTCCCTGGTCTGTCAGGAGCTCGGCGTCAGCAAGAGCAGTCTGGGGTTGTGGCTCCAATCGTATCGGTTGGGCGGTGCGGCTGGACTGGAACCCGTCTCCCACGCGCGGCGCGAACCCAAGCTGCCCGCAGCCATCACGGAGAAGATTGTTGAGCTTAAGCAGGAAAATCCCACCTTCGGCATCAAACGCATCAGCCAGGTGTTACGCAGGTGCTTCTTCCTGCCGGCCAGCCCGGAGACGGTACGCCAGCGGTTGCACGCCGTTGAGTTGATGCCGCCGAACATACCGCCCAAAAAGCGGAATCTGGTTCGCCCGCGTTTCTTCGAACGGGCCACGCCCAATCAGATGTGGCAGACGGACATCTTCACCTTCCGGCTCGGTGGCCGGTACGCTTATGTCATCGCCTTCATGGATGATTACTCGCGGTTCATCGTGGGGGCGGATCTGTTCCGCAGTCCCACGGCGCAGGCGGTGATCGAAGTGTATCGCGTGGCCGCCGGCGAGTTCCAGCCGCCCAAGGAGATGCTGACCGATAACGGCCGGCAATACACGTCATGGCGGGGCACCAGCCGGTTCGACGCCGAACTGCAAAAGGACCGGGTCGCGCACTTCAAATCGCGGCCGCAACATCCGATGACGCTCGGCAAGGTGGAACGCTTCTGGTCCACGCTCTGGCAGGAGTTCCTGGTCCGCGCCCAGTTCGACAGCTTCGACGCCGCCCGGGAGCGGATCAAACTCTGGATAAAATACTATAACCACAAACGCCCCAACCAAGGGATCGAGGGACTGTGTCCGGCCGACCGCTTTTTCGAGATCCAGGCCGAACTGCGCCAGACCATCGAAACCGGCATCCAGGAGAACTTGCTGGAGCTGGCCTTGCGCGGCAAACCCCAGGCGCCCTTTTATATGGTGGGCCGGATGGACGGCCAGTCGGTCATCCTCCGGGCCGAAAAGGGCAAACTCAAACTCAGCGTCAGTGACCAGCAAAACAACGAACAAGAACTTACTTATGACCTCACCAAAAACAGTGATCGAAAAGACGGAACGGAAAAAACGCGCCCCAACGCCAGCCCACAGCGCCCCGGACAAGGCCCAGGCGGTGCTGGCGGTGTGGACGGAGCGGTGCAAGCCGGGGGAAGTCTGCCGCCAGTTGAACATCAACTACATGACCTTTCAGCAGTGGCAGCAACGGGCGATGGAGGGGATGTTGCAGGCGCTGGAAAGCCGGGTCAACCTGACCAAGGGCGAAGCCCTGAGTCCCCGGCTGCAGGCGTTGTTGCAACACCGGCAGCGGTCGGTGACGGCGACCAGGCTCACCAGCCGGCTGGAGCAGATCAACAAGCTTGCCAGCCCGCCCCCGGTTCCGGCATCCATGGAGTAGATGAATGCCAAAGCCAGACAACGGGCGGCGGTGATCTTCCAGGTCCGCTCGGGACAAATGACGGCCACCGCGGCGGCCCGGATGCTGGGCATCTCCCGCCAGCAGTATTATCAGTGGGAAAAACGGGCGTTGTCAGCCCTCTTGTCGGCCTTGGAGAACCAGCCGACGGGACGGCCCAAGACGCCCACGGACCCGGAGAAGGAAAAGCTCCGCCGCCGGGTGCAACTGTTGGAACAGCAGGTGCAACAACAGGCCCAGAAGGAGCAGTTGCGCCAGCTCCTGAGCCGGTGGGCGACCAAGGACAAACTGCCACCCGCTAAAAAAAACCCGAAATGATCCGCCAAATCCTGCACCAGCTCGCCGCCATGAAACAAGCCAGCCAGACTTCGTGGCGGGAGTTATGCGACCCCGTGCCTTACGCCAGCGTCATGCGTTGGCGGCAACGGCAGCGGCGGGCCCAGCCCCCGTGGCAGCCGCCCGGCCCCAAGAAATCAGCGCCGTTGAACTGGGCGGAGTTTTATCCGCTCCTGCGGCAGCTAAATCATGGCCGCGTCCGCAGCCAGGGTACGGGCCGGCTCCACCAACAGTTCGCCGGGGCCATCTCGCGCCGGCAACTGCGCGCGTTGGTGCAGGATTACCGGCGGGATCAACTTCATACCATGAAGCACATCCACTGGCTCTGGTCGGGCCTGGCCTGGTCCTGCGACGCTACTGAATATGGCGACGGCCACCAGATCATCCCCGTCCAAGACCTCGCCTCCCGCTACCGGTTCCGGCCGCTGGTCAGTGACCGGCTCGCAGGCCGGCAGATCGCCACCCACCTTGAAAGCCTGTTCCGGCAACACGGCCCGCCTTTGTTCCTCAAACGCGACAATGGCTCGCCCTTCAACAACCAGCATGTGGATGCCGTCCTGGCCCGCTTCGGTGTGCTGCCCTTGAATAATCCGCCGCACTTCCCCCGCTACAACGGCGCGGAGGAAAAAGGCATCCGCGACCTGAAGGCGGCCTTGGACCAACGCCCGCGCCAGCCGGCCAAGGTGCCGGCGGATTTTGCCCTGCTGGTGGAAGTCACCGCCCACGATCTCAATCACCGTCCGCGGCGCTGCCTCAAAGGCCGCACCGCCTGCGCCGTCTTTTACGACGACGCCCAACGCCTGCGCTGGACCAAACGCCAGCGCCAAACCATTTTCCGGTTGCTGCTCCAACAGTTCGGAGCGATGATCGGGAACACGACGAACGGCCGTCACCGCCAACCCGCCACCCTGTGGCGGGTCACGGTGGAAACCTGGCTCCGCTGCCAGGGCCTGATAACCGTCCGTCAAAACCAGAAACCAAATGTGTCAACCACTTTACAAAAATTTTGGTCTCATAATTAAGTTGGGCCCACAGCTTCATCAACCGTGATCCGATCGGGGAAAAGGGCGGGCGAAATCTCTATGAGTATTGCAATAATGCCCCGATTAATCTAATTGACCCATCCGGGTTGATCCCGTGCTGGTTGAAGAATTTGTTGGGTGTATTGACGGGGGAGGGGGAGTCCGGTTATAATCCATATTTCGATTCTAATAATTCGTATTCCTATATGAACCAGCCCGGTTTTTTTCAATTGCAAGGCAATTTAACCGCTCAACCTAACCTGGGTGCTTCAGGCAACACGTCAGATTTTTCGCCAGTATTAATGTTTGGTGCGAGCGTCGATTATGCTTGGAAAGCACAGGCTGCCGCGATGCAAGCTAATGTTGCACTTTATCAAAGTGAGGCAGCAACATATGTCGCAGGAAATTCCTCCTTTGTAATTTCAGGGTCATCCGTCAACGCCGCTGTTGCGGGAGCAGGAGACACCGGGCTTGTTGCAAGTCAAACGGCAGCGAATGCTACTGCTGTAAGCGGATCGGTTTTGGGCGAACTTGCTTTGCCGGTCGGAGAAGTCGCTGTGGGGACCACAGCGGCAGCGGCAACCTTAACTGCAGGTGCTGGAGCCGTCATCGGATACGGAATATCCCAAATCCCCATTCCATTTAGTGGAGGGCAGAACGTAGCTGGCGCTATGGGCTCAGGCCTTTATTACTTGTGTCCTTCTTGTTTTAAATAACTAGACGTTTGTGGTTATGAATGCCCAACAAAAAAAGACTATTGCGGCATTACAGCCGTTGAGTTTAGATTCTGTTGAGTTTTACGATGTTGCCAGTCGTTATTTTTGTCTAAGACTCAGGGTTATACGAAATTGCGGTTTGTTCATTATCTTTCTAGCCGCGCTGTCGTTGGCTCTAGTCTTTATCCTTTGGGGAAATTGGGTGCTAAACATAGCGAACTTTGTCGGTTCGTGCATTTGCGCCATCTTGGGTTGGACACCATATCTGATTGGGAAGTATGAAGCTCGGATGATCAAAACTGCGCGAAAAGCTGACACTCAACATCAAAGGAATGCGCTTCTCTTTATGGCTACGAAGTCAAAGTCATTTCGTGGTGACCCGGTTGGAGCATTCATTTTGAAACAGGTAAACTCGACAGGCCAACCATAGCACGTAAAGGGGTCACCCATTAGGGCTCGCGGTCAATAGATAAAAGTTATCAGTCCCCGATTTTTTCTTCTCGGGCCTGCCCTTCGCGCCCGTCGAACCACCTCTTCAACTCTTTAACCTTTCCCTTTCGTCACATGAACCCGTTCAAGATGCCCTTGAGCAGGCCGGGGTGCGGCTCGGCTTTGGGGGTCGGCGGCAGGGGCGCGACGGGCGCGGGCGGAGGCGGGGGCGGCGCGGCGCTGACGACCATCATGGGCACCGCCACACCAGCCTTGGGAGCGCGATGCACCGCGGCGTGGACGTGGCCGTTGGCCACATCCAGGCGCTGGCGCATGGTCGGCTTGTTGATGCTGTACTGCATGGCCGTGTCTTCGCTGATGATGCCGGTTTCGTAGGCCTTGAGCAGGGATTGTTCAAAACTGTGCCAGCCGCCCGCGCCGCCGGCCTCGATGATGTCGTGCAACCGGCGATTATCGTTTTCGCCCAGCTCGATGGCCTCGCGGGTGCGGAGGCTGCTGCCCATGAGCTCGGTGACGAGATGGCGGCCGCCGGTTTTCTTGGGCACCAGCCGCTGGCCGACGATGTAGCGCAACGAGCCGGACAGGCGTTCGCGGACAAGCTGTTCCTCATCCTTGCTGAACATGCCGAGGATGCGGTGGATGGTCTGGTCGGCGCTGATGGTGTGCAGGGTGCTGAACACCAGATGGCCGGTCTCGCCGGCGATGAGCGCGATCTCCATCGTTTCGCGGTCACGGATTTCACCGACAAAAATCACCTTGGGCGCCTGGCGCAACGCGGAGCGGAGGCCGTCCGGGAAGCTGAAAAAGTCGCGGCCCATCTCCCGCTGGCTGAAGGTGGACTTGAGCTGCGGATGCAAAAATTCGACGGGGTCTTCCAAGGTGACGACGTGGACCTTGCTGGTCTGGTTGATTTCATTCAACAACGCCGCGAGGGTGGTGGTCTTGCCGTTGCCGGCGCCGCCGGTGACGAAGATCAGGCCGTTCTTTTCCTGGATGAGATTTTTGAAGATGGGCGCCATGCCGAGCGTATCCAGCGACGGCACCTGGGTGGCGAGGCGGCGCATGACCATCGCGTGATGGTTCTTCTGCTTGTAGATGTTGACGCGGAAACGGCAGGTTTCGCCGAGGGCATAGCTGCAATCGCAGGCGCCGGTGGTGGCGAGGTCCTGCGTGAGCTTGGCATTGCCGTCGAGGATGACGCGGGCAAAGGATTCGATACGGGCGCCGGTGAGGATGGCCTCGCCGAGGGCGGGGGATTCGAGCGTGCCATGGACTTCCACCTGCGGGAGCTTGCCGGGAACGAACAGCAAGTCCGAGATTTCGCCATAACTGTCAACCATGGCTTGCAATAGCCGGTTGAATTCATTTTGCGCGTTCGTGTCCATGGGGCGTTTCAGGCTAATAGTTTTTTCAGACTTTTTTCCGGAACAATTCCTGCGGGTGCTCAATGTTCAGGACGGACAGGTCAAAGCCGCCGTCCGGCGACCGTTCCTGGGCGACCGCCAGCTGGCGGGCGATGCGGCTGGAGCAGTTGCTGCTGTAATATTTCACGAGCCCGGCGCCGGCCTGGGACTGGAACAGGACGACCATGAGGCAGTGTTCATCCACCTCGGCGCAGAGCAGGCTGAATTTTTCGCCCTGCTGGAAGGTGCTGTTGAAATTCTTTTCGTTCACGAGACCGGCGATGGTCTGGCTGGCCATGAAGGCGCCGGAGGCGAGCGCGCCCAGCGTGGTGAAGTCCACATCCCCGGCCTCGCCCTGGCTGGTGAGGAGGAAGCCGCCCTTGTCGATCAGCAGCGCGGCCGTGGCCGAAGTCTGGGCCAGGAACTCGCGGAGCGAGTCGTCGAGGACGCGGATATCGTCCTCAATAAGTTGGGGGAGCGTAGGCATGGCTCATGCGTACTGCGGGACGGATTGATTGATGAATTTCTGCAGGAGCATGCGCGTGATCATGTTCAGGCTCTCGAAGACGCCCTCGCATTTATGCGCCGTGGCCGAGAAGGCCGGCACCTGCACCTCGCGGTTGTTCAACAGGTAGTCCATGTATTCAAACGGGGCCGCGTTGGGCAGGTCGCGCTTGTTGTACTGGAGCACGTAGGGGATCTCCGCCAGGTTGAGCTTCTGGGACTGGAGGTTGTCCATCAGGTTCTGAAAGCTTTCCACGTTCTCGGGCATCTTTTCGTATTGGGAATCCGCCACGAACACGATGCCGTCCACGCCGCGGAGCACGAGCTGGCGGGTGGTGTTGTAGATCACCTGGCCGGGCACGGTGTAGAGCTGGAATTTGGTCTTGTAACCGCGGATGGTCATCGCCTCGATGGGGAGGAAGTCGAAGAACAACGTGCGGTCGGAACTGGTGGCCAGCGAAACGAGCTTGCCCTTGTTGCCGTTGTTGGTTTGCACGTGGTCATGAACCTGCACAAGATTCGTCGTCTTGCCGCCCATCGCGGGGCCGTAATAGACGATCTTTACCTGCAGTTCCTTGGTGGCTTGGTTGATGATGGCCATAAATTGTTTAGAATTGTTTTTTGCGGTCGAGTTCCGCGGCGAGCCCCGCGAGTTGTGATTTGGGCAAAGCCTCGCCCGCGCGACCGAACGCGGCGAAGTATATGGAATTGATCCGGAAAATCTTCCACGGGACGTTGCCGACGGTGAAGCCGACATTGTTCAGGGTGCCCATGCGCAATTCGCGGGTGGTCTGGTTGACGCGTTCGAAGATCTGCGGCAGGAAGGCGGCCATGGCATCGGCATTCATGTCCGCCGGCACCTGGCTGGCCACGCGCAGGCCGTCGGCCAGCGCGACCACCGCGCCGGCGACACCGTGCAGGGCCATGGCGCGCGCCACGACCTCTTGCGGATGTGCATGGCGGTTGACGAAATCCGTGGCCGGAGCGTTGGGCCGGCGGAAGGGCGTCTCCTCAATGTCGTTGGAGGTGAAAAAGTTCGTGTCGGCCGCACGGGCTGCCGGGGCCGCCGGGGCGGCCGGAGCCACCGGGGCCGGGGCGGGGGCCATGGACAGGTGCTGGGCCGGGGTAAAGACTGGAGCCGGAGCCGGAGCCGGGGCGGGCACCGGGTGTGCGCTTTCGGCTGACGGTTGCGGGAAGCCGAAGAACAGGTTGGGGATCTCTTCGTCCACGGCGAGCTTGGACCGCAGCTTGACGGTTTCCTTTTGGGCGGACAGAAATGCGGGCGCGAGCACCTTCAACGGCAGGTCGAGCGACAATTCATCATGGGGCGAAGCCGGTGAGCTGGGCTTGATCCAGGTGCGAATTTCCTTCCAGGTGGCCGTCACCCGGCCGCGCTTGAGGCCGGATTCCACTAGGTTCATGGGCAGCGGTACATTGGTGCTCGCGAAACTGGAGGTGACAATCAACTGCTTCAACGGGGCGGGCCAGTTTTCGGCAAGGTCATCGAGCGAAACCAATAATGCGGGCTGCGACAATCTGGGCTGCGCCGGCTCCGGGCGCGGTGTGGAGGAAGACACCGGCGCTGACGGAGCGGGCGCAGTCGCAAATTTAAAGGGTGGCAAGGCCCCGTTACCGTTGCCATTGCCGTTGCCATTCGTGTGGCCGTTGGAATGTCCGTTCCCGTTGCCGTTGCCATTGCTGGACGGCGTGGGCGGATTCGGATTGAACGGAATCGGCGTGGAAGCCGGCGCGGTCTGGCGCGCCTTGAAAGAAAACACCTCGGTATCGCCCGATTGCGCCGGGGCAGGGGTGATGGTGCGCGGGGGAACGACCGGCCGGGCCGTGATCGGCGGCGGGTTGAACGCAACCGGCTGGCTCATGCGGTTCAACTCGGCGGTGGCCGGCGAGACGGTGGCCGGCTTGAGCGGCTTGAGCGGCTGCGTGGTGAAGGTGATGCCTTGGCCGCGGCCATCAAATGGGCCAGAAATGTCCTCCGCAACATCCACTTTTTGGACCGGCTTGCGGGACAACAGGGCGGGGTTCAAGCGGGAAAGGATCTCCGCGAGCGGCAGGCTGACCGGCTTGGCGTCAAATTCCCCGCCGGAATTGGCGAAGATGCCGGGCGCCAGGCGCCGCAATTCACCGAAGGGAATCTTGACCGAACCGAACGCGAGCTGGCTGGTCACTTTGTCCACCGCCAGGGCGATGGTCTGGCCGGCCGCCGGGGGGGCCATCAGCTTGGCCTTCAAATCCATGGGGAGATGGGCGATGACGGCGGCGAGGGGCAGCAAAATCTCATTGGTATTCACCGTGGCCGGCTGGGAGGTGGAGTCGAAACCTTCCGTCATGGCCTCCGCCGGGGCGGCGGGAGCGTATGCCGGGGCGGGCGCTTCCGGCTGGTTCGCGGGCGCGGCGGCCAGCGGACGCCCGGTCTCGCGGTCATCCGCGTGACGCAGCAGGCCGCGAAGGAATCCTGCAAACTTGTTTTTCATTGTACTAGCCATGTTTTTGTTGGTTACCTGACAGGCAACGGTTCAGGTTTAGCATTAACCGCGCCAGCCTGTTAAAACGGGTATGAAAGCCAAAAAATTGTCCCACGGTTGGACTGGCAAATGGGAGGCTGTCTCATTTACAATGCAAAAAATGCAAAATTTGGCTTCAGATCGGCCTAAAAAGGGAATGCCGATTGCTTTATAATCGTTCGAATCTAGTTAGGACTTGAACTTGAAAGCCCGCACGGTTAGCGGTAATTGAAATGGCAATGGATAACAGGAACAAACTCTTGGTGTTGGACGATGATGACGACTGGCTTACGCTGTGTCGCGACTTGCTGTCCACGCTGCCCAGCAAACCGGAAGTGCTGACGGCCAATTCCGCGCGCCGCGCCCTTACCATCATTGAGACCGAGAAGATCCGCCTGCTGGTCTGCGACTTGAAAATGCCGCGCATCGACGGGTTGCAGATGCTGGCCATCGTCCGCCGCCGCTTCCCGGAACTGCGTACTATCGTGTTGAGCGCCCTCGAGGACGAGGAGTATCGCTCACGCGCCTATGCGCTGGGCGTGGACCTGTTCTGGCTCAAGACCGAGATGCAGCGGAACTCAAAACTGTTCAATGAGTGTCTCGAATCCTTGCTCGGCCGGGCCGATCGGGACGGTGACGTCGGCTTTCGCGGCATCCAGAGCAAGAGCCTGATGGACATCATCCAGATGGAATGCCTTTCGCGCAGCTCCACCGTATTGCGCATCACCCGCGGGCCGCTGGTGGCGAAATTGTGGATCCAGGACGGCGAATTGTTTGACGCCGAATGCGAGGGCGCGCGCGGCGAAGTGGGGTTCCAGCGCCTGCTGGCTTGGAAATCCGGTTCGTTTGAAAATCACCCCGCCGAACCAAACCACGAGCGCACCATCCAGAAATCCGTGAACGCCCTGCTGCTGGAATCCGCGCAGACGATGGATGAGAACGCCGGCAATGCCGCCGGTGGTGCCTCGGCGGAACCGCTGGAAAGCGTCAGTCACCGGAAGACGATCTGGAAATTGTCCCAGCTCACGCGGGAAGGCGCTGATTTTGTCCTCGTCGTCCCGCCGGAAGGCCAGGGCGAGCCCGAGGCCATCGGCACCCAGAGCATCGCCTCGACCGCGCACTGGACCCGCCGGGCGGATGAGATCGCCCACCGGCTGGGGGACAAGCTGGAGGCCGGGCCGCTGTCGCACGTCAGCGGCCAGAATCTGGAACGTCAGGT
>Ga0210392_10000817_pt1 | contig 17382 bp, 10 predicted proteins | sample IncBWC30OmetaG_FD_161057 | JGI IMG/M metagenome (GOLD analysis project Ga0210392, IMG submission 161057) | Forest soil microbial communities from Barre Woods Harvard Forest LTER site, Petersham, Massachusetts, United States - Inc-BW-C-30-O ...
GTATTTTTCATGGCATGGTTTCCTTTACATTTCCTTTACCCTTCCTTTCAATGGTCGAATCGGCGCTAGTAGACTGCGTCGACAGCAGTGGCCAGACCGACAACAAGCAGACGGCGATCATGAGAGGCGTCTGCCCTGCGGACAAAAGATTTTCATTATCGTCATAGGGGCGAGACTCCTAAGGCTGTGGAAGTGCGAACGCCCATCGCAATCAGTTTCTGCCGACGAACAATACGGAATCGGTCGATTGCTTACGGAGAGACAATTGGCTATAGAAGAAGAATGGCCATACGAATTGCGAAGAACGACAACGTCCATGCAAATTGGTTGAAGTAGAACGAGATACTGCACTTCATATTTCCTCCCTGGTTTTAATTGTCGTGGGCACGCGTGGACGGTGCTGTCAGGAAACCTCTGCGAAGTGTGAAGATTTGTAAGTTCGTCGACATTGCGGATTTCTTGCGCGCCGTGCGGGTGACAGCTCCGCGGCAAGAGCGTCAGACGTATCATGAATAGAGCCGTTCTTTTGGCTCGCGGAGATAGAGACCTTGCACAACTCAAAAGGCGTGATACAACGAGCCAACCCACGTCTTCTGCTAGTGGATGACGACCGCGACTTGTGCCATCTGGTGACGCAATACCTGGAGCCGGAGGGCTTCAGTCTTTCCGTGGTTCATACTGGCAGCGAAGGGATAAGAACCGCGATCGAGGGCAACCATGAACTGATCGTGCTGGATGTTATGTTGCCAGACAAGAGGGGTTTTGACGTTCTAAGGGAGATCCGACAGGATGTCCGCACTCCCGTCCTGATGCTGACAGCAAAAGGGGACGAATTCGACCGCATCCTCGGTCTGGAACTAGGCGCCGATGATTACTTGCCGAAGCCGTTCAGTCCCCGCGAATTGATCGCCCGAATCTCGGCTATACTCCGCAGATCGGGGTGGCAATCGGAAGGGAATGCGGTATCCCGTCCCCGTGTAATCAATGCCGGGGACATCGAATTTGATTTGGCGGCGCGCACAGTATCGAAGGCGGGTGAGCTTCTGAGGCTGACCTCTGCGGAGTTTGATCTATTGCGTGCGTTTTTCGAGGCTCCGGGACAGGTTCTGACCCGTGAGGCACTTGTCGAGAAGGTTCTCGACCGAAAGTTCTCGCCTTTCGATCGAAGCATCGACCTCCACATCAGCAACCTTCGCCGCAAACTTGGTCCGCAGAATGATGGCGCCGAGAGAATTCGAAGCGTGCGTGGAATCGGCTATCTTTATGCGTGGCCCGCGCAAGATTGAATGGCTGTGTTCGCTTGCGCGAGTCGAGAGCATTCCTATTCGATCAAGGCGGTTCGCCTGGCGATCAGCATATATCTCAGAACGGACTATTCACAGTCATCCATCACATTCACGGTTTTCCGTCGGCGGGTACATTCGTAGTCATGCGCTTCGAGAAGAACTCCCTGATAATGGTTCCGCCTGCCTTTCCGGCGATACCGATGGCGGCATTTGTGAAGACCAGCCCCATCCCGCGGTCCGCGTGGGGATAATACAAATTGGAGAGTGCTCCGGAGCCGATGTCGCCCAGGAAATAAGAGTAGTTCGGCATAGGCTTTCCACTATCGCTGCGCGTGATAACCGCAAAACTCGCCGCGTGGAGCATGCGAGACTTAACGGAACCAGTGCCCTGGTAGAAGTAGCGCGGATCCTGATGGAAGAGCGAGGGGAAGACAGCATGGCTCAGGAAGTCACTGGTGCGTCCATCGCCAAACTTTGCGGCAAAACGTTTGCCGTAGCCCGCGGCGCCTTGGCCATAGCCGGCATAGGTGTTATTCGCCTGCTCGATGGCGGCAGCGAGGCCCACACCGATCAAGGAAACAGGATCGAAAGTCTCGTGTGAAGCGAGCGAGAATTTCTGTTTCGTTGTCATCGGAGCCGGGTCGTGGACATAGCTTATGTAAAAATTCGGGATGACCCCGATAAAACGCTGCTTCTCTTCCGCTTTTATCTGCTCAGCGGCAACTACGTCGGTGGGACGGACCGTTACCTCCGTGTCTGTCATCGCAACCGATAATGAGATCATAGGAACCTCGTAGGACTGTTGCGCCGTGACGACGAACTCTGCAGATGTGAAGGGCGCAAAACCCTTGGCGCTGACGATGACAAGGTAGGAACCAGCGGGAAGCTTGGTAAAGGCAAATTCACCGTTGTCCCCGGAGTTCAGCGTGCGCAATTGCGTTCCGTCCCTATGCGTCAAGCTAACCTGTGCGCCAGGAACGGCGGCTCCGCTTACGTCCAACACTACGCCGGAGACGCTCGCTGACCGCTCACCGGAGGGTGTTTGCTCAGCTGAGCTCTGCTGGTCTGACTGGGGCTGAGGTGCATTCGGGAGGGAACTGCTACTAGTCCCGGGCTCGACAGTTTGTTGAGCATTTGCAATAGTGGTGATCGCACATAACGGGAGAAGTAGAGCGTAGGGAGCCAAAGTCAGGCCTAGCTCGGAGACGCCACGCGTAAACAGTTGCACGGCAACCCATAGAGTTCTGGCAGATCGAACATCCATATACGTAAAGGTATGTGTCCGGTACAGGGCGTGCCGTCAGGAAATGTGAGCGTCTGTAAGGATTTGTATAGATTTGGCCAGGAGCCCGTTTGTAGGGTGAGTTGTATCGTATACATCAAAGCAAGGACCAGTAATCGGAAGGGAGAACATTTGCCTCGCAATCTTCAAGCCAGGTTTCTCAGGGTGAGAGCCAGAGTGCCCATGTACCGGCTCTTCCTGACGATCTTCTTATGGTTTTGGCTTACCGCCTGGGTCATAGTCGCTATTGTGTTTCTCGGTAGTCGCCTGACTGGCATCAGGCAGGTCTCAGCTCCCAACATGTATGCAACGATCGCGCCCATCCTGGCCGCAGAGGCAGCGAAGGCGTATGAATCAGGCGGCCCTGAGGCGTTTGCTCGTTTCTCGCAAAGCAACGATGAGGGCCGCGCGCGGCAACTCTACCTGCTCGACGGGTTTTATAAGGACGTCTTGTCACGGCCGTTAACAAACGACGGCCTGCGGGTTGCGCACGCAGCAAAGAATGGCCAACTCGTTACGCTCCGGGCCCATATCGCAGCTTACAAATTCGTCTCTTCCTCGGGGCATCCCTACGTTCTGCTGCTTTACCTGAAATCCGGTCTACGTGAAATAGCAGAGGCCCTGTTGGGAGAGGGCCTCCCGTATACCGTCTACCTGATCTTTCTCGTCACCCTCCTTTGTTTTGCGCTTGCGTATCATATTGCGTCGCCGATCCACAGTATTCAGTCAACGGCCAGAAGAGTCGCGCAGGGAGATCTCAAGGCGCGGGTGCCGGCTTCGGTGTCCAGGCGATTTGATGAATTGGCATCTCTGGCAAGAGACTTTGACTCGATGGTGGGCCGTCTGGACTTGCTGATTCAAACGCAGAAGAACCTTCTGAATTCGGTATCACATGAACTGCGTTCTCCTCTGGCTCGCATCAATCTCTCTGTGGCTCTTTTGAAAAAGCGCTACTCGGCAGACGCCGACGACATGTTTCAACGACTCGATCGGGACGTCGCGAGGATCGATGTGTTGATGGGACAGTTATTGACTCTCTCTCGCCTTGAAGCCGGGCTTTCATCTGCAGAGAGAGAAGATGTAAATTTTGCTCAACTCGTCGAGGAAACGGCGGCTGACAGTAACTTCGAAGCAGAAGCGTCGTGCAAGTCGGTGAGTTTCCGTACAGAAGGTTCGATCATCCTCGAGAATGCCGATCCACATGCCCTTCGAAGTGCTTGTGAGAACATCATTCGCAATGCAGTCCGATTTACCGAACCGGGAACCAATGTCGAGGTCGTATTAGAGATTGACAGGAGCACACCGGAACTGGCGGGGATTCTCTCCGTCCGGGATCATGGCCCTGGAGTTCCGGAAGGGTCACTTGAGGCAATCTTTCAACCTTTCTATCGAATTAGCGGCGACGCGCAAGGGACGGATGGAAACGGTCTCGGTCTAGCGATCGCTTCAGAGGCGATTCGGTTGCACCGCGGTACGATCAGCGCCGCGAATCTTCGGCCGACAGGTCTTGAAATATCAATTCGATTGCCGGTCGCATTCGACGCAGCATCGCGTCGATATGACCTTTTGCAGCCCGAGCATAACAACACAAGCTAGGAGTTCCGACTACTCCGTGGCTCCGCTAGCCGTGAGCCGACAGGCAAAGAACATAGAGTTCTTCGCTTGAACATCCTACGGAAAATGCTCGATGGGCTCAAGTTTTGCCTCACCCGCTTCAGTGGCTGCTCTGGCTTGTTTCCCATACAAATCCTTACAAGTACCTAACCGTTCCTGACGGCGCTTTGTCGTTGCCCTCCCCACAATAAGACTCCAGGAGGGCTCATGAAGGTCAGAAGAGGGTTGTTCGATAAGTCCCGTGCAGTGCACTCGTGCCTCGTTCAAACGCCAGGGGTGCACGCACAAATGCGTCTGAAGATTCCCCGGAGAGATAGCAAGTGAGCGAATATCTTGGGGAGAGGGAAGAGAAGCTCGCACAACTTAGATTTGCACAGCAGGCCGTCATTGCGGAGCCTACTTCCAAGTCAAAGTCAAAGAGCGTGGCGGTCATTTTCTTGGGCGCCACTCTGGCCCTCAGCATCTTCTTTGCGCTTAGGTCTCAAAAGCACAAGGTCGATTCTACGACTGCCGGAGCGGAGGATCGTTCTGTCATTGTCCACGTGGGAACCGCGTACCAAGGTGACATGGGTGTTTATATCGATGCGCTCGGTACCGTGACACCAATTTCTACGGTGAACATCTTCAGCCAGGTGAGTGGTCAGGTTCTCACGGTGCATTATCATGAGGGGCAAATTGTCCATAAGGGTGACCCGCTCCTCGATATCGATCCCCGCCCCTATCAGGCGCAGTTGCAGCAGGCAGAAGGTCTATTGGACCACGATCGGGGTGTCCTTAAACAGGCTGAGATTGATCTCGCTCGTTACCGGGAAGCATTCACCTCGCACGCTGTTGCGAAACAGATTCTCGACGATCAGGAACAGGCCGTCGTTCAAGATCAGGGAGCTGTTAAATTCGATCTTGGTCAAGTGCAATATGCCCAGGCTCAGCTTAGCTATTGCCACATCACAGCTCCGACTTCAGGCAGGGTCGGTCTGCGATTAGTGGACTCCGGCAATACTGTTTTTGCCGGAAGTTCAAGCGTGCTCCTGGTGATCACCCAACTTCAGCCGATCACGGTCGTTTTCAACGTGGCAGAAGATCATCTCGGAGAAGTCCAGACGCAACTGCGCCAACACAAACTTCTTGCCGTGGAAGCCTTTGACCGTTCAGGCGTAACCAAATTGGCGGTCGGATCTCTTCTGACCCTTGACAATCAGGTCGACACATCGAGCGGTACGGTTCGATTCCGCGGCGAATTCGACAATCGAGACCTAACCCTCTTTCCAAACCAGTTCGTCAATGCGCGGCTATTGGTCAAAACGCTCAAAGGTTCAGTTCTCATTCCCTCTGCTGCGATCCAGCGGAATAGAACGCAGGCATTCGTCTTCGCGGTCAATAAGAATACTGTATCGGTCCGGAACATCACCGAGCGGAGCACTGACGGCGATACGACTGCAGTCGAAGGTCTGCAGGTAGGAGAACTGGTAGCGCTCTCGAGCTTTGACAAGCTGCAGGAGGGGACACCGGTGAAGGTCGAACCGTCGCCTCACAATACCTCAGCTGACGCGGGAGTCCAGCCTTGAGTCCTTCCCGTGCTTTTATTCTTCGACCGGTGACGACCGCGTTGCTCATGGTGGCAATCTTGGTCGTCGGTGCTGCTGCCTATATCAAGCTACCAGTCTCGGCATTACCCGAGGTAGAGTATCCGACAATTCAGGTTCGGACCTTTTATCCGGGTGCCAGTCCGGATGTGATGTCCTCTGCAGTTACTGCGCCACTGGAACGGCAGTTTGGCCAGATTCCGGGGCTGACCCAGATGACTTCCACCAGTTCGGACGGGAGTTCCGCGATAGTTCTGCAGTTTTCGTTACGTCTGAATATCGATGTGGCTGAGCAGGAGGTCCAGGCCGCGATCAATGCCGCGCAGAGCTTTCTGCCTACCGACCTGCCCGTTCCGCCCGTGTATAGCAAGTCGAATCCGGCTGATGCACCTGTCTTGACGCTCGCTCTGACTTCAAAGACCATGGCGCTCTCCAGGGTTGAAGACCTGGCAGATTCTCGGCTTGCCCCGAAAATCTCGCAGCTCAGTGGAGTCGGGCTTGTTACAATTGGCGGCGGACAGAAGCCCGCCGTTCGCATTCAGGTAAATCCCACGACGCTAGCCACCTATGGCATCAGTCTTGAAGCCTTACGGGCCGCTCTCGCAAGCACCAGCGTCAATGCCGCGAAAGGCACACTCGATGGAGATGCACAAAATTATCAAATCAATGCGAATGATCAGCTACTCTCGGGTGACGATTATCGCGATGTTCTCGTTGCGTACAGAAACGGCGCTCCCGTAACCCTGTCCGATGTCGCCAGGATCACCGATGGAGTTGAAAATACAAGGCTCGCAGGCTGGATGAATCAGACCCCTGCGGTCATTCTCAATATCCAGCGACAACCAGAGGCAAACACCATTGCAGTCGTCAAGAGCATCGAAGACCTGCTTCCTCAACTTCAGGCAAACCTCCCGGCTTCAGTAAAGCTGACCGTCTTGACCGATCGAACGACGACGATCCAGGCATCGGTCAAGGATGTCGAGTTTGAACTCGCCCTGACAATCGGCCTTGTCATCATGGTGATTTTCGTGTTCTTGCGTAATGTTTCTGCCACGATCATTCCCGCCATCGCCATCCCGATCTCTTTGATAGGGACTATGGCCGCCATGTATCTGTTGGGCTACAGTCTGAACAACCTCACACTAATGGCGCTCACGATTTCGACAGGTTTCGTTGTCGACGACGCAATTGTGATGATCGAAAACATATCGCGCTACCTTGAAGAAGGACTCGGACCGCTGGATGCAGCACTCAAGGGTGCCGAGCAGATTGGCTTCACCATCATCTCGCTCACAATATCTCTCATCGCTGTGCTCATTCCGCTGCTTCTCATGGGGGACATTGTGGGCAGACTCTTCCGCGAGTTCGCCATTACGCTTGCGATTACGATCCTCATCTCAGCCGCCGTTTCACTCACGCTGACTCCCATGATGAGTGCTCGTCTGCTTCGCCACAAGCCGCAATCGAACCAAGGAGCGCTCTATCGGTGGTCTGAACATATGTTTGAAGTCCTCATCGAACGGTACAGCCGGACACTGCGTTGGGTTCTTCGCCATGAGGTGGCGACTCTGCTGGTGGCAGGCGTAACGCTGGTGCTCGCAATTTATCTCTACGTTGTCATCCCGAAAGACCTGTTTCCTACTCAGGATGTTGGCATTATTCAGGGCATTTCGCAAGCCCCTGAATCGATATCATTCCAGGCCATGTCGCGGAAGCAACAGGAACTAGCGAAAGTGATTTTGCAGGATCCTGCGGTCGCAAGCTTATCTTCCTTCATCGGTGTAGATGGGACAAATGCGACTCTTAACAGTGGCCGTATCCAAATCAATCTCAAGCCATTCGCGGAACGCCACGTCGACGCCGCAACGGTAATTGACCGCCTCCATTCGAAATTACACAGAGTGGACGGCATACATCTCTACATGCAGCCGGTGCAAGACTTGACGGTTGACGATCGTGCCAGCCGAAACCAATTCCAGTACACGCTTGAAGATGCCGATCAGGCGGAACTCGATACCTGGACCGCAAAGATGGTTGACGAGCTCAAGAAACAACCAGAACTGAGAGACGTCGCCACCGATCAACAACCCAGAGGGCTAGCCGAGAATCTCGTCATTGACCGGGCCACAGCCTCTCGAATGAATATCACCCCGGATCAGATTGACTCGACGCTATATGACGCTTTCGGACAGCGCCAGATCAGTACGCTCTACACACAATTCAATCAGTATCACGTGATCCTCGAGGCATCTCCTGAATTTCAGACGAATCCACAAAAGCTTCAAGACATCTACCTGCAAAATTCTTCACAGCAAAGCAGCACAGGCCCTGCATCCACCTCTGGACGGACCGCTGCCAACAGCGCATCCATTTCGGTGAGCACGCTTTCAGTCTCTTCCATCAGTGGGATATCAGGAGCACAGCGGTCGGCTGCATCCGGATCTGTCGGTACTTCCGCCCTGTCCTCCGCCACGTCGGGTGGGTTTGCCTCTTCATCAAAGTCTCCGAGCTCGGCTCTTTCAATGAGTGGAGCAAGCGGCCTTTCCGCTACAACCTCTCAGCCCTCCTCCGCTACTTCATGGGGCGGCAACTCCAGTGCTACATCGACTTCGATTTCATCTCCGATCCCTCTCTCCGCGATTGCACGATTCGAGAAGAAATCCAGTCCTCTGACGATCGCTCACCAGGGCCAGTTCCCAGTGGTCACAATCTCATTTAACCTGGCACCACATACGTCCTTGAGTCAGGCTGTCGCCGCGGTCGAAAGGACACAGCGCGGCTTGGCGATGCCCGCCAGTGTACAGGCGAGCTTTCAGGGTACCGCTGCAGCATACAAATCGGTTGGATCCAACGAGGCGCTCCTGATTCTCGCGGCACTGGCGGCCGTCTATATAGTGCTCGGAATTCTCTATGAGAGCTTCATCCACCCAATCACGATCCTCTCAACTCTTCCCTCGGCTGGAGTCGGGGCTTTGCTGGCACTCATGTTGTTCGGTCAGGATCTCGGCATCGTAGCCATTATCGGCATCATTCTGCTAATCGGCATCGTGAAGAAGAACGGAATTATGATCGTCGATTTTGCCCTCGATGCTGAAAGGGCTCGCGGCCTTACCGCCACCGAGGCGATCTACGAGGCTTCACTTCTCCGCTTCCGTCCCATCATGATGACGACCCTGGCAGCCCTCTTTGCAGGAATTCCGCTAGCCTTCGGCTCAGGTATTGGTTCTGAACTTCGACGTCCGTTAGGTATCGCGATGGTTGGCGGCCTCCTTCTCAGCCAGGTCTTGACGCTCTATACAACTCCCGTCATCTACATCTTCTTCGATGGATTGGGACAACGGCTTGGCTCTCACAAATCGTCTCTGGTGACGCTCGATGCAAGGGGGCAGTTATGAATTTTTCCGCCCCGTTTATTAAGAGACCCGTTGCAACAACCTTATTGGCCGTTAGCGTCGCATTGACAGGCATGATTGCTTTCCGGTATCTTCCGGTCGCCTCTTTGCCTTTGGTAGACCTCTCGGCGATCCAGGTATCGGCGGCACTTCCTGGCGCAAGTCCAGAAAACATGGCGTCTTCTGTGGCGACTCCGCTGGAGAAGCAATTCAGTCATATCGCCGGGATCACCTCGATGAGTTCGAAGAACTCTCTCGGCATCACTTCGATCAGACTGACCTTCGATATGAACAGAGATGTCGACGGCGCAGCGCGGGACGTGGAAGCTGCAATCAACGCTGCCCGCAGTTACCTGCCGCCTAATCTCCCAGCGAATCCGATCTATCGCAAGATTGATTCCGCGCGAGCACCTGTGCTGGTGCTCAATCTGGCCTCGAAGACCGCCGACACCGGAGCACTGTACGACACTGCATCCTCCATCATCCAGCAAAAGGTCTCTCAGATCAGCGGGGTGGGACAAGTAACCATTCTTGGCGGATCTCTGCCTGCGGTGCGAATCGATCTCAATCCGCAACAGGTAAGTCACTATGGTCTTGGCCTGCAGGATGTCGCTGGTGTAATCAGCGCGCAAAATGCCAACCGGCCGAAGGGGCAAATTTCGGACGAAACTACCATCGCCGATATCACTGCAAACGATCAGATATCGAAGGCTCGCGATTATGCGCCCCTCATCATTGGATCGAAGGACAACTCCGTCATACGGCTGAGCGATGTCGCAACAATCACCGACTCTGTCGAGAATCTCCGCTCGGTAGCCTACGTCAACGGAAAAGAATCCGTGAGTTTACTTGTCTATTGTTCGCCAGGCGCGAACGTCATCAGTACAGTCGATGAGATCAAGCGCGAGTTGCCTTCCATTCGGGCTTCGATCCCTTCGAATGAGCAGCTCTTGGTCACGGGAGACCTCACCACCACAATCCGAGCGTCTGTCAAGGATGTCGAAGGGACACTAGTTTTGTCGATCGGCTTGGTGGTGTTTGTTGTCTTCCTTTTCCTGCGTAACGCGCGGGCCACCCTAATCCCAGGAGCTGCGGTTACGATCTCGGTGATTGGCACATTTGCGGTGATGTATCTCTGCGGTTATACCCTGGACAATTTATCGCTCATGGCGCTCGCCATTTCCACAGGTTTCGTCGTCGATGACGCCATCGTCGTTATGGAAAATGTCGTTCGTCTGATGGAGTTGGGCGTGCCGCCGATGGAAGCCGCTCTCAAAGGTTCGGAAGAAACCGGCCCGACAGTGCTGTCCATGAGCCTTTCGCTTGTTGCTGTCTTCATTCCGATTCTGTTTATGGGAGGAATTCCGGGCCGACTTTTTCACGAATTTGCGGTGACTCTCGCGGTTTCGATTGCAATCTCCATGGTGGTTTCGCTGACTCTCACCCCGATGATGTGTGCCTACCTTCTTCGGCCGGAAACTGGAGTAACGCATGGCCGAATCTATCGATTCAGTGAGCGAGCCTTTGATTGTCTATTGGGCAGCTATCGTCGTCGCCTCATTTGGGTACTGAAGCATCCTGCCATTGTTTTGGCTGTGTTTCTAGCGACGCTTGCGCTCAATGTGGTCCTGCTGGGAAGGGTGACAAAGGGATTGTTCCCGATACAGGATACAGGCTCGTTGCTCGGCGGGATTCAGGGGCCGCAGGACGCTTCCTTTCACGCAATGCAATCGGCTTTGATCTCCGTTGAGAAGGTGATTAAAGCTGACCCGGCGGTAGATGTTGTCACCGGATTCACTGGGAGTACTTCCGGTCCGGGCAGCGAAGATGGCAGCAACTCGGGATTTGTCTTCGTTACGCTCAAGCCTTTGGCGGAGAGAAATCTAAGTGCTGCCGGTGTGCTTGATCGCATGCGCCCTCAGTTGGATGCAATTCCTGGAGCGGCGACACTCCTCAAGCCTTTCCAGGATATTCCGTCTGAAGGAAAAAGCAGCAACACTGCCTATCAGTATGAGTTGTCCGCCGACAATGTGGCCGATCTCAACAAATGGGGGCCGGTCCTTTCCCAAGAGATGAGAAAGCTATCTGAACTCAAGGACGTCAACATCGATCAGCAGAATGGCGGACTGCAAACCGCGGTTAGCTATGACCGTCGCACGGCTGCTCGATTGGGCATCACCCCACAACTCATTGACCAATCGCTCTACGGAGCGTTCGGGCAGGCGCAGATCTCCACCATCTACACTTCGCTGAACCAGTATCACGTCGTTATGGAAGCAGCGCCGCATTACACGCAGAACCCTTTGGGAATGAATTCGATTTACGTTCATCCATCCGGTGGAAATGCCGTCCCTCTCGATGCTTTCGTGAAGACAACGAATTCGACTTCTCCTCTTTCTATCAATCACGACGGGCTCTTCCCCGCAGTGACGGTGTCGTTCAATCTAGCGCCGGGCGTTTCTCTCCAACAAGCCACCATTGCTATTGACAAGTTGCAGCAGAGGCTTGCGATGCCTCGTACGGTACGCGGAGGCTTCGCCGGCACTGCGGGGGATTTCAAGAAGTCGCTCATCGACCAGATCGTACTTGTTGTGATGGCGTTGTTCGCGGTCTACATCGTATTGGGAGTCTTGTACGAGAGTTTGGTGCATCCGGTCACAATTCTGTCTACCCTTCCTCCTGCCAGCGTCGGCGCGGTTCTTGCCCTCATCCTCTGCAAAAGTGAACTAGATGTGATCTCGCTCATCGGCATCGTGTTGCTGATCGGGATCGTTAAGAAGAACGCGATTATGATGATCGACTTCGCTCTCCTCGCGGAGCGGGTTGAAGGCAAGAATTCAAAAGACGCCATATTCGAAGCATGTCTAGTGCGCTTCCGTCCCATCATGATGACTACCATGGCTGCCCTCTTCGGAGCTCTTCCGCTCGCGCTTGGGCACGGAACGGGATCGGAACTCAGGCGTCCGCTGGGCATAGCGGTGGCGGGTGGTCTAATACTCAGCCAGGTACTCACGCTCTACACAACACCCGTGATCTATCTCTTTCTCGATCGCCTCCGGCTATGGTTTCAGAGACGCGGTAACGCCAATGAACCGGTCGTTAGCAGAGGCACAATCTGATGATTAATTCCATGGAATATCCCGCTTCACGCTTTGCGAGCCGTCGAATAAGCCAGCGAAACCGCATCGTCTACCTTTCATTATTGCTTCTTATCCTCTGCGGATTCACAGGATGCAATGTTGGGCCAAAATATTCACGTCCAGTAGTTCCTGCCCCCCCCGCGTTCAAAGAGTTAGGCACTCAACAAGCGGACGATGGCAGCACATGGAAGCCCGCGCAGCCACAAGATGGAGCGCTTCGAGGAAAGTGGTGGGAGATTTATCAGGAGCTCGAATTGAATGCTCTCGAGGATAAGCTGAATGTCTCGAACCAGAACATCGCTCAGTCCTACGACAATTTCATGGCTGCGCGGGCTCAAGTCCAGCAAGCGCGGTCCAACTACTACCCGACGGTCAGCGTAGGGGCATCGTATGCGCGCAACCGGTCACCTCAATCGCAGGGCGCAGCGTCAAGTCTGTCGAGCGCCAATCCGAACAGCAATGTGTTCAATCTTCCTTTCGATGTTAGTTGGGAGCCCGATCTCTGGGGCCGTGTCCGTAACAGCGTCCACCAAGTCTCCCGTGTCGCCCAGGTCAGCGCCGCCGACCTGGAAAATGTAAAGCTAACCGAACAGGCGAACCTGGCGGTCTTCTACTTTCAACTGCGTGGCCAGGATGCCCTGGAAGACCTTTATCAGACGACCGTAGAAGTGGACCAACAGTCGCTGGACCTCACGCGTGTCCTATACAAATCAGGTATTGGCAACGATGAAGCAGTCGCACAGGCTGAAATTGCTATCGAGAGTGCGAAGGCCATCGCGACCAACGCAGCAATTGCTCGTGCACAGTTTGAGCATGCGATCGCGCTGTTAGTGGGTGAGCCAGCTTCGACCTTCTCCGTGCCAGTAAAGGCGTTGACAACCCCGGCGCCGAACATTCCGGCCGGTGTGCCCTCTGAACTCCTGGAAAGGCGGCCCGATATCGCGGCTGCTGAACGAACCATGGCTGAAGCCAATGCACTGATCGGCGTTCAGAAGGCGGCTTACTATCCCGCGCTCAGCATTACGGGTACAGCAGGATTTGAAGCCTCGAAATTTGCGCAATGGATGACTTCCCCAAGCCGCTACTGGTCTGTCGGACCGACGGCATCTGAAACCATATTTGATGGGGGCCTTAGAAAGGCGACAATGGCGCAGTATACGGCTCTCTACAATGCCGATGTTGCTGGTTATAAACAGACTGTTTTGGCTGCGTTCCAACAGACCGAGGATGGTCTCGCGTCGTTGCGGCTCCTCACTCAGCAGATTGAACAGCAACAGGAAACTGTCACGTCCGCACAACGATATTTCGATGTCGCAACTGCGCGCTTCACGACAGGGCTTGATCCATACTTGAACGTATTTACGGCCCAAGCGACGTTACTCACGAATCAGCAAACAATGATCACACTCCGCGTGCAACAGATGACGAGCAGTGTGCAGTTGATAGAGGCATTAGGTGGCGGCTGGAACGTCAACCAACTTCCGTCGGAGCATGAGGTCGCGGCGAAGCGGCCATGATGGGTTGTTCGTCGTACCTACAAACTTCACCTCTCGTTAACTCATCTGCCCTCCTGTTTCGCAAACCATCTATAAATCTTTACAACCCTTAAACCTTTCCTGACGGAGCCGAACTCGACAAGGCAATAGGATTTCATGAAGGAGAGACACAATGAAGAAACGTCTCATGATTGCGGCATTATGCGGTGTGTTCATGGCCCTCACGGGCTCGCTGGAAGCTCATGCCCAAGGGGTGAACCTCACCGGAACCTGGCAGGTAAAAAGTGATAAGGACCCTGGAGTAACAATCTTGAAGTTGAGCCAGTCGGGGGATTCTGTCTCGGGCACGTGGCAACCAGCTCAGGGCGATCCATCGGAGATCGAGAATGGCAAGATCGTAGGAGAGACATTGACCTTTTCATTCACTCGCAACACCCATCCTATCAATGCGACGGGCCGTCTCAGCGGCGACACCATATTCTTCGATATCACCGGGCATAAGTGGGGCATGAGCAAAACGGTACATCGCACCGCCACTCGAATAGCCTTGAAGTAGGCTTCGAATATTGCGGGCGAAGCTGCGTAGACCATTCTCGAAGTATCCGGGGGGCATGCTGTTTTTCTCTGGCTGGAATACGATCCAAACCACGATTAATTACCCAGACTTAATACCGCTAAGTGCGGCCAACTTTATCCACGGCTTGTTATCTCTTCGGTCGCCAGGCCGAGTGTCCTTGGACCAAAGATCGCGATCGAGACCATATTAAGGAGCGACGCGCAGGTGACAAAAACGAGAACACCAGTTACACCGACCCTGACCATGATGAACCCGATCAGATAGCCATTGAACGCGGCAGTCAAACGGTCCATCGAATAGATTACGCCGATAGCTCTGGCGCGCAGACCAGTGGGGAACAGTTCGCTTCGGTAGGTATGGGTGCCAAAGGAGGATAAATTGTTCCCGATGGTCACGAGAAGTCCAAAGACGATCCATCCCGCGACCGTGGTCTGTTGAGCAAAGAGAAGGCCGGCGGCAGCAGTTAGGGCCGCGCCAGCAACGATCTGCCATTTTCGCTCCATGCGGTCCGCTATCAAGCTGAAGAACAGCGGCGCAATCGGATAGGAAAATGCAATGATGCCTGAGTAAAGGAGGCTTTTCGTTATCTCGACCCCTCGCGCTTCCAAAAGACTAGGCAGCCAGTTGCCAAATCCGAAAAAGGCGGCGGTCCCTGCGCAACTGGCGACAGTCATCATCAAGGTGCGGCGAAGCAGCACACCGTGAAAGAGTTCACTGAACTCTCCGAGAGGCGAAGCCGGCGGTGCGGGTATAGATAGTGGGTCTGGAAGCGGATGCCCTGTTCGTCGAACGATTGTCTCTTCGACACCATTCAGGATGCTATCCGCTTCTTGTAGTCTTCCATGTTCCGCGAGCCAGCGCGGCGACTCCGGCAATCCTTTCCGGACCAACCAGATGAGCACCGCTCCAACGATCGGAACGAACAACATCATCCGCCAGCCTTGAACTCCGGCAACCGTCTTGCGTGCGAGCACAGCTGCGAGCAAGCCAGCTAATGGCACAGCCATGAATTGGATACCTTGGCTAATCGCGAAGCCTCTTCCACGCATCTCCTTGGGCATTAATTCAGCCAGGTAAGCGTCGACAGCCACGCTCTCTGCTCCCACCCCGATGGCGGCGATGAACCGCCACAAGCAGATTGATAACGCAGTTGACTGCGCACTCATGAGGAGCGTCGCGACAGCGTACCAGACGAGGGAATACGTGAAGATGGGACGGCGGCCAAAGCGATCGGCGATTGTCGAAAAGACAAGTGCGCCAACAAACAACCCCGCAAAGGTTCCAAACGCAAAGGTAGCTAGATCGGGCAGGCCAAAGAGACCCGCCTGGCCGTTATGGAAGATTCCGGCAAACACCAACGCAGGCGCAAGCAGACTGGTGAGTGCGATCTCGTATATCTCAAAAAAAGCACCGAACGAGATGCGCGCCACCCAAGACCACAGGGTCCAGCAGGGAGGCAAACGGTCTATTCGTGCGGAAATTGTCGGCGGCGCGTGTAGAGTTGGCATCAATCCTCGACCCCGCGGCTACGGAATCTCAATGGTCATGAGAGGCACGAACTGCTGACCCCCGTGCATATCGCCATCGCCGAGTTCGCCCTGGGTCAAGGGCCGGGGAATGCTGAACTTAAAAGCGAGCACATTGGCGCACTCGAAAAAAAGTACCTTCTCGACCGGACATCCATAGAGTTTCGCAAACATTTCTCGGGACAGTGCTTTGGATTCAAGGACGCGGCAATAGCTGGCCAGGTCCGAAAACATGATGTCGAAGGTTAATGTGAAAGGGCCGGCATTCTTGCTCCGGATCAGCGTTGCAATTTCGCCAAGGATCATGATGTTCTCGAACCATCCAGCTGTATGAAATGTGTGCGGAACATCTCGGTGGCTGACGATGGAACCGCTGCGTGATGCATATTGAAGCGAAACACCGGACCACGGTCGATGACCGCCGGATTGTGAAGGCAGGCAAAGGCAGTAATCGAACCGACCCACTCCTCAATGGGGTAGTGCAGCAGCGGCTGGCGGCTCAACTCAGCAAGTTTGCGCGCCATGTCTTGCGTCGGTGCAGTCGCCTCGAGAACGATACCCACCTCGTGAGGGAGGTTTGCCGTATCGGTCTCAAGGCTGCCCATCACCGCGTTGATTCCATACTTATGAAAGACGAGACTGTAGGAAGCCTTGTCCGCTTTGCCGCCGAGCACGCGAGTCACGCTGTCGTGTATGTAGCTCTTGACCGAGGCAAGCCAGGTATCCAGTTGCCGGATAATATATGGATCTCGTATCCCACCTACAATGATGCTTTGATATCCGACAAGTTCGGCTCCCTCAAGCTTCACGGTGTAGAGCTGGGGGATAAACTCTGTTCCCCGGATACTCACCGTCACATCGTCGATGGCCTCGAAATACGTGTTGGTCAGGTCGAGGGTTCCAGAGCACTCACGGTGGAGATACGGGTCGGCGCTTTCATACAGACTATGCGCTGCCACGCTTTGCGGCGTACATCGCAGATCTCCGCCGTACGGGCGAATGGTGATTTCGTCGTGGCTTACGGTAGTAAAGATCACGCCTTTGCCGAGAGTTTCACAAACGAGCGTGCCGCACTCAGATACCTTGCCGGCGTGCCATGCCAAAGCCGGCGGAAATCCCTGCATGATTGGGATAGCAGCAAACAGCGCAGGATCACTGCAGCGTCCCGCCAGCACGAACTCGGCTCCGTCACAGATAGCCGCTTGGATCGGTTCGACACCCATCATGCCGACGATGCGGCTGCTGCCGTCGATAATGCTGTCCGTGAGTGGGGGCGCTGGATCGAGCGGCAATATCCGGTTCTCGCGCAACAAGGTCTTCAAATAGCTCTTGTCCTGATCCGCGTAAATGACCGCGGTATGCAGCTTCAGCCCATACTCGGCTACGATCTCTCGAGCAATCTCAAGTACCCAGTCGACATGAACATCGCCTCCAGCTGTCCCCGCAGAACCCACAATCACGGGAATCTTCGCCTTCCGTCCCGCCT
>Ga0210392_10000818_pt1 | contig 17381 bp, 10 predicted proteins | sample IncBWC30OmetaG_FD_161057 | JGI IMG/M metagenome (GOLD analysis project Ga0210392, IMG submission 161057) | Forest soil microbial communities from Barre Woods Harvard Forest LTER site, Petersham, Massachusetts, United States - Inc-BW-C-30-O ...
CGGCACACACACTGTTTTCAACCAAACTCCGCCCTTGACGGACTACAACCTGTTCGAGACCGACAAGGCATTGCAGGAGGCGGTAGAGCGCGAAGGTGCGGCCTGGGCCTCGTCCGACCTCATGCAGGCCGGGGCTGAATTGGGTACGTGCACACTCATGGAGCATGCCCGTCTCGCGAATCGATTCACGCCGGTGCTCCATAACTTCGATGCGCGGGGGATGCGTATCGACACGATTGAGTTTCACCCCTCCTGGCACGCACTGATGCGGGGCATCGCCGCGCGGGGCTATCACAGCAGCCCCTGGGCGCAAGACCCGGCAAGACCCGGGGCCCATGCCGCTCGCGCCGCGGGGTACTTGATGCAGGCACAGATCGAGAGCGGCACCCTGTGTCCGACCACCATGACTTACGGCGCCATCGCGGCCCTGCGCCGCGATCCCGGGCTCGCACGCGAATGGGTGCCGCGGCTGCTCACCCGCGAATACGATGCGCGCGATGTCGCCTTCGAGAAAAAGCGCGGCGGCTTGATCGGCATGGGCATGACCGAAAAGCAAGGCGGCTCGGATGTGCGGGCGAACACCACTCGGGCTGTGGCGTCGAGCGACGGCTCATACCGCATCACCGGACATAAATGGTTCTTCTCCGCGCCGCAGTGCGACGCCCACCTGGTGCTGGCGCAAACCCGCGTCGGTTTGTCCTGTTTCTTCATGCCGCGGCGCCTGCCCGACGGCAGCCTCAACGGCATTTACATCCAGCGTTTGAAGGACAAGCTCGGCAATCGCTCCAACGCGTCCTCGGAAGTGGAGTTCGTGGACGCCTGGGCGTCCCTGTTGGGCGAGGAAGGCCGCGGCGTTCCCACCATTCTCGAAATGGGTACTTACACGCGGCTCGATTGCTGCACGGGAAGCGCCGGCATGATGCGTCAGGCCGTCGTTCAGGCTTTGCATCACGCGCATCACCGCAAGGCCTTCGGATCCTTGCTAGTAGAGCAACCCTTGATGCGCAGCGTGCTGGTCGATCTGGTCCTGGAATCGGAGGCAGCCTGCGCGTTGAGCTTGCGCCTGGCGCGCGCATTCGACAGCGACACCGCAAACGAAATCGCGCTGCGCCGGGCCCTCACCTCCGCCGCAAAATTCTGGGTGTGCAAGCGCGGCTGCGAACTGACGGCGGAAGCCATGGAAGTGTTGGGCGGCAACGGCTACACCGAAGAATTGCCGCTGGCGCGCATGGCGCGCGAGATGCCCGTCAATTCGATCTGGGAAGGATCCGGCAATATCATGTGTCTGGACGTGCTGCGTGCCTTTACGAAGTCGCCGGCCACGCGCGAGGCGGTCCTCGATGAGTTGTCCGGCGCTCGCGGCCAAGAGCGGCACTTCGATGCAGCGTTCGAGCGCTTCGCCGCCGGTATCGAGGCCGCGGCGATGACAGAAGCGCATGCCCGCCGCTTCGCCCAATCTTTTGTCATTTTGATGCAGGCCAAATTGCTGATCGCCGGCGCGGCCAATGCTTCGGCGCGCGCCGCTGCCGAAGGCTTTTGCGCGACGCGCTTGGGTGATCATGGATGGGGAGCCGTGTTCGGCGCGAGCGACGCGCAGGTGGACAGCGCCGCCATCCTGGCCAGAGCCTGGAATCAGGGTTGAATCCAGCCCGTGAGCCGGTTCCTGATGAGCGTCACCAGCGCTTGCGCATGATCATCATCGTCGTTCAAGCCCGCTATCAGGGTCAGCCGCTCACCGCCCCACTCTAGAAACCGCTCGCGGTACTCAATCGCGACTTCCTCGAGGGTCTCCAAACAATCCACCGCAAAAGACGGCGAGGCCACGCTGAGCTCGCGAACACCGCGATCGGCCAATTCCTTGATCTTGTCGAGCGTGTAGGGCTGCAGCCAGGTCACCCTGCCGAACCGGGATTGGTAGCAATGCGACCACTCCGTGTCCTTCAAACCCAAGCGGCTCACCACCAGACGCGTCGTGTTCTCCGTCTGACGCTGGTAAGGATCACCCTTGGCCACGTACGAGGCCGGGATGCCGTGATAGGAAAAGAGCAGATGCGAGCGCCCGCCTGCCGCGTCCCAGTGCTGCTGTATTTTACGGCTCAAAGCCAGGACATAGCCCTCATCGTCATGATAGTCGTTGATGAGACGAATCTCCGGCAGGGAGCGCCAGTGCCTGAGCGCACGGTTCGTGCCGTCAACCACGGATCCGGTGGTCGAGGAACAATATTGGGGATAGAGCGGCAGCACCAGCAGTCTATCGACGCCGCTTTCCGCAAAGGACTGCATGGCCCGCTCGATCCCGGGATGTCCATAGGTCATCGCCAGCTCGACGCGGACCTGATCCTCGAGTGCCGCCGGCAGGACGGCTTGGATTTTTGCAGCGAGCCGCCGCGAATACACCGCCAGGGGCGAGCCTTCCGCCATCCAAATCTTCCGATAGTTGCGGGCGGTGCGCAGCGGCCGAAACGGCAGCACTACGCCATAAAGCAGCGGCAGCCAGATCCAGCGCGAGGTATCGATGACGCGCCGGTCGCTCAGGAACTCGCGCAAATAGCGCTGGACGGCAAAGTAGGTCGGCGAATCCGGCGTACCCAGATTGACGAGCAGCACACCGATGCGGCGCGCGCCGCGCGTATCTTGAGACGCGGCGGCCTTGGCCACCGCGTGAAAATAGGGCATTGATCGAATCCTTATGTCCGGCTCCCGGACGCGCGCACAGTATACTGCCTCACCGATGAAGCCCCTTAACCTAAGCTGACAAACGATGTGGCTGAGCGCCAACGAAAGCGAAGCGCTTGCGTTGAGCTTGAGCGTCGCGACGCGCAGCGTGCTGTTGAGTCTGCCCTTTGCGCTGCTGCTGGCCTGGGTGCTGACCCGGAAGCAATTCCACGGGCGCACGGTGCTCGATGCGTTCGTGCACCTGCCCCTGGTGCTGCCGCCGGTGGTGGTCGGCTACATATTGCTGCTGTTGTTCGGCGCGCGCGGCCCAATCGGCAGCTGGCTCGATCGCGTTTTCGGCATCGAACTCATCTTTACGCGCAACGGTGCGGCGTTGGCGACCGCGGTCATGTCCTTTCCGCTGATGGTGCGCGCGATGCGCATTTCGCTGGAGAACGTCGATCGCGGGCTGGAGGACGCCGCACGCACGCTGGGTGCGGGCGCTTTCGATCGCTTCGCCACCATCACCTTGCCGCTCATGTTGCCCGGCGTGTTGGCCGGTGCGATCACGGCATTTTCTGCGGCGCTGGGCGAGTTCGGCGCCGTCATCACCTTTGTTTCCAACATTCCCGGCGAGACGCGCACGTTGCCGCTCGCGTTGTATACGGCTCTTCAGACTCCGGGCGGCGATACGGAAGCGGCACGCCTGGCGATTATCTCCTGCGTGCTCGGACTCGGCGGATTGCTGCTGTCCGAATGGTTCGCGCGGCGCGTACGGCGCATGTTGGGTAGATGATGCTCAAGGTCGCTGCCAAAAAACATCGCGGTGTCTTTGCGCTGGATGCGAACTTCGAACTCCCCACTCCCGGGGTCGTTGCCTTGTTCGGCCGTTCGGGGTGCGGCAAGACCACGCTGGTCAATGTGATCGCCGGTTTGCTGGCCGCGGAGAGCGGCCAGGTGGTGCTGGATGATGCCGTGCTGCTGGACACCGGCCGGAATATCGTTGTGCCGCCCGAAAAGCGGCGTATCGGCTACGTGTTTCAAGACGCCCGATTGTTCCCGCATCTCAAGGTTGCCGCCAATTTGCGCTATGCGTTCAAGCGCGCCGCAGTGGCGCCGTTCGTGGGATTGGATCGGGTCGTCGACCTGTTGGATCTCGGCCCGCTGATGGCACGGCAGACGCACGAGCTGTCGGGAGGCGAGCGGCAACGCGTCGCCATTGGACGCGCGCTGTTGTCGCAGCCCAGTCTCTTGTTGCTGGATGAGCCTTTGGCCTCGCTCGATGCCTCGCGCCGCGAGGAGGTCCTGCCCTACTTGGAAAGCCTGCGCGACGAATTGGCCGTCCCGATGGTGTACGTCAGCCACAATTTCGACGAGGTGCTGCGATTGGCGACCCATCTGGTCCTCATGGAATCGGGTAAGACCATCGCCCAAGGCGATCTCGGCGAGATGAGTTTGCATCCCCGCGTGCGCGCAATCATCGGCGCCGATGCGGTGGGCGCCATCGTCGATGGCACGGTGCTCGGAACTGATTCATCGAGCGGATTGACGCGCGTGCAAGTGGCCTCGAGCGTACTGAGGGTTCACTGCGGCGAGGTCGTGCCCGGCGCCCGGCTGCGTGTGCAGCTGTTGGCGCGTGATCTCATCGTCGCGACCGAGGCGCCGCGGCACTTGAGCGTCCGCAACTACCTCAAGGGCGTGGTAATGAGCATCGCGGATGACGTCGAGGACTCGGATCTGATCGCAATCGATATCGGCGGGGTTCTGATCATGGCGCGCGTCACCAAGGCCGCCACGAGCGAACTGGGACTCGCGCCGGGCAAGGCCGTGTGGGCCCTGGTCAAGACCGCCTCGTTGCGCCCCCGCGCTATTTGACCTTCGTGCCCAGATGCACGATGGCCACGATGTGGTCATCCGCGGCGAGGCCCACCGCCGCCTTGACCCGGGCGCTGTAGGCCGCAGGTCCGGTCTTCCACATCGCGCCAATCCCTAAGTCGCTCGCCGCCAGCATCAAATTCTCCACCGCCGCGCCCACGGCGATCACTTGCTCGATTTCCGGCACCTTGGGGATGTCCTTGCGCACCACGCAACCGGCCACCAGGATGCTCGGCGAGCGCCGGATTTTCTCGCGTTCAAGCTCCATCTGTTCGTCGGTAAATGCGGGGATTTGGTCGCGCCGCGCCTCCGCCACCGCATTGGCGAACGCTTCCCGCTCGGCGCCGTTGACGGCAACGAAGCGCCAGGGCCTGAGGCGTCCGTGATCCGGGGCGCGGTCGGCCGCCTCCAGGAGCCGTGCGATCTGTTCGGCGCTCGGCCCAGGCCCGCTCAATTGTTTGGCCATCGAGCGCGATGCGATCGCATCGAATAATTCCATGAAAAAACTCCCAAAATACAAAGGAAAAGATAAGCGCGGGCAACCCGGGCGCTTTCGGCTATGATTTGCCCCCGGGATGCCGGAGCGGCAACCCCAAAATTATACCTGTACGTCCTCAAGGAGCCTTCAAATGAACCGTATTGTTTTGGCGTCACTGGCCGCCCTGCTCGGCGCGAGCGCTGTGGCTGCGCCGGTCACCTATACTCTCGATCCCAACCACACTTTCCCCAGCTTTTCAGCCGACCACTTTGGCGGGCTCTCGGTTTGGCGGGGTAAATTTGATTCCTCCTCGGGCAAAGTGGTCTACGACAAGGACGCCAAGTCCGGCTCCATTGACGTGACCGTTGACATGAGTTCAATCGATTTCGGCATGCCGAAGTTGAACGAGCACGCCAAGTCCGCCGAGATGTTCGATGCGGCGAAATATCCGACCGCCACCTATAGCGGAAAATTCACCAAGTTCAATGGCGCCACGCCGACCGAAGCGCAAGGCACACTGACCATGCACGGCGTCGCCAAGCCGGTCACCCTGACAATCGATTCCTTCAAGTGCATGCCGAACCCCGTTTCCCACAAGGAAGTTTGCGGCGCCGATGCCACGGCTACCTTGAATCGCGCCGATTTCGGCGTGAACTATGGCGACAAGTACGGCTTCAACATGGCCGTCAAACTGCAGATCCAAGTGGAAGGCAGTCCCTAAAAACACGTGATTTCGCGATGAGTCGGCCCGCACCGTCGGCCTAAGCCGATTCGGGCACTTGGAGCCTGTCTGAACACTCAGACAGGCTCCTAGCGCGTGAGCTTTTTCGCCAAATGCGCGCGTAGCATGCTCATCTGCTCGGCCGAGAGATCGCCGAGGATGCCGCGCCGATCGGCGGGAATGTGCTCGATGGACTCGCCGTGCGCACCGAACACGTACTGTTCGAAGAAGGCACCCCAGGCGCGGCGCGTCGCGGGGGGCAGCGCGCGAATGCTCAAGATCCCATGCAGCAGCGCGTCGAATGCCGAGTCGGCCTGCGAATTCGCGCCCAGCGGCTCATGCCACCAATAATTCACCAGTACATTGAAAGGCTCGAGCGACTCGACATGGTGCCACCACAGCGGGGGAATGAAGATACAGTCGCCGGGTTCCAGCACGGCAACCTGCGCGGCGGCCTTGGCGTCGCGAAATCGGGGATAACGTGCGAGGTCCGGATCGCGCAGCGACACCATGCTCATCGCCGCCCCGGTGGGTGCGAAGTCCAGCGGGCCGATGTACAGATTCGCAATCTGCTCGGGCGGAAACAGCGTAAAGCGCCGCCGGCCCGCCACGGTACACGCGACATTGTTCCATTCATCCACATGCGCGGGCGTCGTGATGCGGTTTCCCAGCCAAATGCGCGGCAGTATCGTCGCGTCGAACAGGGGCAGTGAATTTTCCGCGGAGAACGCCGGCAGGCAATCGCGGATCAGCGCGCTTTGCGCCGCCACGGCCGGCGGCTTGGGAAATTGCGCATAGCGCAGCACCTGCGCGGCAATTTCCGACAGCGGCAGCCGATTGCGATGAAAATTGAAACCGTTCATCGCCGCGTTGTAGGCGATTTGACCGTCGGCTTCCGGCGGGGTCATCAGCGCATCCACCGGCGCGCCGCTGTCAAGTTGCTTGAGATAGCGCACCAGGGACGCGGGGGATTCCGAGAATTCGCGCACCGCGCGCCATTCGCGCACCAATCCGCGCAGTATCGCCGGACGCTTATCCGGCAACACATCGCGCCGGACGGCCTCGATGGTCAGGCCCGAATGTTCGATCACCAAAAGTAGACCTGCAGTGTCTGGCCATGGCGGCGCGGCGGAATGTCGCGCAGGACCTCGCGATGATCTCGATAGTTGGCGGCGCTGCGCTCGAGCAGGTTGTCGATTTCGGCGATGCCGAAGGTCTTCTCCGCGGGCGTAGGTGGGTGCAGATCGCCGGGATCCGGGAATATGCCCATTCCCGACATGATGGAATACCAGGAAAAGACCGGGTAACCGCGCCCCAGGGCCTGCTTGCGTACCATGGGCGCGATGCTGTTGCCCGACATCCACAAATTGAGCAGTTGCTTCAGCGGTTCCGAGAGATTCAGGTTGGCCGCGTTGGCCCGCCAATACTCGGTGTCGGTGCGGCTGTTGGTCTTGTAGTGCGTCACGATGTAGTCGCGCGTGCCTTCGAAATGTTCATTGACGTGCGTGTTGAACCGCGCCTGGGCGGCTTCGCTCAAGTCCCCTTGCTCGAGAAAGTCGACGAACACGGCCGCCGTTTGCTGAATGAAGAGCAAGGCGGTCGCCTCCAAGGGCTCGATAAACCCTTGCGACAACCCAACGGCGAGACAGTTTTTGTTCCAGTGCTTGGTCACGCGTCCAATTCTCATCTTCAAATGCCGCGCGGGCGTGTCGGATTCAAGCAATCCAAGGCGCTCCCGCAGTTCGGTTTCGGCGTTGTCGGCGGAGCAAAACTGCGAGCTGTAGACATAGCCGTTGCCGAAGCGCTGCGTGAGGGGAATCTTCCACGCCCACCCATGCTTCATCGCGGTCGAGACGGTTTCGGAGGGTATCGTCTCACCGATCGGAGTCGGCATGGCAACCGCGGCATCGTTGAACAGATTCTCCGCGAAACTGACAAAAGGGGTTTTCAACGCCTGACTGATCAGCAGCCCGGCAAATCCGCTGCAATCGACGAACAAGTCAGCGTTGATCGTGGCGCCGTCGCGAGTGCTGACCGAAGCGATGGCGCCCTGCTCATCCAAATTTGCATGGGTGACATGGGCCGTCTGGTAGCGAACGCCGCGCTGCAGCGCCTTCTTGTGCAGAAATTGACCCAGCAGCACGGCGTCGAAATGATATCCGTGCCAGATGTCGAAAGGGAAATATTCCGCCGGTTTTGGCGCCAGATGCTTGGCAGCGAGGCGCGAGGCGATGAAAAATCGATCCGGATCCGCGCAGACATCGGCGCCTCTGATTCTGGCGTCGACGTTTTGAACGAACTGGGTCATCGTGAGATTGTCGAGCATCGAGGCGAAGGGATGAAAGTAACTGGCGTGACCCGGTTTGGTGGACCAACCGTCGAAAGTTATGCCGCACTTGTAGGTGGCATGGCATTCCGGCATCCACTCCGCCTCCTCGATGTTCAAGCTGTCGAAGAAGCCCCGTAGCCACGGGGTCGACCCCTCGCCCACGCCGATGATGCCCACCGTCGGCGACTCCACTAAAGTGATCTCAACCCCCTGCTCGATCAAAGAGCGCGCCAGGATCAATGCCGTCATCCAGCCGGCGGTTCCACCGCCGACAATGAGGATTCGCCGCACCGTCGGCGGAAGCGCCGACTGCCGCGATGGCCGGCGCATGGACTCCTCCGGCGTTCGATTGTAAACGGTGGCGGTGTCGCTCATCTTTGCTCCCCCTTAGCTCATGCCAGCAAGCGGCGCAGCGGCTGCATCCAGCCCTCCGCGCCCGCGGGAATGAGCAGCTGCATGGAACCGGCGGCGGGGCGCGCGACACCGCGGATACCGAGCCTTTTGAGCGCAGGTTCATCGACTGCCTTGGGGTCGGCGATGCGCACCAGCATGCGGCCGGCAACGCACTCGACCTCGCCTACATTGCCGCGCCCGCCGAGTGCCGCCAACATCGCGGGCGCGTCGAAGGGCGCGGCGGCAGGTGGCGCAGCTGAGTTCGGTGCAGCAACCTGACTCGGTGCAGCAGCCTGGCTCGGTGCAGAAGCTGGATTCGGCGCAGCACTCTGACGCGGTGCGCCGGCGCGCAGCGCGTCGCGGATTTCCCCCGCGACTTGGTCGGCAATCGGTCCTAACACCACCTGCAGGCCGGTGTTAGCGGAGCGCAGCTGGCCACGCGAGCCCAGCCGCGTCAGTGCCGGCTCGTCAATGGCGCGGTTGTCGACCAGGGTCAAGCGCAGTCGCGTCGTGCAGGCGCTGACCTCGGTAAGATTGCCGGCGCCGCCCAAAGCGTCCACAAAGGCTCCACCGCGCGCGTCTGCCGCCACCGGTGCCGCAGCGGCGAGGGCATCGTCGGCCTCGCGGCCGGGAGTCGAAAGATTCAATCGCACGATGCAAACCCGGAATACCCCGTAGTACAGCGCGAAGTATGCAATCCCGATCGGAATCAACAGCAGCGGCCGCTGCGCGTGAGTGAAGTTCAGCACGTAGTCGAACAGGCCCGCGGAGAAACTGAAGCCCAGGTGTACACCGAATAAATGCATGAGAACCATGGCAAGCCCCGTTGCAACCGCGTGCAGGGCATACAGCACGGGGGCGAGAAACATGAACGTGAATTCCACGGGTTCCGTGACGCCGGTGAGAAACGAGGTGAGGCCAAGCGAGAGCAGCAGGCCCGCGACGCCCGCGCGGCGCTCGGGCCGAGCGGTGTGGTACATGGCGAGACACGCACCCGGCAAGCCGAACATCATCACGGGAAAGAAGCCCGACATGAAGGCGCCGGCCGTCGGATCGCCGGCAAAAAATCGATTGAGATCGCCGGTAGCGCCGTGATAGTCGCCGAGGATGAACCACGCAAAGTTGTTCAGAATGTGGTGCAGACCGGTCACGATGAGTATCCGGTTCAACACCCCGTAGGCAAACAGACCCAGCGAACCCGCGCCTAGGATGGCGTGGCTGGCTGAATCCATGCCGTGCTCGATAAAGGGCCACGCATAGCCGAGGCTGATACCAAGCACCAAACCCAAGACTCCGCTGACAATGGGCACGAAGCGGCGGCCGCCAAAAAAACTCAAGTAGCTGGGCAGCGTGATGTTGCTGTAGCGGTTGTACGCTACGCCGGCGATGATGCCGGACAGCAAACCGACCGGAATGCTGGGCTTGGAAAGCGACCCCGGCGCCGCATGCAGCAAGGTTTCGGCCGCGCGCATCGTCACAACGTAGCCGACCAGAGCCGCAAGCCCCGCGGCACCGTGATTTTCACGGGCCAGTCCCACTCCGACGCCCACCGCAAACAGCAAGCCCAAATTATCAAACACCGCTTTGCCCGCTGCGGCCATGGCGACCCAGTTGAGCAGGTCCGGTTGACCCAACCTCAGCAGCAAGCCGGCAATGGGCAGCACCGCAATGGGCAGCATCAACGCACGGCCGAGCTGCTGAAATCCTGCGAAACGAAAGCTCATTCGCCACCTCCCGCATTGCCCGCCAGCCGCTCAACCAAATCTCGCACCTCGGCTGCCGATCCTAAGCCAAGACAGCGCTGGGCGAGATCTTCGCAGTCCGCCATGCGGAGCGCCCCGATCTGACCTTTGAGCGCGGGAATCGCGGTCGGCACGACCGACAGTTCGCGAACGCCCAGACCCAGCAGGATCGGCACGGCGGTACGATCGGCGGCCACTCCGCCGCAGACAGCCACCAGCTTGCCGGCCGCCTTTCCGGCGCGTCCCGCCGCCGCGACCAATTGCAAGACGGCAGGATGCAACGCATCGGTGCGGCGCGCGAGTTCCGTGTGGCCGCGGTCCATGGCGAGCGTGTACTGAGTCAAGTCATTGCTGCCGATGGACAGAAAATCAACTTCACGCAGCAGCGTGGCGGCCGTGAGCGCAGCCGCGGGCGTTTCGATCATGGCGCCAAGCGACGGTCCCGTCTCCAACTTCAGCTCTGCCATGAGCGCATCGATGACCTTGCGCACCGCAAGAATTTCCGACAGGTCGGTGACCATGGGGATCAACAAACGCACGATCCCCGCCGGCTTCACCCGAATGGCCGCCCGCAATTGCGCGCGCATGAGAGCCGGGTGCGCCATGGCCGTGCGCACGCCGCGCATCCCCAGCGCGGGATTCGCTTCGGCAGGCAGCGGCAGGTACGGCAAGGGCTTGTCGCCGCCCACGTCCATCATGCGCAATATCAGGGGACGGCCGCCCAGGGCATTGGCGATGCTTTGATACGCGGTCAGCTGCTCGTCTTCGGCCGGTGCGGTGGCCCTGTCGATGAACAGAAACTCGGTTCGCAGCAGCCCGCAACCTTCCGCGCCGTTCTCGACAGCGGCAATCGCGTCTGCGGTGCTGCCAAGGTTCGCGAACACCTCGATGCGCGTGCCGTCGAGCGACTGGCCGTCTCGAGCCGCTGCCGAGCGCAGCGCGGCGCTTCGCGCGAGCCGGGCCTCGACGTTCAGCTTCGCCCGCGCAACCGCCTCCGGGGTCGGTTCATAGTGCAGCGTTCCGTTGTCGGCATCGACGATAATGGTCTGACCGTCCGGCACGCCGTGAAGCGACTGCCCAACTCCGATCAACATCGGTATCTGCATGGCCGCCGCCAGAATCGCGACATGGGACGTGGCGCCGCCGCCGCTCAAGGCGATGGCGGCCAATCGGCGCCGGTCGAGCGCCGTCAATTCGGACGGCAACAAATCGTCCGCCAGCAGTATGGCGTGCTCGGGAAGAGGCAGGTGCATGGGTCTTGCCTCGCCGGCCAGGGCGAGCAAGACGTGCGCTTCAACATCCAGCAGGTCATCGGCGCGCTCTCGCAAGCGCGAGTCGTCAAGCGCTTGCAGGGCAGCGATGGATCCTCGCGTGGCATGGCGCCACGCATAGCCGGCGCTCTTGCCGTTGGCAATCAGCTTGCCGGCGCCTTCGTTGAGTGTCGGGTCGTCCAGAAATTCCAGGTGCGCACCGATGATGTCTTGCCGCTCGGCGCCGCCCGTGTTGCGCACACGTTCCAGTCTCAGTCTCACATTGGATCGCGCGCGATCGAGCTCGCCCAGTTCCTGAAGCGCACCGCGGCCCTGCTCGGTGACCTCGATCTCGCGGCGTTCGATACGAGTCGCGCGCCCCACGGCAAAGCCGGGTGATGCGCAAATGCCGCCCATCTCGCCGGACCGTGCCGGCCGCTGCGTCATGGGCGCGTTCGCAGGCACCGATGCGCCCGCCGGCACCGATGCGTTCGACGGAACCGATGCGCTCGCCGGCACGGATGGGTGCGCCAAGTCGATACGCTGCGCCTCCTCGAGGCCGGCCAGGATCTGGGCGATGGCCTGCTGCGCCCCAACGCCGTCGGCCTGAATGAGCAGCTCATCCCCGCAGCGCACACCGAGCGCCATGATGCCGACAACGCTGCGCGCGTCGGTTGTTCGGCCATGTGCCCCAAGCGTGATCGACGTCCCCACGCCCTTGGCGCGCCGCGCCAGCAGGGCCGCGGGACGGGCGTGCAGGCCCTGCGCCAGTGCAACCACCACTGCGTGTTGCGCGCGCATGGCGGATGGCGCCGCTGCCTCTGCGGGAAGCGAGGATCCCGGCGGAGCTGCGGCGCCGTCGATCAAGAACAGCCTCTCTCCCGCCCTGATCGCGCCCGAGGCTCGCCGATTCTTGAGAACCGCGCCGTCGGAAGTCACCACGATCGGGGTCACCAGGCTCTTGGCGCCGCGGGCCACGAGGTCCAGATCGAAGCGAATCAGCTCATCGCCAATTTTGACCCGGGCGCCGGGCTTCACCCGTGCATCAAATCCTTTGCCGCCCAGCCGGACGGTGTCGATCCCGACGTGAATCAGCACCTCGAATCCATGCGGTGTGCGAATCGAAACGGCATGGCCGCTGGCCGGTAAATTTATAATCTCCCCCTCGCACGGCGCCAGGACGACACCGTCGGTCGGATCGATCGCCAGGCCATCGCCGAGCATGCGGCCGGCAAAGACCTCGTCGGGGACCTCGTCCAGCGCTGCGCACCAGCCGGCGAACGGTGCCATGATTTCCTGCAAGCGCCCTACTCCCCTATCTCCGCCCAATCGAGCGTCCACATAGGATCGAGGCGCGGACGGGCAAACCTCAGGCATAGATCGTGTCTACCGGCGAGAACCGGCAGTTTTTCAGCCGGCAACACCGTGACCCCATCGCGCATCGCCGCGGGCGCGAGCGGCAGCGTCACGGCCGGCGTCTCGCAGCCATCGATGTGGACCTCGAGTTCGCCGTCAGCGCTGCGTGCATCTCCGACGCGTATCTTCGCGGCATCGGCACCCAATTCGTAGTTGAATGGCAGCGCAACCACGGCGGCCGTGATTCGCGCGCCGCGGCTCAAGTCCGCGCCCCGATAGATCCAGCACGGATTCATGATGTCGACCGCAAACGGTGCGTCGGGCGCGGCGGCGGCACTGGGCTCGAGCAGCAGGGGAAGACCGTTGCCGCAGAGTTCGAGTTGATGGCTCGTGCGCCTCCAACCCGTGTGCGCGTCCAGGCGCGACACCCACGTCCGCGAAGCCTGCTCGGAGCCAAAAAATGTCGCGGCGCGAATTTCCGTGCCGGGCGGCAGGTCGAGGGGTTGCGCATAGAGCGTTGACGCGGCGTCCGGTTCGCGGCCGTCGAGCGTGTATCGAATACTCGCCTCGGCAGCGTCTTTGAGTTCGGGCAGATTGGACAGCGTCACGCGGATCGCCCCGGCCTCAAGCGCGAACCGCGGATCGATGCCGAACACGCTGTCCGCGTAGTTGATGCCGAACGCCCGATAGCGTTCAAACATGGGTACCAATCGCTTCAGGAAATCCGGCCAGCTTCTTTGCGGCGGGGACCAACCCACTTCGGCCAACGCTGCGGCCCGCGGCAGCGCCATCCATTCGACCCGCCCGCCGCTTTGCATGTGCTCGGTCCACAGATCCGCTTGCAGCCCAAGGATGTGCCGTTGCTGCGCCTCGGAAAGCTCTGCGTCATGCGGCTCAAAGTCATAGACGTTTTTAAGGGAAATAATCGCGATGCGACCGGGCGGCTCCGTCGCCAGCGGACTTTGCCGATGATCGAGATAGAGCCCGGGATCCGGCGCCAGCACGGCATCATTGCCCCCTATTGCCGCGGCGTGAGCGGCGGAGGCGCCATGCCAGGACATGACAACCGCGTCAGCTGCCAATCCAGGCTGGAGGATTTCGTCCCAACCCACCGCACGCCGACCCTTGGCGGACAGATGCGCGCTGATTTTTTGGGTGAAATAGGTCTGCAGGGCGTTGGCGTCGCTTAACCTAAGTTGCCGGGCGCGCGCCTGCACCGCCGCCGAGACGATCCATTCCTCTTTCACGGCTTCGTCTCCGCCGATGTGCACGTACCGGGACGGAAACAATTGCATGACTTCGTCGAGCATGTTCTGCAAAAACTCGAACGTGTCCGGTTCTAAGTTAAAGAGGTGCGAATGAATGCCCCAGTTAGGCGAGACCGGAAGTATCGGATGGCTGTCGATGGCGCCCAACTCCGGGTAGGCGGCAATGGCGGCCTGCGCGTGACCCGGCATGTCGATTTCCGGAACGATCTGCACATGCCGAGCTGCTGCGAAGGCCACGATGTCGCGGACCTGTTGCTGGGTATAGTAGCCCCCGTACGGCTTCGGGTTCGGCGTGCCGGGAGTGGCCGCGGGAATTCGCCACGCCCCCACCGATGTGAGCCGCGGGTACTTGCGAATCTCCAGGCGCCAACCCTGATCATCGGTCAGATGCCAATGCAGCACATTGAGCTTGTGCCACGCCATCCAATCGATCATGGAGCGCACAAAGGCCGGCGATTGAAAATGGCGCGCTGAGTCCAGCATCAATCCTCGCCAGGGATATCGAGGTTCATCGCTGATGGATTGCGCGGCGATCGTGCCGCTCTTGGGACCCGCCGGCAGCAGCTGCCACAGAGTGACGGCCCCGTAGAAAAGGCCTGCGGACGCAGTTGCGCTCACAGTGATCCGCCGCGGTGTGACCTCGATCCCATAGGCCTCGGGTCGAAAGCCGCTGTGCCGCCGGAACTCGATCGTCGCCGAACCGGCCTGTGCCGCGCCGGCACGGACCGGCAGCGTCAATCCATTGGTACGATTCCACAATTGAGCCAGGTAGTGTGCGGCAGCCGCCGCGTCGCGATCGCGAGACGGCACGCGCAGGACGACGCTGGAATCAACGCTGAACGAGCCGCTGCCCGGTTTGACCTCGGCCGGCGCCGGGACGACGGCGTGCGCCGCCAGCGGCAGTGCGATACTCAAAGCGAGGGCGGCGGTTTGCACCGCCGCCCAGGGTCGTCTCACCAGACTAGAGCCTTGTCGCACGATCCACACTCTACCCGAATGCCTCGTGCGGGCCGATACCGCCGACCTACAGCTTGAAGCGGAAGTTCAAGTAGTACTGCGAACCGTTCTTGTAAAAAGCCCGCGGCTGAGTCGTGTTCAAAGCGTAGTACTTGAGCGTCGGATTGTTCAGGTTCATGCCATCCAACGTGATCGAGAAATGATCGTTCATGGTGTATCCCAGCGCGGCCGACAGGGTGCCGATGGAGTCCTGCGTAAACGCCGTGCTGCGATCCAAGCCGCTGTAGAACGCCGACCGGTAGGTGTACCCCACCCGGGCATTGAACATTTTGTTCTCGAAGTAGGCGCTCACGTTGTAGGTGTCCTTCGATGCACCCACCAAGCGATGGTCGCCGGGGCTTCCGTCTGGATTGGGCTGCACATTCGAGGTTTGCTTGGCATCTGCATAGGTGTAGTTGCCGATGAAGCCGATGTTGTCGGTGAACGCCTGTTGGTAGGCAATCTCCAGGCCGTCGACCCGGCCTTTGGCGTTGACCGGAACCGTCAGGTTGTAATCCACCGGGCAGCCGGTCGGACAGATGGAGCCGTAGGTTTGGTAGGATTTGATTTCCGATCCGTATCCCACGTAGTTGCGCAAGTCCATGTAGAAGGCGGTCGCCGACAGCAGCGAACCCTTGGCAAAATACCACTCGAGGCCGGCGTCCAAGTTGGTCGAGCGAATCGGTTTCAAGTCAGGGTTGCCGCCCGTACCGCTGCCGACACTACCGGCGACTCCCGGCGGCGTGAGATTGGTGAATCCCGCGAGCGCCGAGTAATCGGGGCGCGTCATGGTCTCGGCGGCGGCGAAGCGCGCCACCAAATCCTTGGCCACGTCCAGCTTCAAATTCGCGCTCGGCAGGACGTCATTATAAGTATGTTTCCTTTCGATGCCGGCAAACGGTCCGAAAGCAGACGTCAGCACCGCACCGGGCGTGGTCGGATCCACCTGCGTGTAGCTGATGGCGTCTTCCTTGGTATTGACGTAGCGTACTCCGACGTTCCCCGCCCAGTTGTCGCCCTTGAAATCAGCTTGCAGGAATGCAGCCGCATCCTTTTCGTACACCGCAAACAAATACTGATAGTACTCGCGCGTGATCGGATCGCGATTGACGTTGGCGGGGCTGTTGTACGCGGCCAGCTGCGCCGGGGTCCAATACCAGATGTCCGTCGGAATATTGCCGCCGAAGGTGTTGAAGTTCGATGGATAATTCGAGAACGTCGTCGGGTAAGCCGACGGACTCGTGTTCAGAGGGCCTTGCGCGACGCCCGTCGGGGAGGTGCGGTCATGCGCCTGGTAGCGCACACCGAATTTCAAATCCTTCCAGGCGCCGTCATCGATCTTGTAGTCGCCGTCGATCTTCGCCCATTTTTCCGTGTCCCTGATATCGATGTCGGCGGCACCGAATATCCAGCCGAAGGTCACCGGTACGCCGCCGGGAGTCGGCGTGTTGTTGACCGTATTGCCGAGATTGAAGTTCGGCGCAGTGCCCATCCCGTTGAGCTGATATCCAGCACCGCTGCTCAATCCGGGGTTGGTCTCGGACACATCTTGGTGCGGCGTCTTGCCGTCGCCCCAGGAATAGCCGACCTGGCCCAAAAAAGAGAGCGCGCTGTTGGCATTCCACGTCGTGTCGAGGTTGACGAAATTCGCCGTGGCGGTTTCGTCGGGACGCGATATTTGATCGTAGACCCCGTAGAGGGTGCCCGAGACCGGGCTGAAGTTCGCCTTGGTCAACGTATTGTTCTGGACCACGTAGCCGGGGTCCGGGCTCTGGCCGGCGCCGAAGTTGACGAAGTGCGTTGACCACATCAGGTAATTGCGGTTGTAGTTGGTGGCCGTCAGCTTCGATGAAAAGGCGGACAGATCCAAAGTGAGATCGTCCGTCGGTTTGAACTCGATGTCGGCCAGTCCGCCGTTTTTCTGCCGCCTCTGCGTGAAAAACGCGGCGCCGATTTCGGTCGGGTACTGCACATTGGCCAGATCCGGGTGCGCCGTCGCGACTGCGCTCCCGGGCGCAATGGTGTCGTAGCCCAAGATCTCCACGCCGTCGCGGCGCAGATCCCGGGTTTCGGAAAATAACTGCAGCATCACGCCAAAATTATTGGCATCGTTCTTGAAGGCGGCGAGCGCGCTGTATTGCCCGTCGGTCTTCGAGGGCAGATCCGCGTACACCGCGCCGACCGATGCTTCGAGCGTGAACTGCTTGCCGAAATCCAGCGGCTTGCGCGTGATGATGTCGACCGAACCTGCCACCCCGCCTTCGACGAGCGATGCGCTCGAGCTCTTCTCGACCACGATCTTGCTGACGATCTCCGAA
>Ga0210392_10000819_pt1 | contig 17378 bp, 15 predicted proteins | sample IncBWC30OmetaG_FD_161057 | JGI IMG/M metagenome (GOLD analysis project Ga0210392, IMG submission 161057) | Forest soil microbial communities from Barre Woods Harvard Forest LTER site, Petersham, Massachusetts, United States - Inc-BW-C-30-O ...
GCGACCGGCATCGGCCTCACCCGCACCGAACACATGTTCTTCGAAGGCGACCGCATCGACGCCATGCGCGAGATGATCCTGGCCGACAATCTCGCCGACCGCGAGACCGCGCTCGCGAAACTGCTCCCCTACCAGCGCGCCGATTTCTTCGGCATCTTCAAGGAACTGAAAGGCTTTCCGGCCACGATCCGTTTCCTCGATCCACCGCTGCACGAATTCCTCCCCCACGCCAAGGAACAGCAGGTCGATCTCGCGCAGAAACTCGGCATCGGCGTGGACAAGATCATGCACCGCGTGCACGAGCTGCATGAGTTCAACCCCATGCTCGGCTTCCGCGGCTGCCGCCTCGGCATCAAGTATCCCGAGATCACCGCCATGCAGGCCCGCGCCGTGTTCGAGGCCGCCGCGGATGCCCAGAAAAAAGGCATCAAGGCCAAGCCCGAGATCATGATCCCGCTCGTCGGCTTCAAGCGCGAGCTCGACCTGCAGGTCGCTCTCGTCCACGAAGTCGCCAAGGCCGTGCAGGCCGAGAAAAAGGTGAAACTCACCTACTCCGTCGGCACCATGATCGAGATCCCGCGCGGCGCGCTTACCGCCGACGAGATCGCGCAGACCGCCGAGTTCTTCAGCTTCGGCACCAACGACCTCACCCAGACCTGCCTCGGCATGTCGCGCGACGACTCCGGCTCGTTCCTCGGCGCCTACCAGGAATCGGAAATCATCAAAAAGAACCCCTTCGCCTCGATCGACCAGACCGGTGTCGGCGCACTGATGAAAATCGCCATCGAGAAAGGCTCGAAGACCCGCCCCGGCATCAAGCTCGGCATCTGCGGCGAGCACGGCGGCGATCCCGACTCGGTGAAGTTCTGCCACAAGCTCGGCCTGACCTATGTGAGCTGCTCGCCCTATCGCGTGCCGGTTGCCCGCCTCGCGGCCGCCCAAGCGGCCGTGGCCGATCTCATGGCCGCGAAGAAAAAGTAAGCCGCTACGTTTCCCGGTTCGCCCTTTCAGCCCCGCGTCGCCCGACGCGGGGCTTTTTATTTCACCCGTTTGATTGATTAACCACAAAGGCACGAAGCTCGATTCAAAGTGATTGGATCTCTCTGCTTGGTGTACTTTGCGCCTTTGTGGTTAATCCCGGCGGTTTTTGCTTTTTTGACCGGTGGTGACATGCTGCGTCCATGCCATCAATCAATCCACCGCCTATTGATGCCGGGGTCGGCATCGGCCACGTGCACCTCAAGGTCGCCGACCTGGAACGCTCGCTCGCGTTTTACTGCGGCGTGCTCGGCTTCCAGCTCATGCAACGCTTCGGTTCGCAGGCCGCGTTCATTTCCGCCGGCGGGTACCATCATCACATTGGACTCAACACCTGGGAAAGCCTCGGTGGAAAACCGCCGGCCCCGGGCACGACCGGGCTGTATCACGTCGCCATGCTTTATCCCACCCGCCCACTGCTGGCCGACGCGTTGCGCCGCCTCCGCCGCGCGAAAATCCCGCTCGATGGCGCAGCCGACCATGGGGTGAGCGAAGCGCTGTATCTGCGCGACCCCGACGACAACGGCGTGGAACTTTATCGGGACCGTCCGCGTGAACAATGGCCCCGTTCGCCGGACGGCGGCGTGGCGATGTTCACCCACCCGCTCGACCTGGACGGCCTTCTCGCCGAGCCGGCGTAATGGATTTTCTAATACGCAATAAATTTGCGCCGCCTTCAGCAGCCATTCGCATGCATGAGCGGTTTAAAACCAGGTTGAGATGACTCGTTTCGATCAGGACTCCTCTCCCAGCCGGTCATCTAGGGTAAAATACTAGTAAAGCGAATGACCGGCAAAAACCTTGGAGTAAAAAAAATTTAACATTATTATTAATAGTAATTCTAAACATTTATAGATAGAATGTTATGATTAATAAAAATTAATTTTAAGGCCATTTGCTTTTGCGCCGAGGCCGAATTTTACAATCCAAAAATCTTGACATTTACTAGGGTCTAACACCTACTATGTCATCCCGATTAAGCTATGTCGCCTTCGAATGAAATTGCTCTTTTGTTACGCGACGAAGCTTACCTTACGCTTTGCCGGAAGAGCCCTGATGATGCGGCCGGGCAGCCGAAGGATTCACTGAAGGAACGCCTCGCGAGAATCGATACCCTTAAAGACTGGGTGCAGTCGACGCTACACACAAAGCTGCACGATCATTTGCAGGGGTCATCGCAGGATTATCGTTTCAGCGCGGAGGTTCTCTCCGCCATCAGCACTTGGGAGAAGGAGGTCAATCCTTATGGCCATTGCCTGGTGGCTTTCGTCAGCGAATTTAAGCACGCCACCCGGGCCCTGGTCGGGTCGAAGACAAATTTATACGCGTCTTTCAATCCACGCGCGGAGGCCCTGTCCGGGCTGCGCCTTTGCGCCGAAAACGTGGATCTCGCTTCGTTGCAATTGGATGCCGCAGCCAAACATCTCCGGCAGGTCATCGCCGGAACCATCTACGAGAAAGTGCGCGTGCACGCGCCACCCATCTCTGGTTTGGTTCAATGGATGGAACGGCTGGCGCTGCTTTCCAACGTCGATGCCCTGGTTGCAATGCAGGCCAAGGAAATCGACATGCGCCCGCTGCTCGCGAACAAGCTGCTGATCCTCCATTCCTGTGCCACCACCGCCCGGGAAACGGTGGGAGAGGTTCAGCGGGAATATTTCAAAAACTACTGGGACAATCTTCGCCAGTATGCGTTGACCAATTACGTCAAGGATCGCGCCGTGGACGAGGTGCTTGATGAGCTCGCCGCGCGCTATGTCACCGCAGGCCAACAGGTCATGCGGGACGAGCCCGCCCTGCTCTTCGCATAAGAGGGGCTGCAAGCCCCTAGTCGGATCGTTGACACCACCCGTTTTGCCCCACAATTTAACGGGCTCCATGGTTGGTTCCAATTTCCCCACGGCTGGCGCCGTAACCCCCGGTGCCAGCCTAGTCCAAACGGTCCCCGATGCGGTCATCCGCCTTGCGGGCAACTCGCAAGATGGCATCCAAACCATCGGCGGCTTTCTCGCGCGCCTCGCCGGTCGCAGCGACCAGGACGTCATGACTTACATGACGATCCCGTCCACCATCTCGGGTGGCCCGTCGATCTTCCAAGTGCGCATGGGCACGGGTGAAATCCTTTCCGCTGGTGATCATGCGGATTTTCTCGTGGCGTTTTACCAGCACAGCTATGTCGCGCACATCCATTCCCTGCGCCCGGGCGGCGTGCTCGTTTACGACAGCGACCACGTGAAGCCCGACCCCGAGGACAAGCGCTTCACCGCCGTCGGCATTGCCATCACCAGCCTCACGGTTGAGGCCGTGGGTGGTGCGACCAAGGACAAGGGCAAAAACATTTTCGTGCTCGGGCTGCTGGCCCGCGCCTTCAATCTCGACGTGGGGAAACTCCGCGCCCTCGTCACGGAACGATTCGGTGGCCGCGCCGAGGACATCGTGCGCAACGCCATGCTGGCCTTCGACGCCGGCTATGCGATGCCCGTGGAAAATCTCCTCGGCCACTGCTACCGCTTCGACCAAAATCCGCGCGCCGCCGGCCAGCGCTCGCAGGTCACCATGGACGGCAACACCGCCCTGACCTACGGCCTGCTCGCCGCGGGCGTGCGCCACGGCTCGGGTTATCCCATCACGCCGTGGTCTTCGATCATGGAAATGCTTCGCACCGAGCTGCCAAAATACGGCGGCGTCTTCGTGCAGGCGGAAGACGAGCTCTCCGCGGTGTCGCAAGCCCTGGGCTTCTCCTACTCCGGCCACCTCGCCGTCACCGGCAGCTCCGGTCCCGGCCTCTCGCTCAAGATGGAGGCGCTCGGCTGGGCCGTCATGGCCGAAATGCCGCTCATCGTCGTCAACGTCCAGCGCGGCGGCCCCAGCACCGGCCTGCCGACCAACGTCGAACAAAGCGATCTGCTGCAGGCCATCTACGGCAGCCACGGCGACGCGCCCCGCGTCGTGCTGGCGCCGCGCGACGTCGAGGATTGTTTCTACATCGCCATCGAGGCCGGCCGTATCGCCCGCGAGTACAGCACACCTGTCCTGATCCTTTCCGACTTCGGGCTAGCCACGCGCATCGAGGCGTTTGAAGAACCCGATTTGAAGAAACTCATGGCCGACCCGAAGCCCGACCTTTCCGGGCGCGGCGCCGACTACAAACCTTATCCGCTCGAACGCACCACCCACCACGCACCGCCGGGCTCGCGCATGGACAGCGGCATCTATCCGGTCGTCACCGGCCTGGAGCATGACGAGATGGGTCACCCGACGGGCAGCCCCGAGCTGCACACCAAGATGACCGCGAAACGCCGCGAGAAAATCAAACGGCTCGCCGCCTCGCTGCCGGTGCCGGAAGTTTTCGGCGAGGCCAAGGGCGACGTTCTCGTGGTCGGTTGGGGCTCGACCTTCGGCCCGATCCGCGACGCGGTGAAAACCCTGCGCGCCGCCGGCGAAAAAATCGGCCAGGTCCACCTGCGCCATGTGCACCCGCTGCCGCCGGGGCTGGAGGAAATTTTCCTCAATTACCGCCACATCTGCGTCGTCGAGATGAATGACGAGGGCCTTTACGGCCACGGCCAGCTCGCCACGCTCCTGCGCGCCCGCTACGCCAACCCTGCCATCCGCAGCATCGCGAAAACCGACGGGCTCACCTTCAAGGTTCGCGAAATAGTGGAAGGCATCAAGCGCCTGCAAACCACCACCGGTTCAAACGGAAAAAGCCACGCCTAAGCAACCTGTGGTGAGCCCCGTCGAACCATCAGCCAAAATCCCTCAACCCATGTCCACCGCCGTCCCCACCCCATCCACTGAAGCCCTGCCTGTCCTGAGCTTGCCTGCGGTGAGCCAGTCGAACCCGTCGAATGGGTCCCCGGCGATCGCCCCGCGCGTCCCCGTCACGAAAAAGGCCCTCACCGCCGACCACCCGACCTGGTGCCCCGGCTGCGGTGATTTCGCCGTGCTCGCCGCGTTCTACCGCGTGCTGGAAAAACTCCAATACCCGCACGAGAACATCGTCACCTTCGCCGGCATCGGCTGCTCGTCGCGTTTTCCCTATTTCGTCAACACCCACGGCGGGCACTTCATCCACGGCCGCTCGCTGCCGTTCGCCGCGGGGATCAGCCTCGGCCGCGATGATCTCCACGTCTTCGTCTTCGGTGGCGACGGCGACGGCTTTTCCATCGGCGGCAACCATCTCGTCCACACCGCGCGCAAAAACGTCCGCCTCACCTACGTCATCATGGACAACTTCGTCTATGGCCTGACGAAAAAGCAGACCTCGCCCACCTCGCCCATCGGCTTCAAGTCGAAGACCGATCCCACCGGCGCGATGGACCAGCCGATCAACCCGATGCGCACGCTCGTCAACAGCGGCGCCACCTTCATCGCGCGCAGCCACGCCACGCAGGTCAACCACATGATCGACATGATGACGCGTGCCGCGCAGCACGACGGTTTCTCCGTCGTCGAGATCCTTTCCGAATGCGTGGAATTTTATGCGGGCGCGTTCGACGCCGCCAACCCGCGCAAAGGCGGCGCGTTCCGCAACATCGAATTGAAGAAAAACGACGGCACACCCGAGGACGCGTCGCGCCACGATCCCACCGATGAACTCGCCGCCTACAAACTGGCGACGGAACCATGGCCGGGCTCGTTCGGGATTTTCTACGAGGTGAAGCGCCCGACCAAGAACCGCCTTGAGGCCGACCTGATTGCCCGGGCCCGCGAACGCACCAAGGGCGCCGGCGATCTCGACCTGCTCCAGGCTAGTTTTGCCCGTCTGCGCTGACGTGTCCCGGTTGGGGATAATTGAGCGACTTCAGGTCGTACGCGCCCGGATAGACCCTGCGAATCGCCCATTGCAGCTGCTGCAGGTTGAAAATCGTCAAGTTCGGCAAATTAAACGGGAACGTGCCGTGCTCGGGAAAATAGATGCACACCTTCCCGTTGAAAATAAACACGGTGGCCGCGCTCTGCAGCGTGGCGCCGCTGTCATCGACGTAGGAGAACTGCATGACGTTCACCGGCCGGTGCGCGCCCAGCCGCGCACCCGCCAGCGTCGCGTCGCGAAATGCCCGCACTTCATGGGTGGCCAGCACCTCCGGAAGATGGGTTTCAGGCGGCTGCGGCGCCACATCGCACCGATAAGCCAGGTGCTGCGGCACAATACCGGGATATTTCGTCACGAGCGGCGACGCGACCTGCGCAATGTCATCCTTGGAATCCAGCGGCACATCAAGCGGCATGAACCCGAAGTTAACATCCCACGCCCACAATTGTCCGCTTCGCTCGAAAACCGCGACCGCATGGCCGCTCACCGTCACATCGTTTTCTTTTGCGCCCCATTGCAGCACACGCACCCAGGGATCCGCGCCGAAGATTTCCTGGTAGTGATCGTAGAAGCAAACCGACTCGACAAAGCAGCCGTTGCCCACGCCGAGCGTCTCGTGCGGAAAGGGCCGTTTCACCCTCGCGGCCGGACTCGCGATCACGGGATCGGCATGAGACCCGCCCACGTAAGCAGGGACCGGGATGGGCGGAGTGTTTTCCGCCTCACGCGCCTTCGCGAGCTGCGGCTGCAGCTCCGCCGGGAAAAGTTTGTAAGGCACCTGGACAATGCCGTCGTCGTCCCGCACGAACACACTGTCCGAGTTGAACGCCTTAAGCCGGGCATTTTCGAGTACGCGCCCATCCGTGAGCTTCAACTTGGGAAACGGCTGGTTGATTGATTGCACCGCCAGCGCTGTCCCGGCGAACATCCAAAGTGCCGCAAACCCTAAAAGAATGCTTTTCATGAGGTTGACAGGAAACTGGCATTTTGACCCGAGCAAATCACAAACGCCAATAGCCAAACGCCAGAAACCTGGAAACAAAAAAACTCAATTCCGGCGCGCCCCTTGGGCCACGTGGCTATTGGGGATTTCTTTGGGATTTGAATGCCTGGCGTTTGTGATTTTTCTCCCGGCTTCTTAATTAAAGAAGATATCACAGAATTACCACTGGCACCGAACGTCGTTTGACTCCGTCCATGTGCGCGGTGTAGGATTGGTTCCCGCAAATAAATCGTGATCGAACCCGTCGAAACCAAATCCCGCCTTGAGCGCGCATTTCTCGTGGGCGTGCAAACGCCCCAGATGCCGCCCGGCGAAGGCCAGGAGCTGCTCGACGAGTTGCGCGAACTGGTCGAGACCATGGGTATCGCCGTGGTGCGTTCAACGCTCGTCGCGCTGCGCGCGCCCACGCCCGCATTGCTCATCGGCAGCGGGAAGGCCGACAGCCTCGTCGAACTCGCCCGTGCCGATAATGCCGACCTGATCGTGTTCGATGAAAATCTTTCCCCCGCCCAGCAGCGCAACTGGGAGGAACTCGCCGGGCTCGCCGTCATCGACCGCCAGGAAGTCATCCTCGAAGTCTTCGCCGACCGCGCCCACACCCGCGAAGCGATCCTGCAAGTCGCCCTCGCCCGCCAGGAATATTCCCTGCCGCGCCTGAAGCGCGCCTGGACCCATCTTTCCCGCCAGCGCGGCGGTGGCACCGGCGCGCGCGGCCAGGGTGAAACCCAACTCGAGGAAGACCGCCGCATCGTGCGCGACCGCATCGCACACCTTAAGGAACAGCTCGTCGAAGTCGTGCGGCAACGCGGCGTGCAGCGCGCGCGCCGCCTCCGCGTGCCCCTGCCCACCGCCGCCATCGTCGGCTACACCAACGCCGGCAAGTCCTCCCTGCTGAACCGCCTCACCGGCGCGTCGGTCTTCGTCGAGGACAAACTCTTCGCCACGCTCGACCCCACCACCCGCCAGCTGCTCCTCGCCAACAACCAGAAGCTCCTCGTCACCGACACCGTCGGCTTCATCCGCCGCCTGCCGCACGGCCTGGTCGAGGCGTTCAAGGCCACCCTCGAGGAAGTCATCGTCGCCGATTTTCTCATCCACGTGCTCGACGTCACCAACCCCAACTTCGAGAAACACCACGCGACCACCCTCGGCGTCCTCGCCGAACTCGGCGCCGACAACCGGCCGACGCTCACGGTCTTCAACAAAACCGACCGCGCCGACCCCGCCATGCTCGCGCACGCCCGCGCCCTCGTGCCCGACGGGCTCTTTATCTCCGCCAAGACCGGCGCCGGCCTTGATACGCTGGTCGGCCGCTGCGCCGGGCTCATCTCGGGTGAGTTCGGCGCCACCGATCTCCTCGTGCCGCACGACCGCTACGACGTCATCGCCCGCCTCCATGAGCTCGGCCATATTCATGCGCAGGAGCACCGCGAGGACGGCGTATTCATCCAAGGCCGCTTTCCCCCCGCGCAATCCGCCTTCTTCGCGCCCTTTGTCCTTAACGGCACGCATTAGCGTGCCGTTAAGAAATTCCAAACGCCAACCGGCAAATCCCAAAAAAATTCCAAAAGGCAAGTGGCGGTGAGGGCCGCACGGCAATGGAGTTTCTAATTTTCAATTTTCTTTGGCGTTTGGACCTTGGCATTTGTGATTTGCGCGCCTGGCGCGCTTACCGCGGCCCAAAAACCCGGTAATAAGCCAGCCCGTAGCTTTCGCGCAGTGCCGTCTCCGTTGTGCTCAGCGCGCCCGCACTCGGCAAAAAATCCAGCAGGGTCCGCGGCCGGCGCGAGTCGCGCTGAAACCCGACCGGGAACGGCGTGAAATCGACGCCGGCGTGTTTAAACAGCCACACGGCGCGCGGCATGTGCCACCCCGAGGTCACGAGCAGCACGTGTTTCCAGCCGTGCTCGCGGCACAGCGCCGCCGCCGCCCGGGCTTCATCCGCGGTATCAGCCACGAGCGGCGTGAGGACGATCTTTTCCGCCGGCACACCCATGGCGATGGCTTGCACCTTCAACAAATCTCCCTCGGTCAAGCGGGGTTTCTCCCACGGATAGCACGCCCGCGAAAAAACGATGGCCCCGGCCTTGCCCGCGCGGATGAGCGACACGCCCACCGTAAAACGATTCACCCCTTCGCCCCACGAAGGGAAATCGAGGCCGGCGTGGTTGGGGCTCAAAATGCCGCCCAACACGATCACCGCATCGGCCGGCGCGCAATCCGCAATGGTTTGCGCCGGATAGCGGTCTTCGAGCCGGCCGATCAATGCATCGCTCACCACCGGCATGCTCGCGACATAGAGCAGGACCAACGCCGCGAGGATGAGCCGCCTGCGCTGTTTCTCCCCCAAAAACGCCAGCAGCAACAGCGCGCAGGCCAAGCCCAATGGCAGCACGATAATGGGCAGCAGCTTGTGAAAAAACAGCATCATCTTCATCTCCAGCAAAGGACAGGCTCGCCCAAGCGCCACAAAAAACCGCGAAGAGAGGCCCTTCGACTTCGCTCAGGGCATTCGACTCCGGTCTGCGCGTCGGATGGCCTGCCATGAGCGCAGGTCTAAGCAAAGCGCAGACCGGAGTCGAATGGCTGCCCGGCATGGATTCGAACCATGACTAGGTGAGTCAAAGTCACCTGTGCTACCATTACACCACCAGGCAATGCGAAGGTGCAGTAAGCTGGGTCGCGTGCGGCAGGGGTCAAGGCGGGAATGCAGTGGGGGTTGCATCCGCCTACACCAAAACCATCTCAGGCATTGACGAGCCGTTTGACCGTCCGTTACCTGTCGGCCATGCACGACACGAGAACCGTGGATCCGCGGGCCAAATACAAGCGCATCGTCCTGAAACTTTCCGGCGAAGTCCTTCGCGGCGGCAAGTCCGGCGATCCCATCGACGCCGCCACGCTCGAGGATGTTTGCACGCAGGTTAAGGAAATCCATGACTTGGGCGTGCAGATCTGCCTCGTCATCGGCGGCGGCAACATCTTCCGCGGCCTCACCGGGGAAAAACGCGGGGTGGATCGCACCACCGGCGACTACATGGGCATGCTCGCCACCGTCGTCAACGCCCTCGCGCTGATGGACTGCCTCGAGAAAATGGACGTCACCACCCGAGTGCAAAGCGCCATCCCGATGAACCAGATCGCCGAGCCTTTCATTCTGCGCCGCGCCGTGCGCCACCTCGAAAAAGGCCGCGTCGTCATCTTCGCCGCCGGCACCGGCAATCCCTACTTTTCCACCGATACGACCGCCGCCCTTCGCGCCAGCGAGATCCACGCCGACATCATCATCAAGGCCACCAAAGTGGATGGCATTTACGACAAGGATCCCAAAAAGCACGCCGACGCCGTCAAATACGACGACATCACCTTCCTCGACGCGCTCAAGCAGCGCCTCAATGTCATGGACTCGACCGCGTTTTCCCTCTGCCTCGACAACAACGTGCCCATTCTCGTTTTCAACCTCAGCGACAAACACGCCATCCGCCGCGCCATCTTCGGCGAAAAAGTCGGCACCCTCGTGCACAACTGATGACAGATAGTTGAAAGCTGAGAGTTGAAGGTTGAAAGTCCCGTTTCTGCCCAACCTTTTCGACTTTCAACTTTTACCTTTCAACCTTCAACTTTGCCTTAACCCACCACCACCATGTCCCACCCCATCATCAACGACATGCAGGCCAAGATGAAAAAGGCCTTCGAACACACGCTGCACGAGTTCAGCACCATCCACACGGGCAAGGCCTCGCCGGCCATGGTCGAAAGTGTCACCGTCGAAGCCTACGGCTCGCACATGCGCCTCAAGGAATGTGCCGCCATCTCCACGCCCGACGCCCGTCTCATCCAAATCCAGCCGTGGGACAAATCCCTGCTCAAGGCCATCGAGAAGGCCATTCAGCAGGCCAACCTCGGCTTCAATCCCATCGTGGACGGCGCGACCGTGCGCATTCCCCTCCCCGACATGAGCCGCGAACGCCGCCTCGAGTTTGTCAAGACCGCCAACAAGCTCGCCGAGGACGGCCGCGTGCATGTCCGCAACGTCCGCCGCGAATCGCTCGAAGCCCTCAAAAAAGCCGCCCTGCCCGAGGACGACATGAAACGCAGCGAGAAGGAAGTGCAGACCCTCACGGACAAATTCACCAAGGACATCAACGACCACCTCGCCCACAAGGAGAAGGAGCTGCTGGCCGTTTGAGCTGCGCTCAACCGGCAGGCCTGAGGCTTCAGGCTAGAGGCCTTTCCCCATGTCTTCGCCTAACGCCTCTCGCCTCTCGCCTCTCGCCACCACACGCCCGCGGCGCGTGGTCATCAAACTCGGCACCGGCGTGCTCACCCATGGCGTCGGCCAGCTGGACGAGCCGCGCATCGCGTCCGTCTGCGCGCAAATCGCCGCGCTCCGTGCCCGCGGCGCCGAGGTGCTCGTGGTTTCCTCCGGTGCCGTCGGCCTCGGCATGGGCGCGCTCGGCCTGGCCAAGCGCCCCGGCGAGCTCGCCCGCAAACAAGCCTGCGCCGCCATCGGCCAGTCGCTGCTCATGCAGACCTGGCAGCGCGGTTTCGCCCCGCTCGGCCTCACTGTCGCCCAAGTCCTCCTCACCCACGAAGACCTCCGCGCCCGCGAACGCCACCTCGGCGTCAAGGCCACCCTGCGCCAGCTGCTCGATTACGGCGTCGTGCCCATCATCAATGAAAACGACACCGTCAGCGCCGCCGAAATCAAGTTTGGCGACAACGACACGCTCTCCGCGCTCGTCGCCAGCCTGATCGAAGCCGACCACCTCGCCATTCTCTCCACCGCGCCCGGCCTCGTCGACCTGCGCGGCACGAAGCAAATCGTGCCGGTCGTCGGGAAAATCACGCCCGAGATCGAGGCCATGGCCGGCGGCACCACGAGTGAAACCGCCACCGGCGGCATGATCTCGAAAATTTCCGCCGCCAAGCTGGCGACGAAATCGGGCTGCGGCGTCTTCATCGCCAGCGGCGCCGAGCCCGACATCCTGGAAAAACTTTTTTCCGGCCGCGGCCCCGGCACATTCTTCGTGCCCAGCGGGCTGCCGCTCACGGAAAAAAAGCGCTGGCTCGCCTGGTACCAACGCCCCGTCGGCACGCTGCAGGTCAACGCTGGCGCCGCCGCCGCGCTGCGCGAACGCGGCGCGAGCCTCCTCGCCGCCGGCATCACCGGGGTCAGCGGCGAATTTGCCGCCGGCGATGTCGTCAACATTGCCGCGCCCGATGGCCTCGTGATCGCCCGCGGCACCAGTGCGTTCTCGAGCAGTGAGGCCGCCCACCTCGCCGGCAAAAAAAGTGACGAGATGCGCGTGCTTTATTCAACCCGCAAACACCTTGAAGTCGTCCACCGCGACGACCTCGTCTTGTTGTGACTGCCACCACCGCCATGAAATTCATGAAAATTCTCGCCCTGTCCGCCGGTTCGCTCCTGTCGGTCTCGGCCGGTTTTGCCTCCGAATGGATTGAGCAACCGCTCAAGTTCACCATCCAGTCGCCTTATGATCTTCAGCAGGGTGACCGCTATACCTTTAAGGATGGCGTGTACGATTTTGTCGTCCACAAGACGGACCAGCCCTTCCAGAAGGACAGTTCCACGCTCCCGCGCACGGAAATGCGCATCGATAACAACTATAAATCAGGCCGTCACATGTTTGAGGCCGACGTCTTTGTGCCCACCGGAACCACGGGCGTGTCGATCATGCAGATCTTCGGCGGCAGCAACGGCCATGCGAGCTCACTGCAGCTGCGCGTCGACGACGGCAACCTGATGCGTTACCATTCCGATACCGTGAAATCGAACATCTACGACCATTGGTTCCACCTGAATGTGGTTCACGACGACGACACCCACGATATTGCGATCTTTATCGATGGCGTGCAGGTCCTCACAGCCAAGGACTTGGGCGGCAGTTCCCATTACTTCAAATGCGGCGTCTACACGCAGGAGGAGGCCAGCGACAAAATGGAAGCCCGGTTCAAGAACATAAAAATCTACTCGAAGTAAGCGAGTCACATGGCTCGGGCCGGAAGCACAATCAGATTTTCCCGCGGATGGCGCGGATAAGCACGGATGAGGAGGAAATGCTCAAACCATGAGCTTCGTATACTTGCGTGAACAATCAGTGCCAATAAATAGGCATCAGTGGTTAAGAATCTGGGCTTGGTAATCCGCGCCTATCCGCGTTATCCGCGGGAAAAAATCAATTATTGGCGTTCATTCGCGGTTCAAATCTTTTCAAATTTCCCTTTGCGCCTTGGCGTCTTTGCGTGAGGGTTGATGCCTCAAATGGAGTTTGTTCTCGAAAACCAGCGCGGGCCCGACGGCGTCCCACCCATCGACTTCCGCGCGCAGCTCAACGACGAGCAGTTCGCCGCCGTCACCGCGCCGCCCGGGCCGCTGCTCGTGCTCGCCGGCGCGGGCTCGGGCAAGACGCGCACCCTCACCTATCGCGTCGCGTGGCTGCTCTCGCAGGGCGTGCGCCCCGGCGAAATCCTGCTGCTCACCTTCACCAACAAGGCCTCGAAGGAAATGCTCCATCGCGTGCAGGATCTCACTGGCCTCGATCCCAGCCGCTTCTGGGGCGGGACCTTCCATTCCATCGGCCACCGCCTGCTGCGCATCCACGGCGAGGCCGTCAATTTGTCGCGCAACTTCACCATCCTCGATGCCGATGAGTCCGAGGGCCTGCTGCGCGACGCGGTCGAGGGCATCGACAAGGGGTTTTTCAAGGACAAGACCCATCCGCGGCCCGGCCCGCTGCATTCGATCATCTCGCTCGCGCGCAACACCCAGCTGCCGCTGCCCGAAATCATCACGCGCTTTTTTCCGCAGCACGACGGCTTGATCGACCGCATCCCGGATTTTGCCAAAAAATACGCCGCGACCAAGCGCACGCAAAACGTGGTCGATTACGACGACCTGCTCGAGTCGTGGCTCGAGCTCATGCAGCGCGCGCCCGACGTCGCCGCCTACCTGCAGAACCGTTTCCGCCACGTCCTCGTCGATGAGTATCAGGACACCAACACGCTGCAATCGCAGCTCGTTGACCTCGTCGGCGCGCACCACCAGGTCATGGCCGTGGGCGACGACGCGCAGTGCATCTACTCGTGGCGCGGCGCGAATTTTGAGAACATCATGACGTTCCCCGACCGGCACACGGGCACCGTCATCCACCGCATCGAGCTGAACTACCGCTCGACGCCGCAAATCCTCGCCCTCGCCAATGGCGTGCTCGCGGCGCAACCCAAGGGCCGCCATTTCGACAAGGAGCTGCACGCCACGCGATCGAACCAGGAGAAACCGTATTTCGTGCAGTCGATGGACGGACGCGAGCAGGCCTCGTTCATCGTGCAGCGCGTCAAGGGCCTCGTCGAGGAAGGCCGCTCGCTCGGCGACATCGCCGTGCTCTATCGCGCGCATTTCCAGGCGCTCGACATCCAGCTCGAGCTTTCGCGCCTGCAAATCCCCTACGTCATCACCAGCGGCGTGCGCTTCTTCGAGCAGGCGCACATCCGCGACCTCGTCGCGCTGCTGCGCTTCGTTTATAATCCGGCCGACACCGCCGCGTGGCAGCGCCTCGCCGTGCTGCTGCCGAAGGTCGGCGACAAGGGCGCGCAAAAGATCCACGCCGCCGCGCTCGAACTCGCCCGCGCCCGGTCGATGAATTTTATCGACGCTCTCGCCTCGCCCGAGGTCGCCGCCAAGGTGGCGAAGGACGCGCGCGAGGAATGGCCCAAGCTCACCGCCTCACTCCAGCAAGTCGGCGACACGATGAAAAACCTGAAGCCGCATAACGCGGTCGAACTCGCGATCGACGGATGGTACGGCGATTATTTGAAAGGCGCCTACGCCAACTACGTCTCGCGCCTCGACGACTTGAAGTCGCTCATCGGTTTCGCCGGACGCTTCGAGGACATGCAGGAAATGCTCGCGCAAATCATGCTGCTCAACTCCGAGGTGAGCGACCGCCGGATCGATCCCGACGGCGACGCGCTCAAGCTCACCACCGTCCACCAGGCAAAAGGCCTCGAATACGGCGTCGTTTTTCTCATCGGCCTCGCCGAAGGCATGTTCCCGCTCCGCCGCGCGATTGAAAGCGGCGACCTCGAGGAAGAACGCCGGCTCTTCTACGTGGCGGTCACGCGCGCCCGCGACGAACTCTACCTTTGTTTTCCGAAAGTGAACACCAAAGGCGGCCCCACGATGCTGATGACCCCAAGCCGCTTCCTACTGGAACTCGCACCCGAACTCTACCAGCCGCTCAGGATCAAGCGCAGCTACGCGTGGTGAGCGAGTTTGTCATTCTGAGCAATCTTTCCAACGGTCACCGCTTCCCAAGCCATTGTTTCGCGGCGCCGAAATTGGTAAAGACAGAATATTCGGCGGGCAGCCGCGCGGATACGGCCTCATTGATATATTTGGACATTGTTATGTAACCCGAACGATTCGCAACCGCAATAGCCGTCTTTCGCGACTCTCTCGGAGGAAGGGTTTTCAGGGCAGCCAATGCGATGCGCGCAAAACCCTCCTCGGTTAAGGAACTAAGATCGGCTCGCATCAGATCCCACAGGATAAACCGATCACCGGAGGATGGGTAATATTCGTTGATGCTCTGAACCATGTCATCGGCTGTACAAATTCCGTCTGACGCAATCGTCATGATGCGCTCATCGAAGGAGACGTGCATGTTGGACATGTGGAAACTCCGATGCTAGATTTGTTGGCTGGTCAGGCTTCTGTTCACTGGAGCAATCCTTGGGCAGCCTCTTGCACTTTAACAACATGCCACCAGTTTGCAAGTTGAGATTCCTCGCCCGTAATCACAGGGAAAAGACAAGCGCGTTGAGGACATTGAACGAACGAACGGGCGAGGTGATCCGAGGTGGAGCGCGGCGTCCCGACGCGCTCAGATAGATTCACCACGAAGGACACAAAGAGCTTGGGCTTCGTGTCCTTCGTGCCTTTGTGGTTAAGGATTGATTAGCCCAAGCGCGTCGGGACGCCGCGCTCCACCCGCAAGCGATGGCCCCATTGGAAACATAGCCCGTTCTTGTAACGCCGGTTCGCTTGTGTCGCGGGACAAACCCCTTTAGTCTTTTCGCGTTTTATGAAAACTCTCCTCATCACGCTTGGCGTCATCGCCGTGTTCGGACTCGGCCTCGTACTATATGCCGTCGGTTCCTATAACAGCCTCGTCAACCTGCAGCAAGGGGTTGATGCCCAATGGGCCCAGGTCCAGAATGTCTACCAACGGCGCGCCGACCTCATTCCCAACCTGGTGAGCACCGTCTCCGGCGCGGCCAACTTCGAGAAATCCACGCTCATCGCCGTCACCGACGCGCGCGCATCCGTCGGTCGGGTCAACATCGACGCGAGCAAGGCGCCGACCGATCCACAACAACTGGCGCAGTTCGACCAGGCGCAGGGCCAGCTGACCTCCGCGCTGTCGCGGCTGCTCGTCGTTTCCGAGCGCTACCCCGAACTCAAGGCCACGGATAATTTCCAAACGCTGCAGGCGCAGCTCGAAGGCACGGAAAATCGCATCTCCGTCGAGCGCGGCCGCTTCAACGACGTCGTCCAGGCGTACGACAGCGCGATCAAGCGCGTGCCCGCCGTATTCTTCGCCGCCGCGTTCGGCTTCAAGGATCATCCGTATTTCCAGGCGACGGCCGGCGCCGAAACCGCGCCGAAGGTGCAGTTCGATTTTTCGCAGCCCGCCGGCGCCACCCAACACTGATCGCGTGTCGCGTTTCGTCCCACTTTCGTTTTGGTTCAGGTGGCCCTCTGCGCTGCTCGCTGTTTTCGCGCTGACGGCAACCCTCGCCCGCGCGAACGAGGTCATTCCGCCGGCCCCCGAGCATTATTTCAACGACTACGCCGGCGCCGTTTCATCCGGCACGGCGGCCGACCTCGATGCGCAGCTCACGCAGTTCGAGCGCGGCACCTCCAACCAGATCGTCGTCGCGATTTATCCACAGATGCAGTCGGACTCCTCGATCGAGGACTACACCGTGCGTGTCGCCCAAAGCTGGGGCGTGGGCCAGAAAGTCCACAACAACGGAGCTGTGCTGTTTGTTTTTATCAACGACCGGCGGACTTACATTCAGGTGGGCTACGGACTCGAAGGTGCCCTGCCCGATGCGACCTGCCATCAGATCATCGAAAACGAAATCAAGCCGCGCTTCCGCGCCGGCGATTATGACGGCGGCCTGAGCGCCGCGGTCACCGCCATGATGCAGGCCACGCGCGGTGAATACAAAGGCACGGGCCAAACGGTGGGTGATTCAAATGAACAAGGCTCTTCCCACCTGTTCTTCCTGATATTTTTCGTAGTCTTTCTCATGTTTTCTTTTTGGTCCAGTCGCCGTCGCGCGCGTCTTTACGGCAGTTCGGGCAGCAGCATGGTCTGGTTTGGCGGATTTGGTGGAGGTGGCGGCTTCGGCGGAGGAGGTGGCGGCGGCGGATTTTCTGGCGGCGGCGGCGGTTTCGGCGGCGGCGGCGCGGGCGGAAGCTGGTAA
>Ga0210392_10000823_pt1 | contig 17331 bp, 16 predicted proteins | sample IncBWC30OmetaG_FD_161057 | JGI IMG/M metagenome (GOLD analysis project Ga0210392, IMG submission 161057) | Forest soil microbial communities from Barre Woods Harvard Forest LTER site, Petersham, Massachusetts, United States - Inc-BW-C-30-O ...
GTTGATATTCTTCAGATATTCCGTCAAGCCATCCACTTGATCGTCAGGTATGGGCGCGCCATAGACAGAACGCATTTTCATTATTTCAGCGCGCCACTCGTCTTTCTTGAGAGGGGGCTGAGTCAGTACCATTCCTGCCGAGTGGCAGATCAAGCATTGACTGGTCGCAATGTCCGCGCCGATGCCGGGCGGGAAGGCCTCATCGTTCGCTGGTAATTCGACTCTGACGATTGCCCATTGACGCGAGGCCGCATCCTTCTTGCCGGTCGCAGTGTCCGCTCTCGCGGAACTCCGCCACGCGACGCCACATGCCAAAGACAACATCGCGACGGAGAATAGGACGGATACCAGCTTCATGAATCGCACTGTTTTGAGCATGGTCTTTCCGCGCGCTAAACCGATTGCACTGCAACTGATTCAATGACATTGCGCATAAAGCCCGAGCCATTCCAGTTCGCGCGATCGGGCTGAGTCGCGCCCGCCGTATTGAGCGCTTTGACCATGAGTGTTTGCGGCCCCGATGAAGGCCGCAGTTCCACGGTCCATTGTCGAAAGCTATATTTGCCGTGGTCGGGCCCCAGTCGCGCTTCCTGCCAGTGGCTTCCAGCATCGGCCGAAAACAAAACTTTGGCGAGTCCCGTATCACCGCCGAACGCGATGCCTCGCACCGTCGCTGTTTCGCCAACCTTGAATTTCGCCTGGTCTTTGACGTTCGTGAAGAATGAACGCGGCACCATGCGGTTTATGGGCACCAATTTCACGCCCTGTTGGCCCGGCACGATGTCAGCCAGAGGCGTGTCGGGAATTAGATAGGCTCGTGTCATCCAGAAATTATCATCGGGTTTGTCCAGGACCTCAATGTCATCGAGCATCTTGACCCAATAGGTCGCATACCAACCCGGAACGACCAACCGCAGCGGATAGCCGTTCAATAAGGGCAGCGGCTTGCCGTTCATGGCGTACGCGATCATTACTTCACCATCAAGTGAATGCTCGACATCGAGCGACTTCATGAAATCAGGTGTTTGCGGAAGTATCCCGGTATCGAGCCCGTTGAACCGGACCTGTAGCGCCCCTGCCTTGACGCCTGCGCGATCCAACAACGCCTTCAGGGTTACGCCCCTCCATAGGGCATTGCCCATGGCACCGTTCGCCCATTGGCCGCCCGCCACGCGTGGCGCGAAAAATCCGCGTGAATTGCCGGAACACTGGTTCACCGCGGCGATCTCGATCGGCTTGAACTTCCGAACCAGGTCATCGAGGGTGAAGCTTATCGACCGCTTCACGTGACCGCGGATCTTGAGACGAAAGGTGGCGGGATCGACGACGTTGGGAATATTCGCGAGGTGCCAACGGACGTAGAACCGATCGTTGGGCGTAAAGACGCCTTGATCAAATACTTCGAAGGGTGTTTCGAGCAACGGCGGTCGTGAGCGCTGCAGAACCATCGCGCCCTTTTGCGGAAAGTTCTTGACTAGATTGCGATCTCCGTTGAGGAAGGGAAACCCGACAGATTCGTCAGAACCGCTCCACGCCGGCGCGCCCAGCAACCCCGTCAAGCCAATGCCGCCGACGCCGGCGAGAAACTGTCGCCGCGATTGTGGTGGGAGAAGGGATCGCTGCATATGCTCGGCTCCACGCTTGCACGGCGACGCGCCGCGATCATTATACCCGCTACCCTGCCCCACGCGACTGACTTGGAGCCGATCGAGTGACCCGTGTTCCTATCTCTTCTTGGCAGCCCGTTGCGCGCGCACGGCGGCGTTGGCCGCCACCGCGGCGCGGAAGAGCTGCTTGAAGGCAGCTTCGTTGATCTTCTCCCCTTCGCGGATGTCGATCGCACGTCGTACGTTTCCTTCCAGGCTGGAATTGAAGAGCTTCTTCGGGTCCTTGATGGAGGCTCCCCGGGCGAAGGTGAGCTTCACAACCTGCTTGTACGATTCCCCTGTGCACACAATGCCGTCATGGGACCAGACCGGGGTTCCCATCCATTTCCACTCCTCTTCGATGTCGGGGTCGGCATCGTGGATGAGCTGCCGGACTCTGCTGAGGGTCTCACCTCTCCAATCATCGAGCTCTTGAATCCGCTGGGTGATTTTCGCTGAAGCGGCCTCGCCATTCGGATGACTTGTCGGCGTCATGTTTTCTCCGATCGTAAGCAACTAATCTGGAATAATTTCCGCAACAGACTCTTGCGCCCCGGCGCCGCGGCGCAAAATCAGCGACAGCAGCGGTCCCGTCATGGCGGTGGTCAGGAGCGCCATGACCAGCAACATGGTGAAAATACCCGGACCAATGACGCCGGCGTCGATGCCAATTTTCATGATAACCAGTTCCATCAGTCCACGGGCATTCATCAGCGAACCGGTCGCCCAGCTCTCGCGCCAGCTGTAGCGCGCTAAACGCGCCCCGGCAGCAGCGCCAAGTATTTTCCCAAGGGTGGCTACCGCCACAATCAGCAGCATTGGCCCGAGTCGGCCCCCGCTGAAAGCCGAAGGCGTGGTTCCAAGACCCGCCAGCGCAAAGAATAGCGGCATCAGAACCACGGCTGAAAAAGGCTCAAAGCGGCGTTCAAGCGCGCGCACGAACTGCTCATCACGCGGCAGTGATACGCCAAACAAAAACGCGCCAAACACCGCGTGCAAATGCAGCCGGTCGGTAAGCATGGCGCAAATCAGCAGCCCCATCACCAGCGCCGCCAGCATCACCGCCGTCGGCTCCCCGTCGGGCGCCTGCGTACGCAGCAACCAACTGAACACCGGTCTGACCACCCACATCAGGCAAGCTATCAGGGCGAACACACCGAGTACCGTCATCAGGAGGCTCCAGTAGCTCCCGGTGAGGTGTGCCAACTCGATTACCAGCGCCAGCAAAATCCATGCAAACACATCCACGACCGCAGCCGCGCTCAAGCTCAACTGCCCGATCCGGGATCGCGTCAACTGGCGGTCTTTCAAGATTCGCGCCATCACCGGAAATGCCGTCACCGACATGGCTGCCGCCATGAACAACGCAAAAGGCCAAAAGGCGATATCTGCGGGCGCCAAGTCCGGATAGAGCATCGGAGAGATGGCGATGCCCAGAACCAAAGGCGTAATCACGCTCAGCGCCCCGACGTAACCAGCCGCCTTTAGCTGGGCGCGCAGGCCCTGTTGAGTCTTGGTTTCCAATCCCACCACAAACATGAACATCACCAAACCCAGCGTCGCCAGTGACGACAGACCCTCGAGCGATGGCTTCGGAAAAAGCTCGGCGTGCAGCTGCGGAAAGAGCGCACCGAAGACAACAGGTCCGAGCAGCAATCCGGCAATCATTTCGCCGATCACGGCCGGTTGACCAACAAAGCGCAGCACCCATCCGCAGACCCGGGCGGTTGCCAAAATGACAATCAATTGCAGCAACAACTGTGCGGTGCTCGACATGAGTTGATTGGCTCAGCGCGGCCTTCGTGTCAGCGAAGTCCTGCATTATGTATGGGAGCCCATGGGCTCGTCGAATTCCCGCATCGCTGACATCATTCCGATGATGCCGCGATTGCACTTTCGCCCGGCGGTCCTGTATCTTCTCGCGCTCCTGAGCGCGTGCGGCGGCGGCGGCCAGAGCACTTCCACCGCTCCGATGGGTTCGAGTGGCGCAGGTGGAATGCCGACGGGCGATGCGACCGATTATTCGGTCGTAGCGCACTGGGTCTGTCGCCCCGGATCGGATACAGTTTGCACGACGGGGCTGGATGCGTTGGTGCAACTTGCCGACGGAAGCACTCAGGCGCAGCCGTTTACTCCCGCCGCAAATCCGCCCATCGACTGCTTCTATGTCTATCCAACCGTTTCCGCAGAACAAACGCAATTTGCAGATCTCACGGACAGCCCGATTATCCAGGCTGTCACAAGACAACAAGTGGGCAGACTGTCTTCGCGCTGCCGGGTATTCGCACCCATCTATCGCCAGGTAACCAATTACGGTCTGAGCCATGGAGGATCGGAGTCAACCGGGCCGGGCGAACCGCCATTGGATGATGTGCAGGCTGCATGGAGCTACTACTTACAGCATGACAACCAGGGCCGCGGAGTCGTCATCATCGGGCACAGCCAAGGGACGATATTGCTGCAACAGCTGATCGCGGAAAGCGTCGACGGGACCGCTACCCAAGCATTGTTGGTGTCGGCGTTCCTCGCAGGTGATCCGTCGCTGGGCGTACCTCCCGGCGGCGTGGTCGGCGGCAGCTTCGCTCACATTCCGACTTGTACCGCTGCGTCCCAGACCGGATGCGTGTACGTGTGGGCCAGCTACCTCGCGGGTGACGTTTCCGCGCCGCCCATTTTTGGCGGAGCCAGAGGCGACGGGTTCGCCAGCGCCTGCGTTAGTCCTGCCGCGCCCGCCGGCGGTTCCACGATGCTCAAGTTCTACTTTGCGGGCGCCAATCCGCCAGCGTGGGTCGAGGCAATCGGGCAGGTCACCGGCGAATGCCAAATGGATTCGAGCGGCGCCAATACATTCGTCGTCACCGTTCTACCCGGACAATTCGCCGCCAAAAATACCGCTACATTGAAAGCCGCCGAAGTGGCGCCGGGTTGGGGTGTTCATCCTCTCGACATCTCGCTGGTCCAGGGCAATATTCTGGATGTTCTTGATGCTGAAATAGCGACTTGGCAGGCTCAACACTGACCTGGCGAGGGTGTTCTGCGCGCCGTGGCGTTCGATTCGCGCCCTGCCCGCTCGTACCACCGGAGCACACGCAGCGCCCGCAGCGTGTTCCACCGACTGGGCTCGCCCACCGACTCACGGAAGGGGAAAGCCAGCGCCTCGTCGTGCGCACTATCGAGGAGCCATCGACCGTCGGCCTGTCGCAGGCTCTCGACGACTTGCATGGCATCCCAGATCCGCCCGTCGGGCTGAACACCGGCGTCTCTGAGGTAATCGAGCGCGCGCAGGATGTCGTAGTGGTAGCGGGGCGGGAACGCGAACTTCAAGAACGCAGCATTCGCGACCTCGCCTGTCGAGCGCCGTCGGAAAAGACCCCGCTCGAGCAGGTACTCCTGCCCTCGCCGTCTGGCCGCCGCGACTTCTGGCGCGGACCCGACTGCACGCTCATACTCGAGCAACCCCTCGAGCACGCAGATGGTGGTGTGGAACGAGGAGCGTGCGCTCTTCGGTGCTTCGCAGTTCCAACCGCCGTCATTCAGTTGCTCGCCGATGAGACGGTGCACGAGGCTGGTCGTCGGGCGCCCGAAATAGCCGCCGAGCGCGAGCGTACCCCCGTTGATGCAGGGCTCCACCTCCCCCTCGAAAAACGGCTTCTTGCCGAACTCCTCGTCCCACCGGAAGCCTGCCTCGAGGCGTGCCACAGCTGAGTCGATAGCCGGATCCGACCGGTCGACGCCGGTCGCGCGCAGAAAGATCATGGTGAACAGGGTCGGCAACCAGTCCGGTTTGCCGGTGCGGTGCCACGAACCGTCCGATCCCTGGGAGGCGAGAATTTCCGCGGCAACTCCCTCATGCGGAACGCGCGCGCGCTCCGCAGCGACTGCATCGGGCGGGGCACCGGTAAGATCGCGCATCGCCTGCCAGCGAATTGCGGGGTCCGAATCGAGCAGCCAGTCGATGGTATCCACGGTACCGATATTATCCTCGATGCAACTTGCGCAGGCGGCAGCTAAACGAAATGGACATATCTGCACTCTTAGTTGAGATGGAATTCCTCGTGCAAATTGCGACTACGTTGGCAATCGGCGCCTACGTTGTCCTGTCGAGAGACGGACGCCAACTACCGCGGCGCGATTCATCGCGACCTGCTCAAAGGGAGCGGTACAAATTGACAAGATTTTGCAGCGCTCTTTGCCCAGCGCCACGTAGGCATGCGCCATCCCGCTGTCGAAATACACCGAATCTCCTGCACTTAATCGCAGGGGTGCGTAGTATTCGCTGTGCAATTCCAGCTCTCCGCCAACCACGAAAATGAATTCCTCGCCATTATGCCGATGATATTCGCCCGCCTCCTCGAGCGAACGCGCTTTGATCTCGCCTAGGATCGGAGCAAATTGCTTATTGGCAAGATCGACGCTGAGATAGCGCAAGGATTGCATGGGAGTATCGAGGACCTGTCCCTCACCCGCTCGGTTGACGCTGCGCCGGCCGGTCTGGACGGGTTTGGCGTCGCCCGTGTCGCCGGACAGAAGTTGCGCCATGTCGATACTAAGACCCGAGCTGAGCTTGCTCAGTTGGTCGTAGGTGGGGGAAATTTGATCCGTCTCGATACGCGACAAGGTCGACACAGGCAAGCCCGTCTTTTGGGACACGGCAGCCAAGGTCCAGCCTTGTTTGCGACGAAATGCGCGCAGCGCCGCGCCAGGCTTGGCGACGGACGCTCTTACGGGAGTCACGGTTGCGTCACTTCTTCGAGGGCAGTCCGATCGCTATGCGCTCAATTCGCTCTGCCGCCTTTGTGACGCCAACATCCTTGCCGATTGCATTGGATAACACGGCGACAGTCGTGTGGTCATCCGGAAATTCCGACAAGGAAGCGCTGAAGCCGTATATCCCGCCGCCGTGATCGATTTTCCGATGGCCTTCGAGTTTCGATAGAAACAGCGCGTACCCATATTCTTGTTTTTTGGATTGCGCCGATGCGGGGGCGCCGGCAGCCGCCATCATTTTTGCTATCGCGGCGCCCGAGGACTCGCCATCGTTGAGCCTGCCCGGCGTCAGCATGGCCGCAAGCGACAGGGGCTTGAGAATTTTGCCCCCATAGAGGGCCGCGTTCCACTTGGCAAGATCGCTGGCTGTCGATCGAACCGAACCTGCACCTCCCGGAATCGACATGGAGATGAAGGCGGCGTTTGCGAACTTTCCCGGCGCGGCGCCCGAATAGCCGCGGACTCTACCGGGGACGAGTTCGGTTTCCTCATCAAGTGCGCTATGGGTCATACCGAGCGGCGTAAAGAATTTGGTTTTGAACACCGTGGCGAGCGGCGCGCCGGATGCCTTCTCCACTACGCCTCCCAGGATGAAGTAGGCTGAATTGCTATAGGACCAATTCGTTCCGGGCTCGAAATCCTGCGTCTTCGGCAGCTTCGCGATGAACTCGACCATCTCGTCGGTGCTTCGGTGCACCATGCCGTCATTGGCAAAGTTGGGCGCCGAGGTGTAGTTGTAAATGCCGGAGGTGTGATGAAGCATCTCCTCCAAGGTAATGTCATCGGCGCGCGGAAAATTCGGATAGTACTTCGACAGCTTATCTTGCAGCGACACCTTCCCTTCCTCCGCGAGCAACAGCAGCGCCACGGCAGTAAATTGCTTCGTGACGGATCCGACTCGAAAAACGCTGTCATTCGCGACCGGAACGTGCTGCTCCAGATTGGCAGAGCCGTAGCTCTTCACCAGCACTGGCTTGCCATCCTTGATGACGGCGACTTGCAAACCCGGAGTCTCGCCGCTGGCAACGGCGGCAGCCGCCGCTTTGTCGATCGATGCGGCGAGATTCTTGTTCTCCGGCGTATGAGCTTGGGCTGCGAGAACCGTCAAGGCGGCAACCAAGCCGGCGGCTATAAAGCCTTTGATTGATTTGTAAATGTGCATCCCCCGTGACACGTGGCGAAGCCGACTATCGCACATTGGGACAGATTCCGAAAGTGGGAATTTATCCCATATCTGCAAAACCGCGTATGGCTGGGGTGCGGGAGCCCACCCGAGCACGAGCGGCTCGAAAAACTGCACCGTGGAGAGAGCGGCACCACTCCTCGATCATCTGCCGCGCAGCGAAGGTCGGCCGCGTTGGTTGGCTGCGTTGGCTGCGTTGGCTGCGTTGGCTGGGTCTCATTTCTTGATCCACGGAGCAGCGTCGCGACTCAGCGACATTCCAAACTGCTTTCGCCCGCGCGTGCAAGGCTAATGATCACGCCAATAGATGGCATTTTCTGACATACACCTGGCGGCGCCAGCCTCTATTCTCTAGACGTGCTGAGGAGCAACCCAGGTTATTTTCGAAAGTCGCCTATGAACGAGTGTGCGGATATCAGCTGCTCCGGCAATGAATTGAGCGCCGGACTGCTGCAGCGACTGCTCAATGCCCGCGTCACCGGCGAATTCAACGACGATCAATTCGTGGCGGCGATTCGCGGAAGCTACACCAGGCATGAATTCGTCGACGCAGTGTCCATGCAGCTGCAAGCGGTCCCGGAATCGAAACCGCGTGTCATGGCATTGGTCAATCGGTTGAACAGGCGCGGAGAGATCCCCACCGATCTGGTTCGGCTGCTGGAGTATAAAATCGCACGCCGTGAACCGCGCAATTCCAACGACGGCGTAACCATCGATTTCGACGGGCGTAACCCTGGCTTCGCCGATCCTCCCCCGCCCCGCCTCGAGGTCGGGCGAGTACTTCGCGATCGCTACGTGATCGAGCAGCGTTTGGGAACCGGTGGCAAGGGTACGGTGTTCAAGGCTTTGGATCGTCATCGGGCAAGTTTGCACTCGCCGCAGCGATATGTGGCCATCAAGGTTCTGCATGAAACCGGGGGCACGCGCGACGAATCGCTCGAGGCATTGCGACATGAGTTGCAAACCGCGCAAGTCCTGTCGCATCCGAACATTGTCCGGGTTTATGACTTCGACAGAGACGGCGACATCGATTTTTTCACGATGGAATACCTCGAAGGTGAACTGCTGAGCAGTCTCATGCAGCGATTCCAACCCTTGCCGATGTCTCGTCCGCACGCATGGTCGATCATTCGACAACTCGCCTCCGGCCTGGAGCACGCCCATGGGCGCAACATCGTGCACGCGGATCTGAAACCGCAAAACATCATGATTACGAACTCAGGAGAAGTGCGAATACTCGATTTCGGCGCGTCGCGGGCGTTTGCCGGACCTGGTCGCGACCGGCCCGCCGGCCGCGGTACACCGTCCGGAACTCCCGCCTATGCTTGCTGCGAACTGCTGGACGGAAGAAGTCCCGATCCGCGCGATGATTTGTATGCGCTGGCGTGCATTTCATATGAGTTGCTTGCAGGCGCACACCCTTTCCAGCGGCGGCGCGCGAATGAGGCTCGCGATTTTGCCATCGTGCCCACGCGGCCATCCGGGCTGGGACGACGCCAGTGGAACACTCTTTCGAAGGGTCTCTCGTGGCACCGGGCCGGCAGATCCATCGCGGTAGGCGACTGGTTCAAAGGGCTAAAACCCAGAGAGGATCTCCCGCCGCGCGTGGTCAGCATAGAGGATATGACGCCTACGCCGGTCAAAGCGCGCCCTCCTCTGGCGCCCCTCCGAGCTTCAGCACTCTTCAGCATCCTGATCTCCACCGCGGCCGTCTGCATGTTGTTTGTGCGCATGTCGCCGAGCGGGAAAGTGAGCGGCGAGGCGCTGCCGCCGGCAGCAGCGAAGGCATCGAGCGCCAATGCGGGCCATTCAATCCTGGACCCACCTGCACGCCAAGAATCAAGTTTGTTCTCTGCCATTGGGCCATCGGCAGCTTCGACGCTGCAGTCGCCACCTGACGGCGCCGTGAACGACGGGGCAAAATCAACAAATTCTTTGTCCCGGAACGGCATCACGATTTCTCCGGGCGACTATCAAGTGCTGCCCGGCCAGCATTTTGCCGAGATTCGCGTACACCGGCTCGCCAACGGACACGGCGATGCACCCCTTGTTTGGTGGACGGAGCCTGCCTCCGCAAAGCCCGGCATTGACTACGTCAGTCAGGGGAAAGTGACGCAGTCCTTTCCAAAAGGAAGAGACTCGATGAGCGTTTTTGTAAAGCTTTTGCCGAAATCAACGAGAAGCCAAGACGCAGTGTTCTACGTGGCGATTGCGGGCATAAGTGAGAAGCGGCCGGGCCAAATCACCCATACGGCGGTGCACCTGCCGTCCACTCGCACGAGCTCTTGACAATAAAATATAGCGTATTATCAAATACATATTGCATTTTTATAATGTTAATTGGTTGATCTTTTCGTCTGAATTTTTGCCTCTGCGCGATGCAAATCATGTCTCGCCTGACGAGGTCTGGTAAGGTTCGACTTGGCTGAAGCAATGAGTGCTTTGGAAAACGCCGTGAGAGTGAGCTCTGAAAAGCAGACGTTGATTCTGGCCGGCGAGCCGCTGCCGCAGCGAAGTGTGGTCGCCGGAGTGGGACGTTTCGCGTACATCGATTCGCAGCGCCCGCTGACGGTTATCGCGACCCCTGTCGATGATCCCATGCTGTTGGAGTTGACGTCGTCCAGCCGCGATCCGGTCTCTCGCCTTTCCTCCAATCGGAGCAATTCTCATGCCGCTGCCGACGCCTATGCCCGCACGCAAGAGCTTGCCGGCAGCGGTGCACGAAGCGCCATCATCGACACGTACGCTTGAGCCCCACGCGGATGGCGCGGCCTCGCCTGCTTATTTGCCTCCGCCCTTAGCCCGCGATACCCCAATCAAAGCGCAAGATGGGCCCGTTCCAATGCTCGTTTTGCAGATCCAGTTCCTGAAAATTCGAGGTTTTCGCGGATTGCCGGATGGTCTTGCGCCAGAATTGCTGGGCACGCGCATTCTTGCGGGTCACCGCGACTTCCCATGAACCGGGATGCAGAAAAGATGGCCTCTGCCGCGATTCGGCTCCCTCCCCGACCCCGGTATTTTCTTAGGATAAAAAATTCCGCCATGTTTCGGAGGGCGGGAAGCCCGGAGTGAGTCTGATTGTTGACAAGAGAAAATCCAGCCAATACCTGATCGCACCAAATGAGCATTGCCGACCAGTTGGCTCGAGACCAGTACTCCTCCAATGGGTATGCATCGAACAAGCCCTGCGCATTCAGATCGCCCCGCGAGGTGCCGCCCCAGAACTCCGAGAAATCATGGGTATAGAGCTGCATTAGGTTTTGAATAATTGGCGCCTGCGTCGGCGCGGCGCACGTGACCGATACCATGGCCTGATCTTCGATGCCTGGGTTCATCATGTAGGACTTTGCCCGACGCCCGCTGTAGGCGCGGCCCACTATACCGTAGGGGGGCGCACGCGCATGCTTCCCGTGCGTGGCGCGCGCGGGCGCAAAGGACTTACCGTGAAAGTACTCATCTCGGTTCTGCTCGCAGCTTGCCTAAGCGGATGCTTGGGCAACGGCGGCAATATTCCTCACGAGGACAGTGAAGGCGCCACACCCCACAACGAGGGAGCGCCCTTGTGCCATGACGGTACTCCGCCGCCCTGCGTCATTCGAAACTAGGTTCCCGCGCGCGGCGGCGGCACGAATATCGCTCTTGCTTTCACGATTTTTTTCGTTACGCCGAGGCTGCCTCCGATACCTACATTGATGGATGCGTTGTGCGTGTAGGTTTGGGATCCCACCCCCGAACCAACCGCAACCGGGTCCGAATCGGTGATGTCTTCCAAGAGAAGTCCGTTTGCGCCAAGCCGCGCCGCTTGCAGCCGCATTGTTTCGATCATCTTTTCAATGGCTCGCTCCGCTCCCGCGCTCGACACGCTCTTTCGGGTGGCGCCCAGCGCCGCGATCTCCTCAAAACTTTGGGGCGCCTGTGTATAAACCCTTACCTCAGCCGGCAACAGCGGTGAACGAGGTGCGCCCGTGACCATTTGCGACGAAGTTGCGCAGGCGGCCAGCGTGCAAATAAACATGCCTGAAATCACGTGAATGACCGCGCGCACGCAAGAGTTCGTCAAGTCATTTTGGCGGCGTGCTCGCCGCGGGCGCGTTGGACGCGGGCGGCGCGCTATCGCCCTTGGTCGTGCGCTTGGTGAATCGCCAGCCATCTTTCGTCTTGACGAGGCTATCGGTGTAGGTTGCCGTGGTGAGAATGCTCGGCGGCTTGGTGCTGAAATCAACCAGGATCAAGTAGACAGACGCGGTGGCTTCCCTTGAAGTTCCGGTAATCTGCAGATTGTTGTTCCAATGCTTGCGCGTGGCACCATTGAGCTTCTCACGCCAGGTCTTGACGAACCCGACCAATGCATCGTGTCCGCTGAAGGTATTGAAAACACCGTCCGGCGTGAAGGTCGCGGCCCAACCCTCGGCGTCACCGTTGTCGATCGCGATGTTGTATCGCGCATAGAGCTGTTGAATCTCAAAATAGTCCTGCGCGCTCAGCCCGCTTGCCGCCGAGCAGGTACCTGCGAACATCAATCCGGCCGCCAGTGCAGAAAGAAATAGCTTTTTCATGGTGATTCCTTGGGTCTTGCTTTACTTCGCCGGATTGACCAGCGCTTGATACGTCAAGGCGCGCGACAGATTTTCCACATCCGGTGTGCCGGGTGCGAGCAGCCAGCGCTGGACGATGCCGACAAAAACGACGTCGTTGGTCGGGTCGATCCAGAACCATGTGCCGGCGACGCCGTCCCACAGAAACGAGCCCTTACCGGCGGTGCTGCCGAGTCTCAGAGGGTCTTCCAGAATTGCGAAATCATAGCCAAAGCCCAAGCCAGGTTGCATTTGATATAGACCGATGCCGAATTTCCTGGCGTTCTTGACCTCATCGGATACGTGATTGGCGCGCATGAGTTCGATCGAACTTGGCGCCACGAGACGCTCGCCGTTCAACTCCCCGCCGTTCAAAACCATTTGCGCAAAGCGCAGATAATCTCCGGCGGTGGAATACAAGCCGCCGCCGCCCGAAGGCATTCCCGGCGGTTGGCTTATTCCCGGATCCCGGGGCATGGCAGTCGCAGCCGCGGCGTCGCCTTGATAAATGGTCGCGACGCGATCGAGCTTTTCGGCAGGGACGTAGAAGCCCGTGTCCTTCATGCCGAGGGGCAAGAAAATCCGTTCGCGCAGAAAGTCCGCGAACGGCTTGCCCGACAGCTTTTCGACCAGATAGCCCTGAATGTCGACCGACACGCTATAGACCCACCCTTCCCCGGGCTGATAGAGCAGGGGCAATTTGGAGACGCGCTCGATGAATTCCTGCAAGCTCGGCGCACCGAGAAGTTGCGCCTCTTGATACATTTTATCGACCGGTGTCGATCCGAACACGCCGTACGTGAATCCTGCGGTATGCGACATCAGTTCGCCCATCGTGGGTGCGTGTCCGGGCTTGTCGAGCGTGGGTTTGCCGTCCTTATCGACGCCCGAAAACACCTTGAGATCGCGAAATTCGGGAATGTAGCGCGCGATCGGGTCGCTCGGCTTCCATTTTCCCTCCTCGTACAACATCATCATGGCAATGCCGGTGATCGGCTTCGTCATCGAATAGATGCGCACGATCGTGTCTTTCTGCATCGGCTTCTGGCTCGCCACATCGGCAAAACCGTAGGTTTTTTCCTCCACGATCTTCCCGTGCCGCGCGAGAACCGTGACCATGCCGGCGAGTTTCTTGGCATCGACCAGCGATTTCATGGAGCTGTCGAGTTTCCCGAGCCGCTCCGAGGAGAAGCCCACCATTTCGGGCTTGGTTTGGCCGACTTCGCTCGTCGCGGCAGCTTGATGCGTTTGCTTCGCCGCCTGCGCGTTTACCTGGCCGGTGGTCAACAGCACCAGCGATACCAGCCCCAGGACCTGTCGAATGAGCATATGAATTTCTCCCCGTCTTTATTGGCGACCGCGGTGTCGAATGCCCCGCTGCTTCCGGGATGATGCCACGGCGCATCTCTGAGGAACAGGATATATCAGGCCGCCCGCGCGTCTGGATCTCAACCGGCTTCGCCAGGCGGTATGCATTCGTCTAGAATGGACGCAAGGGCCCGTCGTTCGAGGGCACGACGGACTCGCCGCGCTTCAGACCGCGCAGCAGCTCACGTCAAATGCCGTATTGACGAAATATAGAATTCATCGAGCGCTGAGTTCGGGATTGAAATAATGGATGACAAGTCAGCCCTGCTGAATCAACTTCGCATCGATCGCGGAAGCCAATCGGCGCCTTCGCGCACCGGGAAACTTTGGCTGGCGGGAATCGCCTCGATCCTGGCGATTGCGGCTGTTGCCGCCTGGTTTTGGTCGCAACCGGGTGCGGTTCGGGTCCACACCACCGCGGCACAAGCCATCACCGGCGGCACGTCGGCGGGCTCCATCCTGGATGCCTCCGGCTATGTGGTCGCACGCCGTCAGGCCACGGTGGCGTCCAAGATCACGGCGAAGATGGTCGAACTCGACATCGAGGAAGGCGACCATGTCAAAGCCGGACAAATCATCGCCAAGCTCGACGACACCAATATTCGCGCGGCCATGAACCAATCGAGTGCTCAGCTGGACTTCGCCAAGGCCGCGCTCGCCGAGACGCAGGTGAACCTGGCAAATGCGCTGCGCGACTACGAGCGCCAAAAAAGCCTGCTCCAAGGGCACTTCGTCAGTCAGTCGGCCGTGGACAACGCACAGACCACGTATGACGGCCTGCGCGCGCAACTGGCCACTCAGCGCAGCAACGTCGATGTCGTGGCGGAGGGGCTGAAGGTCGCACAGCGCAATCTCGACGACACGATCGTTCGGGCGCCGTTTTCGGGCATCGTCACGGTCAAGGCCGCGCAACCCGGAGAAATGGTGTCGCCGATTTCCGCCGGCGGTGGTTTCACGCGCACCGGCATCGGTACCATCGTGGACATGGACTCGCTGGAATTTCAGGTCGACGTGAACGAGAATTTCATCAACAAGGTGCGGGCCGATCAAAAGGTCAGCGCCAAACTCAACGCCTATCCCGATTGGCAGATTCCGGGCCATGTGATTGCGGTCATTCCGACGGCCGATCGCAGCAAGGGTACTGTGACCGTACGCATTGCCTTGGATCAGAAGGACTCCCGCGTGCTGCCCGAGATGGGCGTGCGTGTGTCATTCCTCGCTGAACCCACCGGGGGCGCGGATAGCAAGCCGGCCGTCGGTGTAACCGTACCGACCAACGCAGTGCAGGCATCCGGCGAGACAGGGGTGGTTTTCGTCGTACGCGGCGATATAGTGGAGCGGCGTGCCGTGCGGCTTGGCGCGGGCAGCGGTGACAATGCCACTGTTTTGTCGGGATTGGCCGCCGGCGATCGTGTGGCCATCGGTGATTTCACGCAACTGAAGGATGGCGCGAAGGTTCGCGTCGAACAATAATGGGATCCAAGTCATGAGCGAAGCCATCGTATCCTTGCGCAACATCGACAAACGCTATGTCCGCGGCAAGCAAAGCATCGATGTGCTGCAGGGACTCGACTTGGACATTCCGAAGGGAGAGTTCGTCGCGCTCATGGGACCCAGTGGTTCGGGGAAAACGACCCTGCTGAATCTCATCGGCGGCCTGGATACGCCAACATCCGGCGAAATCACGGTGGCCGGTCAACGTCTCGATAAACTCTCCAGCGGCGGATTGGCGCACTGGCGTGCCAATCATGTGGGCTTTGTGTTCCAGTTCTACAACTTGATGCCGATGCTCACGGCGCAGCGCAACGTGGAACTGCCCCTGCTGCTGACGAACCTCTCCTCTGAGAAGCGCAAGGCAAACGCCCTGGCGGCTTTGACCTTGGTGGGCATTGCCGATCGCGCCAGGCACAAACCGAACGAACTATCAGGCGGCCAGGCGCAGCGCGTGGCGATCGCGCGCGCACTGGTGGCCGATCCGACGCTTCTGGTCTGCGACGAACCGACCGGAGATCTCGACCGAAAGTCGGCGGACGAAGTCTTGCATCTGCTGCAGATTCTGAATCGACAGCATGGCAAGAGCATCATCATGGTGACCCACGATCCCAAGGCGGCCGAGTTTGCCAGCCGTCAACTGCACATGGATAAGGGAACTTTGCTGGAAGCCGGGACCCTGGTGTAGCTGCGGAAACAGCCATGAAGTACTTTCCCCTGATTTGGGCCACGCTGTGGCGCAAGAAGACACGGACGCTGTTCACGCTGCTGTCCATCGTGATCGCGTTTCTGCTGTTCGGAATGCTGGAGACGGTGGACTACGCGTTTTCCCATCCGAGCGCCGGCGCCAGCGGCGCGGACAAGCTCATTTCGACCAACAAGTACTCCATCACTCTGTCGCTGCCCTTTGCGGACCTGCAGGAAATCCGCTCGGTGCCCGGAGTCACGGACGCCACCTGGCTGACCTGGGTTGGCGGGTACTACCAGGATCCGAAGAATTTCGTGTTCGCGATTCCCATCGATACGGACAGCTACTTCAACGTGCACAAGGACGAATTCATCATCAGCGACGAGCAAATGAAGGCCTACCGCGGCACCCGCAGCGGCGCACTGGTGAATGTGGCGCTGATGAAGAAATTTGGTTGGAAGGTCGGGGAAAAGCTGCCCATTCACTCGACCATCTGGACGCAAAAGAACGGTTCGCTCGACTGGACGTTCGACATCGTCGGAACCTTCGATGTGAAGGACTCCACGCAGGCCAACGCCCAGCAATTCACCGTGTTCTTTCATTACGATCTGTTCGACGAGGGCCGCAGCTTCGGCAAAGGCACCGTGGGTTGGGTCGAGGAGCGGATCGACAACCCGGTGAACGGCGCCGCGATTGCCGGCAAAATTGACGCTCTGTTCGCGAATTCCCCGAACGAGACCAAGACGCAGCCGGCAAACGATTTCGCCATGACCTTCATCAAGCAGGTCGGCGACATCGGTTTCGTGCTGCGGGCCATTTTGGGCGCGGTATTTTTCACTTTGCTGTTCTTGACGGGCAACACCATGATGCAGTCGGTGCGGGAACGGATTCCGGAACTGGCGGTGCTGAAGACAATGGGCTTCACCAACGGCAAAGTGCTCGCCATGGTGATCGCCGAATCCCTGCTGCTGTGTCTGTTCGCGGCCGTTATCGGCCTCGGATTGAGTTACGCGACGCTGCCGATCATTGGCCAGGCGCTGCAGGGCGTGCAGCTTGACCCGGTGGCGCTCATTCCCGGCATCGGTGCCGCGGTGCTGCTGGCGCTGATCGTCGGCTTGCCGCCGGCGCTGCGCGCGACGCGGCTGAACATCGTCGACGCGCTGGCGGGCATGCATTGAGCGGGAACGTCAAGGAATCCACGTGCTGAAACAGCTGATCGCCGTCATTTCGATGAGCCTGCAAACGGTGCCGCAACGCCTGGGCGCTTCCAGCGTGATTGTCATCGGCATCGCCGGAGTGGTGGCCGTACTCGTGTCGGTGCTGGCGATGGGTGCGGGTTTTCAGCATACATTGGCGGACAGCGGCCGCGACGATCGCGTGATCATCCTGCGCGGCGGTTCCGATGCGGAGCTCAGCAGCAATCTGACCCGTACCGATATCGATACCATCGGCAACGCGCCGGGCCTGGCGAAGGACGCCGACGGCAAGGCGCTGCTGTCGAGCGAATTGGTTACGGTCGTGAACGTACCGAAGTCGGATACCGGAACCGACGCCAATGTAACCATGCGTGGCGTCGGTCTGAAGCTCGCCGAGGTTCGTCCGGAACTGAAGATC